>Ga0123354_10011156_pt1 | contig 13865 bp, 7 predicted proteins | sample TergutLab28metaG_2_FD_97872 | JGI IMG/M metagenome (GOLD analysis project Ga0123354, IMG submission 97872) | Labiotermes labralis P4 segment gut microbial communities from Petit-Saut dam, French Guiana - Lab288 P4 | ecosystem: Host-associated > Arthropoda: Insects > Digestive system > Gut ... | reverse complement strand
TATGATAAAATGCCTCAAGACGCCTCCGTTGCCGTTCTAACCAAATTATATCGGCTAGTCCAAGAGCGAATTATTGTACCCACCTTTATGACTAACAAAAGCTGCATAAACTTTCGAGAAGCCATAGACCAGAAAAAAATAATAATCGTAGACTTGCCTGAAGGAAAAATTACAACGGATATCTCCAACTTTTTAGGCAGCCTAATCCTCTCGTCAATCTACAACGCAGGCATGTCAAGGAGCGATATCCCAGAGGAGAAACGCCAACCCTTCTTCGTATATGCCGATGAAGCCTACAGATACACAACACAAAGCATACCCGAGACGTTGCAGTCACTTCGAAAGTTTAAGGTCTTTATGACCCTTGCAAGCCAGTACTTAACACAGTACCGTAGAGATATCCAAGATGCTATAACTCAAACCTGTGAAACCATTATAACATTCCGAGTTGGAGAAGATACTGCTCGTACTTTGGCAAAGTTTTATCCTCCCCAACATGGCTATCAAACCCTCATGAACTTGCCCAGACACCTCTTCTTTGTCTCAACCCCCTTCTGCGGCAACCGTGAATACCAAGTACTAGAAACCCTTGACTACAAAAACGGCTCAACCAACCCAGACGATGTAATCCGTTACAGTCTTGAAAAATATGGTCGCCGAGTTGATGTGGATGAGTTGATGGGGCAGGTGAAAAATAGGTCTTTGCAGGAAGAGTTTTTAGACTGGCCCATAACCCCCACCGAATGGATCATACTACTCGCCATAAGACAACATGGCGGAGCCATAGACCAACAAACCCTACAAGAACAACTCCTACACAACAATCCCACAAACCCCAAACCCTACACCCTAACAGAAACACAACTCCAAACAGCATTAAAAAATCTCACTATTAACACAGCAAAAAGAGACGCATGGCTAACAACCTACAAAGAAACAACAACCCAACAACAAACATACCAAGAAATTCAGTTAAATGGCAAACCAGAAACAAAATCTAACGAAAAATGCACACAAATCTGGCGTTTAGATTTAAGTGACAAAAAAGCCAAGCAGTTGTTGGATACCCATTTTTATGGTGAAAAGTCAGGTGGAGTAAAACACGTTCAAGCAATCATGGCGCAATGCAAACTATACTGGCAAAACGGTTGGATAACACAAATAGACACAGGCGAAACAGAAAAAAGCATAGCCGACATCTACGTCACCCCCACCACCAAACCCACCATCGAAACAGAAGAAACAAAAAAAGATCACATCATCAACGATCTCACCAGTTGGGATTATTTGCAGAGTTTTGCTGTAGAAATAGAAACCTACCCCTCAAAACACTTCGACCGACTAAAAGACCACTATGCACGAAATAAAAAGATGGGCTTCCCAACACTTTTCATAGTACCAACAAAAACTGATGAGGAAAAGGTGAAAGAAAAACTTGCCGAATGGAACGCCACCTACGTACAAAACACCGCACAATTCAAACCCAACCACCCCGAACAAGCCACCATCGAAATTAACAACATACTCAGCGACCAAAACAACCACCAAACAACAGACACAACCCAATCACCTATAGACAAAATAGTTGAAACAAGTCTTGAATTATCCAGTCAGACTCCGTTTAAAACATCTTTAGAAAGTATCTGCTCCTTTGAGGATAAACCCGTTGGGTTGTCTTTGGAGGGTTTAGAGAAAGAACGGTTAATGCTGAAATTTGCGGGTGAAGGCTGGTATTTTAGGATCAAAACCGTGAAAAACAGAAACTATCTCTGCATAAGAAAATCCAAAGAAGAATACAGCCTCGGCATATTCAACAACGAAATAAAATATATTGCGGAGAAAAACAAAATCAAAATCAAAAATACAGTATGCAGTGCCATCGGACATGGGAGTCTCCCGACCATTGAGAAGGACTCCCAAAAACGGTCTCACGGATAATGCCTTATCTAAAAGCCAAAGATTACCCAGTAAATTTCTAACAACTATGATTAAACCTGATGACAATAGACCTAAAGATGGGCAAATTATTTTGGTAAAAGACACGACATTTTACCACAAAAACATATTAGTATAAGGTTTAATAATTTTTGCTGGCTGAGGGGCAAAGAAATGAGCACTAAAATGTTAAGTGGCTTAGTAAAAGCTGAGTTTTCTAATGCAAAAATGATGAAATACTTTGACCACACAGAACGAGTTGTAGGGTATATTAAAGAGCTATCAAAAAATTATGATGTAAACAAGGATTTATTGGTTGCTTGTGGTTGGTTACATGACATAGGTAGAGTTGTTGATAACTCATATTTAGGTCATATCAATAGTCTTGAAAAAAAAGCGACACAATTATTATCTGAAGCTAATTTTATGCCAAGCGACATAGCTTCTATTGCTTCTATCGCTGTAACTCATCATCCAAAAGCTGATGAACGGCTTTTAAAAATTGAGGAGCAAATACTTTATGATGCTGATAATCTTGAATTAGTTGGGTCTTTAGGTTTGTTACGCTGGTTTGGGGGGATGCCTGAAAAGACTTTGGAATTGTCCGCTTCGGCGAAAATGTTCATTAATCTATATGATGATGCGATAAAACTGAAAGGAACCTTTTTTTATACTAAAACAGCAACCTTTTTAGCGGGTTGTAGGCCTATTGAAAACTATGAATTCTGTAAGTCGCTTATGAATGATATAACTGACATATATGTTAACAATGATTTTCTTATATCAAAAAAATCATTATTCGCAGAGTCAAAAAACAATAAAAACAGAACAATTGTTTTGTTGGCTGGGTTTAGATGTTCTGGTAAGACATTTTCTCGAGAAATAATTTTGGATTATTTTGATGTTGATTATTATCATACTAATTACGTAAAGACAGGTGATGCAGATGCGAATACGATTGGACCTAAGGAAATCATCAAACGATATGGGGAAGGCGTATCTTATTTTTATTTTTTAGAGAACGACTTAAAGAAATTTTTCAATCAAACGAAAAAAAGCATTGTAATTGATAGCATAAAAAGTAAAAATGATGTTGTTACCATTAAATCCTTTTTTCCAGAATGTAATGTAATAATTATTTGGTTCCATGCAAATTTCAAGAAAAGGCTTGAGAGATATATAGATAGAGACATAACGGCTAATATTCGAAATAGCGATTTATTAGAGCATGATAATGAGCTAATTGAGATAGGTATTTGGGATATTATGAAAGATTCAGATTATGTTATAAACACAGATACCACAAAGGAAAAATTAGCGCACAGAATATCTGAAATATTTGCGAGTTTGATTTAATGGCTGATGACAGGTATTGTAAGCTTCATTATTTATCAACAGTTTATAGAAATAGTGCGCAAACACTTTTCTTAAGAAGAGCGCAGCTACACTACCTTATTGTCATTCTTTCAATTACTGCCGCAATTGTGACAGTTTTTATATCGTCTGCAGTTGCTTGGATTTTTGTTGTCTTTTCTTGTTTAATTCAATTAGCGACTTTGATCATAAAAAATGTTGCAATAAATAGACATCTGCAAAGCAGGGATCTTGTAAAAATTCGCTTACTTGAAAATAGTTTAGGAGTAAAACATGACCAAATAGAGTACGAAGAATTGACTGCAGATCATAAATTTTTGAAAAAATATTCTGCGGATCAAGTGAATGTGACCTATTATGATTCAAAAGAGCCCATTGGACCGAAAAGACTTGCCTATAATTTAGCAGAGAGTATTTTTTATACAAAATCAATATACCGTGAGAATCGCAAAAGAGTTGTGTTAAAGTTTGCGATATTGTGTAGTGCAGTTTTATTTGTGATTATTTTTTCTCTGGCGTTTTTTACAACAGAGTTGAAAATTCTATTTGTTGTTCCAATTACAACAGTTTTGGCCGTGATTATTTTTGAAGAAGCTGAACAATTTTATAGAGTGATTAAAGATATTAAAAAATATGATGCGTATGATCGAACAATGGATACTTTGATTAGAAATAGTGACTTTGATTTACACAAAATAATGGCTGTTTTAGGGGATTATTCTTCAGCAACTAAATTATCGTCACCTGTGCCTTCCAGCATCTATAAGAAAATAAATAAAATTCTTAACACGAACTGGGATGAACGTTGTAAGTCGTTACAGGAAAGCGTTTATGCCAGCAGAGAAAAGGAGCAATTTTACCCTCAACTATTTTTTGAAAATGTGGCAAAAGAGTTTTTTAATAATGAAATTAAACTGAAAGAAATAATCGACATAATACTTAAAGATGCAAATGTTGTCAATGTTGTGGAAATTAACATTTCAAAAGTTTTGGGTAATAGTAACAATGATGTATTTAGTTTTGTACTACAAGGAAAAGCCTCGACAGATTCTGTAACATTGTTTGTTAAATTTTATCAAAATGAACAAAATTATCTAAAAGAAAAAACTGTTTTGAGGAAATATTCTAAAAAATCAGATTACTTTGCAAAAAATATAATTTGTGATGTATTAGAAAAATATTCGTGTATAGTGTTTTACCATGTCCAGACAACATCTGTATCGCAATTCTGTTCAGTGAGCCAAATAATTAGTGATGCTGATATAGAAAAATTAGGTGACAAAGGAAAATTAACAAACATCACTTCTGCTTTGGATGCTGTGCATAAAGTTTTAAATGAAAATAACGATGGGGATAGTGAGGCTCAAAATGTTGGGGACTATTTAAATGAGCAAAAGCCTGCTGATTTAATTTTGGATTTAGGTTTTTTTGAATATGAGATAAAAGGTGATAACGTAATTTATCTTAACTCATGCATATCAGACGATATGGCTTTTGCAAAAAATATTCCAATATTGCACGATACATTTGATTTGGAATTTATTAATTGGTCAACTGAAAAAAACACTGTGGCATTAACAAAAATAGGCGGATATACAATAGCAGTAATATTACCAAGAATCAGTTATGGAAAAATGAAAATAAATTTTTCGCGTTTACCCACTAAAAAATGTTTGTTTTCATTAGAGGACTATTTAAAGATAAAAGGCATCTGTGAAATTGACATTAGTTTATCTGAAACGTATGCAAGCATCGTAAACTCTATCAAATCACTAAATCCGCAAATGGTTCTATGTCACAATGATTTTCACGCTGAAAATCTTTTTGTTTCAGAGTCAAGTTTTAAAATACTCGATCTTTCCGATGTTGGATATGCATTAAAATATGCTGATGTTTGTCGGATGCAAGCATCGTTACTGCAACATTTTTTGAAAACAAGTAAAGGGACGTCTATTGTGAGTTCGTTTCTTTTAGCTTTACGAGGCGAAAAGGTGGACAATAAAACATCAGAATTTATTTTTCAGCTTAAAACTAATTATGACAATACTGTAAAAAATGGTGATGAAGAGTACATCTATACTTTATTGATGGAATTAATTTTACAATGTTTTTATTCAATATGTTCAAATAAGCGTATTAATGAGGAATGGTGTAAATTATTGCAAGGCGTTGTAGCAATTACTGCATCGTACGTCTGAATATTCTGTACAAGTATTTGTTAGTGCTAGTTCTCATGGGTTTTAGCCTAAAATCTGCGAGTATTTTATACGTACTCATATTCGGCAGCTTGAGAAAAAATATTTTGAGTTATTTATGTGATTTCTTACGGTGGGGCTCAACGTTGTTTGTTATGGATAGTTTGCTATGGCGCTACACTGCTCACAGCTAACGCTAACATCCACCAAAAAAGATGGACTGTGAACAGTTGGGAAACAAAAATTGGGAAACAAAACAAAAACATACCACATTATAATGGGGGCAAGTAAATACACTTGCCAAAATATAACATAGTTTTTCTGTTTACATGTATTATAAACAAAATGTTATCGTTATGTAGTTGGTTTTTGAAATGTTTCATTGAAAAACAAGACGGTTTACAAAAGTTTCCCATGTTTCCCATATTGGAAAACCTGAAAAGCAATCGCTAACTATTACAAACAAATAAGCCCTAACAAAAAACAAACCCCCCATTCAAGGACACTTAGCTCCCCATTAGCGCAACCGCCGCCACAAGACCACGCTCACACAATACTAGCAGAAGAAGCCCATTTAGACTCTATTGTCTGCATAATCTCTTTTAATACTCGCGATATCTCTTGGCTATCAACCAAGTATTGTGGCAACTTTGCTGATGTATACAGCAGAGAAACCTTGCACTGCTATTCTTACCTTCTCTTTTGGTGTTATGGCAAAGAGCTGCCCTTTGAGTTTGGATAATTTGGTGTCAGAGTACCATAAGCACATAGATAGCGGCTATGTCCTTGATCAACTTGTGCTCTTTATCTCTTCGGGGAGTGAGTTGATTTTCATCGCCAACATGACATACGACTTATACGCCCAATCGTTGAGTGCATCCATCCTGATGAAGTTTGCTTGATTTTGTGCCGATAAATGAGTCTCGATTATCGCTGGTGTTCCAAGAAAATGTACAGACCCCGACAGTTGTTTGGAAAGAATGTCTTAATCCAATGATTAATATATGACAACGTTTTTTGTGTGTACAATAACGTTTTTTAAGTGTTCACCAACATTTTTTGTGTGTACAATAACGTTTTTTAAGTGTTCACCAACGTTTATATTTCTGTAATAACAACCTTGTAGCACATATCCAACAGAAGGATAGTGAGGAGCGATATGTACACCGAACTTGTTAAAATAATCGAAGGCGGATTAACTGGCGACAAGGACAAAGTATCCAACTATGCCACAATACTTGCCGAAAATCTCAATGCAAAAGGCGAAGTAGCCCTTTCCAAAAAAATAAAAACTATTTTAGAAAACAAAAAATTCACTATGACAGCATTAGACAGTTTTTCAACAAAACCAGTTGACACTGAAAGCCGTATGAATATTGTGGACATCACTTATCCGCAAATATCATCAACACAGATTGTGTTAAATAAATACGTTGGAGAAGAACTTAACAATTTTATAGAATGCTATACAAAAAGAGATGCCTTATTGAAAGCAGGTGTTAATTTCTCAAATTCCTTACTCTTATATGGTCCACCTGGTTGCGGCAAGACAACTCTCGCACAATACGTGGCATCTGTCACACAATTACCTCTCGTGACCGCAAGATTAGATAGCCTTGTATCTTCACTTCTTGGTAGCACAGCCAAGAATATCCGCAAAATATTTGATTACACGTCTAAGCAAGAATGCATTTTATTCATCGATGAATTTGATGCAGTAGCCAAACTCCGTGATGATAAAAATGAACTAGGAGAACTAAAACGTGTTGTAAACAGCTTGATTCAAAATATAGACACGTTTAGTGAGAGCAGTTTGTTAATTGCGGCAACAAATCATCACGAGTTACTTGACCCAGCTATATGGCGACGATTTTCAAAAATCATCAACTTAGAAAAACCAAAAAGAGATGAAATCCAGAAACTTTTAACTATTTATCTTGAAAATGTAAAAAATGACATCCTTGAAAACGATAAAAAAATTGATCAGTTAAAAATTGCGTTCGATGGATTTAGCCATTCTGATATTAAAACAGCTATCAACAATGCTATAAAATACTCCATCATTCAAGACCGAAAGAACATAACTATCTACGATGTGTTCCGCGAAATTTTCCTCTATAAAAATCATGGAACAGGCAGTGAAGACGATTTTTTGCGCTATCTCATCCAAAACAATATTCCTCACAAAGAAATAAACAAAACACTTGGCGTTTCTCTAAGAAAAATACAAAACATTTCAAAAAATCGCACTTAAGGCGGATTGCAAATGAATAACGAAAAACTCCCAATCAAATTTTTTGCTCACCGTGACATTGACAAGCGCAGAGTTGAAGGTGGAGGTAATAATGACCCTCCTAATTGGCTTTTACCTGAGGAAGAGCTGACTAAAAGAGCATTTGATCTTAATGAAGAATTTAACGCTTTAAAATTGGAAATAATTAAAAGAAATGAAAAAGAATCCACAATACCTATTGTTTTCTTAGCAAAACTATGTGAAGATGCTACTGCAAAATCGCGACGTCATGATGTAACATCTATGTTCCAAACTAAAGAACACAGCAACGTAATTGGAATGACCTCTTCTGATGAACTCATGATACGCATAGACTCAATAGAAGATATGGAACAAATTTCGTCAAGAATAACTGATCCTGACAACAACAAATACGCTCTATCTTGTCTGGAGTCTTTCTCACTATTTAAACCCAAAATTGTTCGCGTAGATGGAAAACAAAATTACAAAGTCAAACTTCAAAACTTCAATAAATCCAAAAATTCAGAGATACAAAAACAATTTGAAACAACCCTCAATTCAGAAAATATTCAATACAAAAAAAGGGAGTATGCCGATAACTTAACTGTATACAATTTGCAACAAATCCAACCAACAACTCTTGATACCTTAGAAAAACATAACATTTTTGGAGCAATATTTTCGATGGAGCCTATGCCACGATATACCGTTAAGTTAGATTCATACGAAAGCACTCAGGAAGTACCAATCAACAAACCAAAAGATAACCAACATTATGTGACAATAGGCATACTGGATAGCGGTATTGCTCGTATACCCCACCTTGATCCATGGCTGAACAAAAAAAGATGGACCCCATACCCCGATTCAAATATAGACCCTGACCACGGAACTTTTGTTGCCAGTATCGTAATTTATGGTGATGAATGCGAGAAAAAGAAGTGGGTAGGTGGAAGTGGAACAAGGGTTTTTGATGCAACCGTTTTTCCAGACATTGATAAAGAGGGCATTGAAGAAGATGAGCTAATTGAGAATATTAAAGAAGCCATCAAATATAACTGTGCTGAAGTTAAAATTTGGAATCTATCTATGAGCATTAAACGTGAAGTTGCTGATGATAAATTTTCAGATTTTGCCATCGCATTAGATTACATTCAAGATAAATACAAAGTATTAATCTGTAAATCTGCGGGAAATTGTGACAATTTTCTCTTCGGAAAACCAAAGGGGCGAATACATGAAGGAGCAGATTCAGTACGTTCATTAGTAGTTGGCTCCATCGCACATAAGGAAGGCGGATATAACAAAGCTGAAATTGACAATCCGTCCCCTTTTTCAAGAATAGGTCCTGGACCAGAATACATAATCAAACCCGAACTAGTGCATTATGGAGGAAATGCAGGAATAGATCTTACTAGAACTCCTATTTTTACAGGAGTTACATCCTTTTCAAAATATGGAACAATAAAAACGTCAATAGGCACAAGTTTTTCAACACCACGCGTAACGAGCTTAGCAGCCGGCATATACCAAGAGCTAAATGAAAAATTTGACCCGTTGTTACTAAAGTCTTTAGTTATCCATTCTGCTACATATTCCAAAAAATTAAAAATACCTAATAAGGAAAGAACAAAACATGTTGGTTTTGGTTGCCCAAAAACGGTTGCAGACATCATATACAACGCCCCATACGAGGCAACACTTATTTTGAGGGGAAAATTGGTGCAGGGTGAGTATATAGACATCACTGATTTTCCGATGCCGGACTGCCTTATTAGAAATGGTTTCTTTACAGGACAAATTATTGCTACGCTCGTCTATGATCCTATACTTGATCACACCCAAGGCGCGGAATACTGCCAATCAAATATTGATATCAAGTTTGGTTCTTACGATGATAAGACACAACGTGATACAACCAAACCTAATATCCTTAATCCAGTGGGTAGACGTGGTGCGAGCAATCTTTTTCTTAACAACCTGTACAGTAAACGGAGAATGAAGTCTAATTCAGACGATTTTGCTTTAAAAGAGCGGCTACTTATCCAATATAAGGATAAATATTATCCAGTTAAAAAATATGCTGTGGATTTATCAGAATTAAAGGAAACAAAATATTTGTTACCAAATAAATTATGGTATCTGTCCTTGAGAGGTTTATATCGTGACCATACTGCAAGTAAAGCTGAGTTTGATAACGTCAAGTTGGAACAAGAATTCTCATTAATAATCACTGTACGTGACTCTCTAAGGAAGGCTGCTGTTTATGATGAAGTTTCACAAAAACTGGATCAACATAATTTTTGGCATAGCAACATCAAGTTAGTAAACGATATTAGTATATCTATAGACAGCAAATAATACAATAATTCAGTGGTATCTTGGGTACAAGATCCCAAATTTTTTCTTATGAACCTGTACCGATATATCGGTAATTGACGCTATTTAAGTGCTTTACCGATATATAAAACCTAAATTCCCGAATTTTTATACCTACAAAAATTATTAAGCCTTAAAAAGCCTTTAAATAGCAATATCGGCTTAAAAACACCTGATCACTCTTCTAATGTAGTTATAAAATTTATGCCTACGATAAAAACAGTAACTCACATTTTTAATCCCCTTTTAGCATTTAAAGGGTTTTTTAGGCTTTTCATTAATTGCAGGTATAAAAAATCCGGGGATTTAGGATAAAAACAAGAAAGTGCAGGTTAATGTTGGTAAGGCTGAACCTGCGTTAGTATTGAATGTTTAATTTTGTAAACTATCCATAAAACCTGTCGTCTTAACTTTAAGACCAATATATTTATCATTATAACGAACAGAGTTTGAAAGTTGTGTGCAATAAATAATGTAGAAACGTTTTTCGATAGGTGTTGATTAAAAAAAGACGTTTTTTGATTTTCCGTGACAAGCTGACCGCGATGGATGTGATTGGAAGTATCGTTTGTTGTAGTGTTAATTGTAGAATGAATCTTAGAATGAATCTCAAATTCGTTTCTTAACAGATTTAGGCGTAAGTTTATTTAGATAGACTACGGTAAAACTCATTTTGAGAAAAATGACTTCCAAATTGGCAAAAAGGTTAGCTGATGATCTGGTTCAAGTAGGTAAGAGTTTAGGTTTCAAGACAACAAGGGAAAATCCAGTTCTGAAAAATTCAGCTCATTGTGTAGATTTATTATGGAAGTTACCTATGCCTAAGGGAGGTCCATTTCCTGTTGTAAATGTTGCCGTTATTGAAATACAATATTCCAACTCACCCCTATCAATCAGCCATAATATTCTTAAATCAGAACCAACTCTTCACCCAGCATTTCATTTCGTAATAAGTTATAACAAACTAACTAATGACTACAAAGAAAATGTTTTAAAAACCACTTTTCCTAAAGCAGGACTTGTTGTTGTAGATGGAGAAGACAATGTTCGAAAATTAAATTTGTGGATTACTCGATTTCTAACAATACCCAGAGACGAGCAAACATTGATTATGACGGGAAGAGAAATATCAAAGTTAGTCGAACAACGCATACAGGATGATGAGAACACTGTTTCTCAAGCGATACAATCTACATTCGAAAATGACATTAAAAACGTCTTTTTACCCCCTAAACTTTCTGACCTCTTATCTTCAACCATAGAACTGGGAAATGTTGGAACAGATCGCAAATTAATCGATGAAGTTTATAATGCTTTTATAAAGTACGTTCAGCAAAAGTTAGAAGAAGCTAAGGTCGACTATATCGAAATTCCAACGTATTCACTTTTTCAACAATACCTTATAGAAGACGACTTCAAAAACATGCCAATCGAACTAGGATATGCGCTTGAGATTAGGGCTGACAACGTATTTCTACGTGATAGAAATAATTATCCATACGAAGTGAGAGTTAATAATGGTAATGCCTGTGTTGATTCACAAGCTGGAACTGTATGTACCCGCCCTTTAGAAGTAAAAGACATTTATGATTTTATATCTAGTGCATCCGAATCAATTAAGAGAAAATTATGTGCGTATGAAATTACTGATGCTGATAAAGAAAAAATAGTAAGCATTATAAACACATTAGAAAAGCAGTAGTGTTAAAGAATCGGTTCAGAAAAGAAAAGAGACAGTTCATTTCACATTTTTTTAGGCAACAAATTACTATAACCGTACAATAGGAGCCATAGTTCACCAAAATTAGATTTAAGAGACAGATTTGATCTAAAACTGTCCTGGGTTTAACAAAATCTGGTAGCACTAATTTTGGTAGTGAAGTAATTTGACCGAACAAATTTTTTGTAGTGTTATGTTGCTGACACTGATGACGCTAATTACACTGTTTCTCTGTTAGAAGAAAAAATACTTGAGTTTACGTAACCGTTGTTTGGTGTTTTGGTGAGTTTTGGATTAAAAGTTGGTGTTGTTTATGTTGTTTAAGGGAAAAAGGGGGTTATATGGATGATTTCTCTGCGGTCTTATGATGCAATTCCCATCCCCAGCTCTTTGGTGTTGCGTGTAATGCGTTTCCTCCTGTTTCGGTTTTAAAAGGTTCCAAAACTATTAACAACATGACAATAACCAAAACTAACCCTGTTATCCACGACTACGAGCGGGTTCTTGAGCGAAACCGCCAAAACATTAAACCTTTGCGCAATAGCGAGCTAAGTTTGCAGTTTTTAGACCACTTAAGCGCCCTTGGGTTGTCAGTGGGCAGAGTAGCAAAATACGCCGCCCACCTACCTGTATTACTACCCCTTATTGATGTAGAGCTTAAAGCGTTAACGAAAACGGATGCTGAACACATAGTAGCCGCAATAAATAGCCGACCAAACAAAGCCTCCACTAAAAGCGACAACAAACTTTTGCTACGAAAACTGGTTCAATACGCCAAAATGGGCAGTTGCGCCAAAGGCACACCTCTACCCTCTGAGGTAAGCTGGATAAGTTTAGCAATAAAAGAAAAAAACCCCCGCGTAACCCCTGAAACTCTTCTTACATCTGAGGATTTTGCGGCAATTATTCGAGCTACCCAAAATAAACGGGATCGAGCGATGGTGTATGTGCTCTTTGAAGCGGCCTTGCGACCTGGTGAGCTTTTAACCATGACTGTGGGCAGTGTGGCGTTTAAGGATAATTATTGTCTTATTACTGCGAATGGTAAGACGGGTATTAAGCGGATTCCTTTGGTTGTTGCTTGTAAGCCCTTGCTTGAGTGGTTAGAGGATCATCCTTTTGGTGATGAGCCATCTGCTTCTTTGTGGTGTTCGCTTGCTCATAATTGTGTGGGTAAACAGTTGAGCTATATGCGTTTTCGCGATATAATTCAGCGTTTGGCTAAGCGGGCTGGTTTGAAGAGGACGGTTTGGCCGTATTTGTATCGTCATAGTTCTTTGACCGCTATGGCCAAAGTGTTTACGGAGTGTCGGCTTGAGCAGTTTGCTGGTTGGACGTATGGAAGTAAGATGACTAGGCGGTATGTGCATTTTTCTGCTAGGGATTTGGAGGATGCTGTTTTGGAGTTGCATGGTATGAGGTCGGTTTCAAAAAATACGGGTTTGATGCAGGTTGTTGATTGTCCAAGGTGTAGTAGTAAGAATCCTTTTGGAACTACAAGATGCACCACGTGTGGTATGATATTGGATAAGGAGACTGCTTTAAGGTTTGAGGAGACTCAAAGGCAAAAAGAGGGGGTATTGCAGGAACAAAACATAGAGTTAAGGCAGAGGTTAGAAAAGTTGGAGAGTTTTGTTTCTTCTATTATTTCTGCGTCTGGTAGGGTTTGATTTGTTTTTCAACAAGTACTTTTAATTCTCCAATTTCTTCTAATATTTTTTCTAAAACCTGTTTGCTTATTGTTATTTGTTCGCTCATTGGTTATCGTAAATGGTGAAGGGCTGAGTTTTTAAAACTGTGACATGGTTTAGGGCATTACGTGCTCCAGATGGGGCACGTTTTAATTAAAACCATGTCGCAAAAAAGGAAGGTTACACACATTGTATTAAGCCGTAACTTTCAGTTGTTAGGTAGCAGGTTTTGTTTAAGAACGTATTTTTGAGGTTGAAATAGAAAAATACTTCATTTTTACAGTTTAATTTTGATAGGTAATATATACCTAATAGGT
>Ga0123354_10011154_pt1 | contig 13867 bp, 8 predicted proteins | sample TergutLab28metaG_2_FD_97872 | JGI IMG/M metagenome (GOLD analysis project Ga0123354, IMG submission 97872) | Labiotermes labralis P4 segment gut microbial communities from Petit-Saut dam, French Guiana - Lab288 P4 | ecosystem: Host-associated > Arthropoda: Insects > Digestive system > Gut ... | reverse complement strand
TAGTTGCATGTATGGGGGACAACACAGTTGCAAGTATGGGGGACAGCACAGGTGCATGTATGGGGGACAGCACAGTTGCATGTATGGGGGACAGCACAGGTGCATGTATGGGGGACAGCACAGGTGCATGTATTGGGGACAACACAGTTGCATGTATTGGGGACAGCACAGGTGCATGTATGGGGGACAGCACAGGTGCATGTATGGGGGACAACACAGTTGCATGTATGGGGGACAGCACAAGTGCATGCAGAGTTTTGGTGGGGAAGGAGGCACGAAGAGTCTGCTTGAAGTAGGCATAAATGGGAGGATAATATTAAAATGGATCTTCAAGCAGGGGAATAGGGAAGTACAGATTGGGTTGATCTGGCTCAGGATAGGGACAGGTCGCAGGCTGTTGTGAATATGGTAATGAACCATTGGGTTCCATGAAATGTGAGGAATTTCTTGACTAGGTGAGGACCTGTTAGCTTCTCAGGACTGACTCTGCTCCATTGAGTTAGTCCGTTAGTCAGTCACACAGTCAGTACCTTAGGCCTGAGATGGTCTGAGCTTAGAATTCCTTTGGGTTCCTACCTGTACCTTTGTAACGTTCGTATCCCTGCTTCTCACTACATAACATCAGGCACCTATGACTAACCTCCTGACGCAGCCCTGTTTCTCACATGACTTGCCTTTCCAACACCCAGCTGTGTAACACTGATATCACTGGCCATCACAACAGAACATGTGAGTGACAACGACTCACCTCCTGATGCAGCCTTGATTCTGACACGACTTGCCTTCCCCACTCCCAGTTTTGAAACTTCATCTCTGTCTTTGAGTTCCCCAGGCTCAAACAAGTCCCCTGAGCCATCAAGAGACTTATCTTCCTGCCGCATCTGCTCCAGCAGTTTCTTCGTATGAGCCTGTAACAAAGCACATCATGGTAGTGGATACAAAATACACTAGTTTGGTAGATAGGTAAGAGCATTTCAGAGTTGCATGATACCTTGAAAATGGGGGCAGCAAACTCAACTGAAACAATGATATGTACATATTAGAGTACACAGTGTCACATCCCAGGGTACAGTAACTTTCAAGTCACAAATGCCGAGATGGCGGGTCTGAATCCCGCTGAGGGCTTGGATGTTCATCTCTTATGTCGTGTATTGTGTATCGTGTGTGATCTAGATACCTTAATAATGAAATGGTCTACACCCAAGTCAGGCTGATGTGCCACAGAGAGAAAAGAAAAAGGTACTCTATTAGAAAGCCTATCACATCTGAAGTTGCACCACCCAACAAAATATCAGTGCACTGAAATAACAGAAGGTACTGGTTAACACTAGATATGACTTTTAGATTGGGCAGGTCCCATAACAAAATATCTGTAAAATAAATATATGACTATCACTGACATAAACCCTACCAGAACATACAGTCAGTGTTTTGCATGGTGGCTAAGCTACTCACTGAGAAATACAGTGTCATTATTTTAATACCTCTAACTTTGATTCACTTCCTGTTAGTCACAAAAAGCCCTTTAGCTATTTACCACCCATGTACATTACCTCTACTTCTGCTTGGCACGTTTGTTAAGTGCTTCTGAAGCATTCAGCCTATAGTGCTGGACAAGTAGTGGAGAAAAGACCTTTACTAGTTACGTCACTCATAGCCCCACTCCCCAGAATGAAAGAAGATGGACAGAACAACTTTCATGACACAGTAAATCTAAAAATTTGCTATTGTACTTCTGTAACAACAATTTTTTATGTGTGTTGTTTAATAATACTATCAATTGCTAAGATTATGTAGTGTAGGTGACATCATCAAATCGCCACGGGGCACCAGAATGATACTGACAGGCAAAAACCAAAGTAGTGGGAGAAACACCTGTGCCACAGCCACTTTTTACACCATAAATGCCACGTGTATTGACCGGTGATTGAAACCCAGCCTCTGCAGTCGAAGGCCAGCCTAAGGCATGGCACAGTCACACCAAAAACGCTGCAGTTGGAGAATAAAGTTGCTGACTGAAACAAAATCTAGCCTACCACAATCAAAACGCTGAAGCAACAAACCACAATCTGTTACCTGTCTTGCTTCCATCCGCTCCTGTTCTGCCTGCTCATCCTCATCTTGCTGTTGCTCCAAATATGCCAGACACCGGAACCGAACCAGGTAATCCTGGTACAATTGCTGCAGTTCCACTTCCAAACGCTCAAACTCCTCTAGGAACGCTGGCCTGCACACACAAACACACATATATACACATACATACCTGCAGAGTATTTGGTTCTAAAGAATCCCAGCAGCAACAGCAACAAATAACACACACAACAACAACAACAACAACATAATGAAGTATATGAATTTATAGTCCTACAAAAATAATACTACACTTCTAATTGAAAAATTGAAAAGTGCTCCACATACACCATAAAAAGGAGCCCCAGGACACAGTCTTCCCATTGTCCGAGTGAAGTGGATCTTAAATAATACCACAAAATTACAACTTCTACAAGACTGCCCAAAATGTAAGATTTCCATCCTAATAAAAGTTCTATTTTACATGCCTCTATCACCCTATGCCATTTTATATTTATACCTTATATTCTAATGTATTACATTAATCAAGAAATGTAAATGAGATCTCGTACTTTCCAGGCGTTGCCATTTGTATATTAAAGCCCTTTTAACTTACAGCCTGAAGATGGCTTCATGAAGCCGAAACATTGTAGCTGCAATGTTAATTTAATTAATTACATTTTATACAATAAAGTTGTGTTAGACTCTAATTTCACATATTTCATTAATTATTGAAAACACAACGGAAATGCCTCACCTGAAAACAACAACAACAACAACAGTTTACAATCCAGTTTCCTATCAACGAAAGGGGCATAAACTCCATAGCCAACCGCAAAATATGTCAATATTCACCCTAGTACCATGAAGTAATAAAGAGGCAGGTCACTCTTTAAGGAAGACTTAAGCCTCGTGGGATGTTATGCTATGTAGCTGGGCAAGTTGGCTCCTGATGTTGTAACCAGCCAGGGACCGTAGTTCAAATCTCAGACTAGGCAACCAAGAAGGTGAGGAGATAAACTGGTCATCGAGCATTGGCTAGTTTATGCATTGAAAGGTAAGAGGTACAGTTTGGTGTGCACATGTGCACTTGCCAGGCTGTATGAATGAGACTGCTGAGTTGCCCCTCCCACATATGAATTGGTTCTCTGTTTGCAATGTCAGCTGTGGGCAAGTGTTCACTGATAGTATCTGTATGAGGTAGTCAGTTGTGGTCAGATGTACGCTGTTTGCGGTTGTGAGTGCTAGATGAACAACGAACAACCAAAAGTTGTTGGTGCTGGAACCTCAGTGAATAAAGAGCACTGAAAGAGCGAAGCAGCTTCTAATTCCCCCTGTATATTCCTTGAGAGGCATCCGTGCTTACGACAAGCTACAAATAGTTGTAACCGAAGTCAGGCAAGTCAAACAGGTGGTTACAGTGTTTTGAGGGATTACAGTGCAGCCATCAGGGCATGCAGTCTGGTCAAGCAGGTTTTGACCCTGTAGATAAAGTTGCTACAATCCTTTAAAATGTCACAAACTAATGATGCGACAAAACAGCGTCATATCACACAGCACACATGTCCTCAACAACAGCACTGCAAGAACCTCTGATCTTGCATGTCAGTCTTTATAAACTGATGATCTTCAACGCTCACGCCAAAACCCAAACCTGAACTGTCCACCACATGAGTGAGCAATCATCATTCTAATCCATAGGTGGAGTGTCCCGTGGTGGACAGCACACTCATTTTGTTAATCTGTTTACTGACACCTGACTGGCAAGCTGTTCCACTGCGCTTGCTGTGGTACAGACAAGTTATTAGCTACCTTAGCTAACCCCAATGAACCTTTAAACAACCAGGCTGATATTTACATTTCCACTCATGGTTTAAGAAAAACGAGTACTATTTCAACAGAAAAAGATAAAATTATAAAACAGATGGCACTTTGTAGAAAATAGAACAGAGATTATGCAGCATGTCTTAAAGATGTAGTAAGTATTTTTGTTGCCTAAATATATAAAATAAATTTCTAGGTGTGTTACTTAGTGCGTTTTCATAGACAAATGTACAATGTTGAAAGGTTAAGTTGCACTCTGCCATCTCTTGCAGCTGTGTGACAGAAAATTGTTATGAATGTCTGAATAAATGTATGAAATAAGTAAACGTACATTTTCAGGAAAAATACTCTATAACAGTAATTTGTTAGGTAAGTATGCTAGATCATTTTGTACAGGTGTGAAACTTGGCTGTAGGTGTATGAGAAAAGGGTGCTGAGAGAGACATCTGGGTCTAGGATGGATGAGAAAATGGAGGACTGGAAGAGACTGCTCAGTGAAGAGTTTCATGATCTGCACTCCACACCAAATAATATTTGGTTGATCAAATCACGAAGAATGAAATAGGTGAGGCATGTGGCATGTATGGGGAAGAGAAGGGTTTTGGTGGGAAAGCCTAGACCATTTGCAAGACCTAGGCATAGATGGGAGGAAAATACAGGACAGATCTTGAAGAAATTGGTCGGCAGGCTGCGGACTGCACTGATCTGGCTCATGACAGGAACATGTAATGGACACTTTTAAACACATTCTTGATACTTTGGGTTCCACACAATGTGGATAATTTCTTGACTAGCTGAGGAATTAAACTTTTCAAGACAACTCTGCTCCAAGATCTTAGGCAGTTAGTGAGATAGCACACTGTTGAATTTCTTCTTGCTTGGCAATGTGACATCAGTCCAGCAACTGAATGGAGACTAATTAAAAAATAACTATGTTTTCAGGAATGTTGCAGTGAAATTTTTACACTGACTCACTCTCAAGCCACATGAGAGTGAGTCTGCAACTATAAGGATTAATGTCTTCTGGGGTGCCACGCCAAGTTGTGCAGCAGAAATTTACCGACATTGTGCAAGAAATTATCTGCCCCATCCTCAAGGAAGATGAAAGCTTTACTTTAGACTTTACCCTACTACACAGTATCACATTTCACTAGACAGTATATTTTATCAAAATCAAGCCAAGCACAGTCATCTCTCATTAACAGAATTGTTCTAATTTGACAGAATTTAAAGAAAATTAATATATCCTCTCTGTTCAGGAACTACACACATTTTACAGTATCTTCCACCATGGGGCAACACACCTGACTTTCTTCAAGGTCTGCAGCCGCTTCTGGTTGCGCTCTAGCTCTGCCTGCTTCTTCTCAATTTTGTTGTCTAAGTTGGCCTCACTGGCAGAAACATTTTCCATCAGCTCTTTGGTATTCGCAATCTCCATCTTGACTGTTTCTAGGGCCTGTCTCACTGAAGCCTCCACTTCAGCCATCTCGAGCTGTCGGCTGATGCGCTTGTTACGCAGTTCCTGTACAGTGAGTGTATGGCTAACAGAAGTTACAAAATGGAACACATTGTGCCCTCTTCACCTGAATATAAGACGATCCTGCATATGAACAATCCCCTTCAAACTCTTCAATTTTCAGGAAAGTACTTACACAGAATACGTTCAATTTTGTGCATGATCATAAGACAACCAAACAATTTTCATATAATATATTAGGAAAAAGTTCTTGTCTTATATTTGAGTAAATATGTTACTTTTTGTATAAGTCTAATAGTTTTAAAGATAATAAAGAGAAGGAGCAAAGTACCATAACTGTTACACTTGCATACATGTCTTAATGCCTCTCTAGACTGTGCAGTACACACACGCACCACGGGACCCCTGATTTATCAAATTAGAGCAAACATGCTGCCATAACACCGATTACGTCCATATCAATGGACACGATAGAACCATTACTGTAATTTTAGCCAAGCACTGTATAGAGCTCCCTGATAATGGATCCCTTGTGATCTGAAACATGTTGGAGCAATTTTAAATATTTTAAATATTTTACAATAATTCTAATTGTATCTATGAATTATATATTTGTGCATCTGTTGGATAATAAAGTGTTTTAATCATCATTGATGCATGGTACAAACATGAAGAATGTCTTAACTTGTTCAAATTTTCATGAAAATTGATGTGTAGCTAGAAGGAATTACATAGCACATGAACAGCACATGAAAGTATTAAGCTGTATTCCATGAAAGAAGAGACCACATTCCTTCAAGTGTAAATATAGCATAAAATGAGGGACATTCACTGTGTCATCTTAGCTGAAACAGCACACAGTTCAGTTGGTTTCACCACTTGTTACTCTAGCAAAAGCATAAAATATTTGCACGAAGAGTAAAGCAACAAACAGAGCATGTAGACTTCATTAAGAAGCCAGGACATTGAATGAATATGCACATCTATGGCCTTGGTGCCACTGTTGGTATACTTCACTATGAAGCTAGAATACTGAATGACACTGGTGCCACTTACCCGCATCTCCACTTCCTTGCCTAGCAAATCATACAGCCCAGCTCCTTTTGTTGTAATTTGGGATGTCAGTTGTCTTGTCATTGCAAGTTCATGGACCTGACAACACAGATTTAAAACTGCAATTTTCATGCATTGAAAGGAACTAATGCAATGGCCCTGATTATGGTCAACTGGAATGTTATGCTATGCAGCTGCGTAGACACATAGCACTGTCTCAAAGGAAAACAGCTGCTACTTTCTGAACTTGAAGGCAGAGGCTACAGTTCCTCTGTGACACTGGTATCAGTCTATGAAAGTAAGATGCATCATACCGCTGATGACTGTAATCTTCATACATCTAGGACAGCTTCAAACGGCTAACAGTTACTTATAAAGTCGAGAAACTACACATAGTATGGAACCTAAAAGAAGCGTTACTGTCTTCACAACAGCCCACAGCTAGAAAAGACCCTCAGATGATTAAATCATTTCCATATTTTCATGTTTCCTGCCTTACACTGTCTGTTCCATCCAACAAAAGGTGCTAAAATATGCACTCTGTTGTGACACTGCTGGCTGCCAAAATTATGCAACTACTGTATATACACACCATCTAAAACAGCTTGACATGTTCTGTGTTCAGTTCATTTAAGATTTGTTACCCAGGAACTTGCTGCATTTAAACCCGGTAACTACCATGAGACCCCACTATGGCAATGTGCTTCATGAAACCCCACTGACTATCAAGAGACTTGATTGCAATACAAACCAAGAAGTGCTGTTCACTCAAATGTGACCTATGGTATTTCCATCTTATGCCTAGGTTAGGAATGGATGGAGTTTTATTCTCTCCCCATTTCATCTTCATTGCATGGTGGTTAGTCACAGGAATAACTTTACACAAACTGCATACAAAAGCAGATTCATATCTTGCTGACAGACTGATTAAGACATTAACTCTCTACAGCTGTCCATTCAACACAAGGATACTACTGACCATTTAGGCAAAAACTGGATCACATTTCAGGACTCTTCACACTTCCTTGTACTCTGGGAACAATTAGGACTGGAAAATCGCAAAAGTCATTCTTCCAACCATACATACACAAAATCTCATGTGTTTCTATTAAATTTGAAACCTAGAGAGAACTGTACACAAGATTTATAGAGCTACAGTTCCTTAAAATGGTGAAATCCATCCAGGCATTTGTCTGCAGAAACTGAGGAACATCACTACAGCTAGTCTCCTGCATGAGATTTGTACCTGGGACCTCTCAAACACAAGGAAGGATTGTTAACGATTTCACTGTGGCATGGTATATGACTGTATCAGTTCCCATACAATATACATCAATCAGGAACATACCTTTGATGAGATGTCAATTTGAGACGAGAAAGAGGTGCTGTCATCAAGGGCTGTGATGTCAACTCGCAGAGCATTGTACAGCACAGATGTTGCCTTCAGCAACTCCCGGACAGCATATCCATCAGCTTGGTACAAGCGTTTTGGGTTCAGCTTTATGTTGGCCTTCGATGCCTGCGACATGACATGATGCACGTTATGGCAGGAGTGATATCCTACTACTACAATGAATTGTGACAATTAAAAAGACACATGTTCACACATACAAACCACAGTTTACAGAATTAAACAACCTACAAATCAGTAAGAGAACTGGGAGATTCTCACGACAGCAAACATTATGGTTAGTAAATGTAACAATTTTCCAACTAGATGCAATTTATTCAGTTTATTACATTTCTGTAGGCAGCTCTACATGTTTCGGGTGTTGACACCCATCATCAGGAGCTTGTACAACCACAAATATACATTAGTATTAATAGCAGCTTATTTTACTCATTGCAGTTAATCAATACCTGAAGTTGTATTTACAGTTGTACAAGCTCCTGATGATGGGTGTCAACACCCGAAACATGTGGAGCTTATAGTTAGTATTCTAGGATGTGATTGCATGCAGTTAGGTAGATAAATACAGTGGAATTCCTTCATTCCAGAAACTGATACTATAGAAATCCTGATACTTCAGCAATTGAGAAAGATGTCCCAAGTCCAGAAATTGTTCAGAAAAGCCCCCAAGAGTGTCTCTACACCTACTGTTCTGGTATCTCCTGACCCCTTTTTCCCTACTCCATCAACTCCTGCTACAAAGACTCCTGACGCACAGTGTTCTGGTCCTGGGGAATCCTTGGTGCAAAGTGAAGAGACTACAGAAAACACGGATGGTGATCCAGATGCCACTGAACCAGCAGCTGAAGGAGATACTAAAATGAAATACTCCTTTGATTAGTTGTGCAGACCAAATATAGGAGTAGTAACAAAAATTACCTACAGGAATTTAACATCCAGGTACATACTGTTTCAAAATCTGGAATAATTGATAGTCCAGCACATGACCCCCTCCATGGGTACCAGATTAAAGGGATTCTACTGTACAAACTGCACAGTTTTTCGCATACCTACCTGGATTAATGTCACAACTACCACAGAATTTGGAGTTAACACACACTTATTAATTAGACAATTTTACCACTTCAAAGAGTTCTGTACCCATTTCACTCACCATAAACTCTGTGACAGACCTCACAAGTATGACCCTGTCCTGCTCGGTATCATACTCTAATAGAATATCTGCATCAGGATCAAACCGCTTCACGAGCCATATTAAAATTTCAGCAACCAACTGAAAATTTGGATTGCGGAAATTCTCCATTGATATCAGTCGAGGATAGCCAAGAGCCCTCATCATTTCTGTAAAATCTATGAACAAGAATATTTAATGACATTTTTTGTTGCACTGGAGGAAATGTCCAATACAATAGCATTTTGTGTTACACTACAGGGTACATGGCAATGTCAGCACACTTGATAAACTACGTGACTCCAAAACAAGAGAACATCATTATAGTATTAAAAAAACATTTACTCCATTGAGGATGAAATTAAAGAAAGGATAGCAGCAGGAAATAGGGCATACCATGTTCATAAAATACTATTCACATCAAAATTAATATCCCAAAATGTCAAACTACAACTTTATAACACGTTAATTCGCCCAGTAGTAACTTATGCTTCCAAAACATGGGTACTTAAAGAAAATGTGATAAATAAACTAATGATTTTCGAAAGAAGGATCATGAGGAAAATATCTGTTCCTACTAGAACAGATGATGGCTACTGGAGGATTAAAACTAATCAAGAAATCAACAAAATATTAAAAGGACAAAATATAATCTGGTTTGTTAAAAAACAAAGACTAAACTGGTTAGGCCATGTTGAACGCATGGCCGAAGATAATAATGCGCAGAAGATCAAGAGATGGAAACCCATGTCTAAGACCAACTGGAAGACCTAAAATACGTTGGGAAGATGACATTTGGGAAGATATAAACAGCATGAACGTACGCAGTTGGAAGAAAGTAGTACAGAATAGAGACAGTTGGAAGAAAGTAGTTGAGCAAGCCAGAACCCTACACAGGTTGTACCGCTTTATAAGAAGAAGATTAAGAAACATTTGCACCTCCTCCATGATCATATAGTGCTAGAACAGTATAACAACACGGAATGTCATGTACAATTTTGTTTATGCCCCTTTGATATTCACTACAGAAACTTGTACACATATTACTGACATACAAAAACATAGGCACATTAAAATTGTAAGTTATACGTAATCTTGAACCTTCCTACAATTTTCAGCAATAAATCGCCATCCTCAGGAGGACATCATGACAAAAGAATATGCAGTGTAATATTAATACATCAATCTCACATGTACAATATTAAAATATATAAAATATATAAATAGCAGTTATAAATACAATAATGTATATACTATGGCTAATACAATGTTAACACATTCTTGGTAACAATTCAATGATATGCCATTGTTGACAATGTAGTTAAATGTATACAAAAAAAGTCAATGTTTTTGATCCAGGAGGTTCAAATCCCTGTGACATATTTTGATGTGTTCCGTGTAGTAAGGCATTGTATAATGAACTTATATTAAATTTGCAAATATATGCTTATTAGCTTCATCAATGCCTGTCTCTCTAACTATGTCCAACTACAATAATGCTATTACCACTGAACAAATTTTCATGAAATCTGAAACTGGACAGTGAAGTAAAATATATTGACAGACAACTAATTTCGGTTAAATCTGGACAAAAACAGATAATTTACATAAAGACCTCATGTATTTCTGCATGCATCTCAAGAGTAACACACTAAATATTTACCAGAAAATAGTTCTTTTTTTTAAATGAAAGATACAAAGAAAACTAAAATACACATTTTACAAACACACAACTTCAACAATTCTATGATAATCGAGGGCAATTAGAAAGAAGCAAGTAAACACACTAGAATTGTTAAACTATATGTACATCTCCCACCTTAGCGTGAATTTAAGTTTTTGCTTTAAAATGGCAAAGCTTAATATGCTGTCATTAAATTGGTTTTCTACTGCATATGATGCAAATAAAAATAACAAAAGTGCTTTACCTATTTCACAAACACATTTCCATGTGATGATGTGAACTGTACCCCATTTGCAGTTCTCTCTTAACTTCACCAAGCTACATCTTTTCCTAACAATTCATCGTTCCGTGTTTGTTGGTTTCCCCCTGCATTTTACCAATTCACAAACTGTATAAACAGTAAAAAAAAACACATTTTCCCACCACAGTTGCTCATTCATTCGTCATGTACCGTCTGCGAAGGAACAAAAATAAAGGATTTCCAACTACATTCTTAACATTTTAACAGCCCTTTATCCCACTGTTCATCATTTTGTTTAAATATTTCAACAAAGAACCTAAATTCTCAAACGTTGAGGTTAAGAGATAACATAAATCCACTTACTCCTTAAATCTCTGTATGACATTGCTAGTGTATGATGCTCGGTTGTTCTTCAAAACATTATTTAAATCTATACATAAGTCTAAAGCAATTTAGGAAGAACAAGGCACAAAAACCTTTTAAAAAACTCCTTTACTTTTCGAACGAAAATACTTCTTAAAATATGTGTCAAAATAAGAATCGATACTAATCGACATGAGTCATGCTGCCATCTATGAGAACGCTAACACATCGTATACACAAAGCGTAGTGGAGGTGTGAACGTTGTGCGCGTTAATGGCGTTTGTGTACATTGGTAATTACGGTTGTTTAGTACCTCTATATTTTCAAGAAAATAAATTGCACGTCATATCTCCACATACGTAAGTATTAATAAGTGTCGTGTAAGTAGTATTGTCCTTATACCTAAAAGCTGTGTGGATTACTCTTTCCTCGACAAAATGGTCGCCTGAGTCAAGTGTAACTTCGTAGACGTTACATTGACCCCATACGTAGAACAGTCACAATTCTAATAATTATCATCAACTTTGTTCTTATTGGCGATGTTTTATTTTTATCGCAGCAGATCGTGCAGATATGGTGCGTACATACAAACGCAAAACGTTACCCCCTTCCTATTCAAAAGAAGACTTAAACATGGCCATGGAGAGTGTGAAAAATGGTGGGATGACAATATATAGGGCTGCAAAGCTATATAAAATACCTAAAGCTACATTATTTAAACATGTGAAGGGATCGAGAGGGGTAAAAAGCCAAACGTTGGGTCGACCAACTGCTCTCCCCTTCCATGAGGAGAAAAAAATTGTAGAATGTCTAAAGTTGATGGAGAAGCGGGGCTACGGTCTCTCCAAAAAAGAAATTCTGGAGACGATAGGCCGTTATGTCAAAGAAAACAAAATACCCACACCATTCAGAGGAGGAGTTCCTGGTGATGATTTTTTCATCCGCTTTAAAAGAACGCATAACCTAAGTCTGAAAAAGCCACAAAGCGTTGAAGTAATAATGTCAGGAGAGGTAAGTGAAAGAATGAAGGAAACTGTGAGTAAAAATGTGAAATACAGGAACAGTAAAGAAAATAATCAAGGAAAAAGAAAAGAGTGGTGATGATGAACAATTATAACCCCAAATAGTGATTTAAATGGTGCTCATTCTTCTCATCAGGTGGTATTGAATATTTAAATCTGGCTTACTGACTTATCTGTAATTAAATTTAGGAAATGCTACATAATTTGAGAACTATAAAACATAACATTTTAAATTGCAGCATTAATTACCAATATTATGTTAATGTTGTACCTTTTTATATTGAAGGTTTGATGTCATAATTTTGTGTGATTTTGCCATAAGCTTTGAATTCTATCTGCTTGCACAAAAATTTCTGTTTGTTGTAATTCTTTATAGTGTGATTTAAGAATTATGTTACTGGGGACATGTGTTTTTAACAAGACTGTAACACTACATCGTCATGAGAATAAATACATGCTTCTAATCAGTATTTGTTCTCCAGTACAATAGCACTCTGTCTCTGAATGAAAATATGAACTTTTGACTCACGTTCCACTTACGTCAAAACACTTTCACGATAAGTTGTGCAAGAGGAATGTTGTGTTTAGGCCTACAGCAGCACTGTACTGTGGTTTCATGTGTCAAGAGTAAGTTTTAGAGGTGAATTTAAGTGTGAAACAGTTTCAAACAGGACATCTTGCACAAGCCTACTTTGCAATCAGGACACCAGCAAGTTCACTCCATCCGTTTCTTCTGTAATGAACAAGCACCACGTCATCTTTGATATGTAGGAATTTAAAGTATGTTGAATTCTTCCATTTCCACTTAACCCCATTGATATTTACGTAATTTATATGGCAAAAAGTAGCTGTAGGTTCCACTTCTTGCAAATGATGGGGTAAGTGTAACCAAGAGCTCACAAAATATGTTTTGTGTCCCTGAATCACAACCGTAAACTGTATTGTTCTTATATTTGTACTTCAGATACTGAGTTCGTAGTCAACTATAAGAAGTTTCAACAAAATTGAATATAAATTCAGTGAGTAATCACATATGAAAATCCAGCATAGCAGTTCCTTTTATCCTGGTTCACCTTAAGTAATTTATAAGTGGCAAATTATAGGAACTAAGAGCCAACAAATACTGACTGAAATTTGACACACTGTGTATGTACAAGTGTAACAGTGTAACATCAGAAGGATCACATTACGTCAATTTATGACAGTGACAAGTTGATGGTGATGATGGCAGTGACACAATCAGAAGCTTTCAATAAGGTGATGAAGACATGAAAGTAGGCAGTCCACCCTCCACTGGCAGTAATACTGGTGGAAACAGTTGAACTGGCTGTATCAACAGGCCATTGCATTTTAATTCCCATAAGAATGATAGGAATTCAATGGAAGCAGCAGTGTTTAAGCTGATTCATTAATTTTACTGCCTAAGTTTTGTTTTGCCACATTACATGGTAGCATGTCTCTTGTTTTCTGTTAGGATGTTATTGCTGGAGAGGTTTGTTGGGCATTTGTGTTGAGGCTACTGGTCACTGTGTTCCCGTTTTGTATTCCCTT
>Ga0123354_10011153_pt1 | contig 13868 bp, 8 predicted proteins | sample TergutLab28metaG_2_FD_97872 | JGI IMG/M metagenome (GOLD analysis project Ga0123354, IMG submission 97872) | Labiotermes labralis P4 segment gut microbial communities from Petit-Saut dam, French Guiana - Lab288 P4 | ecosystem: Host-associated > Arthropoda: Insects > Digestive system > Gut ... | reverse complement strand
TTTTTTTTTTTTTTTTTTTTTTTTTTTTTTTTTGCATTTGTGTTTCATATTGAGGAAAAATATGACTGTTGTACAGAGTCATGGTATGTAGAATGCACTTACATTAAACAGGGTCTGTTGTGGGCAGCAACCATTTAAGCTGAACTGAATGACAACACAATTACAAAGCTGCCCAAATTGTGTCAGTCATTTTACTTCTAAACTGTATGAATACTTGTGGTGAAAGCCTGTATCTTCCTTACATTTATACATGATCCAAGAACTATATCCAGGAGCATAATACATGAATATTAGAATGGTATTGTGCAGGATGCATACCATGGAGTTAACACTCACTTCAGAATACAGAAACATTTTCAATAATCTTGAAGTTATTCATGCCCGTTTGTTAATAAAGAATTTACACAATAAAACCAAAAAATTAGCTAATGTTAACATTATGTTTTAACTCACATTTTGTCAGACATGTTTCCATCTCTCTTGATCATCATCAGGGATTTACTGAACATCAATAAAGCCTATATAAAAAAATAGACAGATTATTAATACATTAAAATTTGTGCATAAAATATTTGTAGGTATTATAAAATTCATTTCTGGTAATGTAAAAAATATTAACTTTAGTGCATTTGTTGGTTTCATTGTGTGAATTTTCACTAATTTTTGTCAGTATGAAATATTGCATGAGGTGCAAGCCAGAAGTTTCTGGCCTGCAGCACTGTAACAGTTTTGGGCTTATCTTAGTTGCAGATTGGTACTGTCCCCTCTGGAGATTATACACAGGGCCCAGCACCTTTCCCACTGCTGTAAGCATCTTGGGAGCTCCCATTTTGTGATACTGTCCCTCAGCGCCTGTGTTTCAGTTTGAATTCACACATTATCCCCATATCTTAGCCCCTTTAACCAGAGCTTAGAAAGGAAGTGTCTGTCCTAATTGGCCTGATATTGCAGGTCCTTGCACACAGAAAGTTGGTTTTGTTTCTGGGTGTCATTCATCAGATGGGGCCCAAATTTTACAGTAATCTGTCATAATTTTCAGTTAAAATTCTTTTGTATGTACTGTATGGTAATATCTAGAATGTTACAGACATTATTAATTGTATGCTGTCCATCCTCGTGGATGACTTAACACACTTTTTCCATATTTTCATCAGTCTCGCTTAATGATGTTTGACCTGAGCATTCAAAACATTCAACCAAATTTTGGCTACTTCTTAAATGTAACTGCCATTCAGAGGTTTGTTTTTGGCTTGTGGCATCATAACAGAAGTTTTTTTAAGCATGTCATTAGTTTCAAAAGCTGGTTTATCAAGGTTAAAACAAAACTTGTTGAAAATTCTGCTCTGTACAGTCTACCAGTTCGCTGGGCTTTGATGATTGCAGAATGAATTAAACACACACACACAATTAAATGTCAAACTACACTTATTCCATCAAACAGAACACAGGTTTATTTAAAATTGAGTTGTGCCTTTACATGTATGCGACATGTTTCGGCCCTTTCTCAGGCCGTCATCCAGCAGGATGATACAAAAATCTCACAAACAAAGATGTAACAAGACAAAATCTGTGGGGCTTGTATCATGTAGATGTTTTGCAAATGTGGAACTTGAGGTTTATTGTCTTCCTCTGGACAAACTGGCAGATCATTCCACAAGAGGTATAACGAACATCTTCAGGTTTTCAAGTACTAAAACTCAAATTTGATGTTTGCAAAACATCTGCGTGATACCAGACAGTCATTTGGCCCCATGGAACATATCATGGATATTTTATATTTTGTCAAAAAAGGAAAAGTTATGTATTCCTTGGAAGAGTTTTACATTTATTGTAAGACATTAAGAAATAATCAAATCAACAAAGAATCTACAACAGGATCCAATAAAATCTACAATGTTGTAATACAACATAAGAATGATAGATGTTGACTCTGACTACATGCTTGTTTTCCGATACATCCATTGCCACAGTCACACATGAACTCGCTGTAGGTAAACATTGCTCCACCACCACCTTGTAAGTATGATATGCCAACATTCCTAAATACAACAATATTAGCAGAGTATACAACATATGAGTTTTCTTATTTTGTTATTTAATAAGTTACAGAAACTGTATCATGGCCCACAGTTTCCAAAAAGAAATTCAAAAAGGAGAATTAAAAAGATACCATACTGCACCATGTATAATACAAAGGCATAGAAGAATTAAACTATGATCTCTCACTACAACAGACATGAGCCTAAAATTACTGGTATTCTATATATATACATTTTTAAGAATTATTTGAGTTTCAATGCATCCATACTTTATGTTTAGTCACTGTAAAAAACTGACTGTAAACAAGGGGTCCCTCAGATTTTATCTTCTTACATCTTCATATGTGAGATTTTTGTATTGACATGCCTGATGATGGCCTGAGAAAGGGCCAAAACATGTAGCGTGCGGGTAAAGGCACAACTCGATTTTAAATAAACCTGTGTTGTGTTTGATGGAATAAGTTTAGTTTATTGGTAGTTAACACAACGGGATGGCTTCCATAAAGACTTAAATATCAACTGCACAGAAATGCAGCCTTCCCTTACAGTGACACCCCATACTGTTTCATAATAGGTGGCCATTTGATTTGGGACTGTAAGGAAAGCAACACAACAGTTTATTACTATCTGTCCACTTTATTTTTGGTGTGTAGGTTAGTAAAGGCTGTATTCATTTTTGGGGTGCTCTGTACAGTAGAAAAGATTAAATATTTAATCCTGTTATGTATATTGAAGTCTCTTTTTTTAATTATTTTTTCAGATTCAGAGGAAGAGTACGAAGCAGATGAAGAGGATGCTCAGGAAGTGGGATATGCTTCAGAGCCAGCAGTGGGACTGTCAGATGTTAGTATGTTGTTTTGTTATACTTGGCACCAGAAATACACCATAGATGTCTGTGATTGTACCATTTAACTCTTGAGAGTCCTAGGGTATGAATTTTTTTAAAGTGACTAGGAGCTTAACTTGTATTTCTGGAGTTCTGGCCGTACTGTTTTCTTGCTAGGTCCCTGCATGGAATTGTCTGTGGCATAGTATACAGTGCAGGTCTGTCCTGTTGGATTTATACCTAATCAGTGTAGAAAGGGGAATATTTTGTGAAAGGGAAAATTATTTCATAACCTAGACCTAGGATCCATGGAACTAAATCATTCCATGGTGTAATTTCTGTGAGGATGAGATTTTCCGCCCATCCAGACTGGCCCTGGGCCCACCCAGCCTCCTGTAAAATGGGTACCGGGTCTCTCCTGGGAGTAAAGTGTGGCCGGGGCGTGCTGCTGACCACTCACCCCCATCTAGTGCCGTGGTCATGGAAGAGTAGAGCTATACCTCTACCCACCCTCTGGGCCACACTGGGCCTGTAACGGGAACGCTTTACCTTTACCTAATGTCCATGAGTGAGAACCCAGTAATTGTTTGGATGGTCAAGAGAACCTGAATTTTCATTACCATCTTTACAGCCCACCCTTGGACTCTATTCTGATCTCACTAAATCCTGTCCACATCCACAGACTGTATTTTTGTGCATTGCATCTTAATATTATAGTATGTGAAGTTCATCTTATAACATGCCAAGAAGGCATAAGTGGGGAGTAGAGGTATAGTTCTACCCCTTCTTTAACCTTGGTGCTAGATGGGGGTAAGTGGACATTGGCACACCTCAGCCACCTTAGCCCTGGGAAAGACCCAGTGCCCATTGTGCAGGAGGCTGGGTGGGTCTGAGGGCTGGCTTGTATGGGACCAGAAAAGTTTCTCCCTACTGGTGTGTGAACCCTGAACAGTAATGAGTTACCCTACTGACTACACTATCATGACCTACAATCTGAATATTATCCTACTCTTTATATCTAAGTGTGTCAAATTTTCTGACCAAAATTATTTATGCATTTCTCATCTCACATTGTTTTGTATATTTAATGACGTTGTTAGTAGCTCAAACTAACACATAGTGTTTTTGTTTCTTATTGTGCTGCAATGGGCACTTTTAAATTTTCATAAAATAATGTTTATATAGAAGAAGGTAGTAACGTACTTCACAAAACAAAATTTCGGACTCAGACATTAATCAGCTTAAGCTTGTTGTATGATCTAGCCTTTAAGGATCATATACAATTAAGTTTTTCCATATTCATGAATTTTTCTTTCAACAGATCTTGACAGATTCTAAAGCAAGGTCCATGTTTTTCATTTAGACTTCCAATGTTGTTATGTGGTTAATACTGTGCTATTTATCTTTTGCATAAAATATGGAAGACATTACCTTTACATAAAAAAGAAACTACTAAGGCCAAGTCATTATGTGGTTGCAGTTTCATTTCACTGCTGCCTTTATTATAGGGAATAAAATCTTTTAGAGGTGGTATTGCTGAAGGCTCAAGTCTTCTGGGATCCTCATCATCTTTGAGTTTTTTCTTTGACATTTTGGCATAAAGGTTACTGTGTTATATTAAAGTTCAGTGTGTTGTTTTTCTTACATTTTCAGAATGAGCAGTCTTCTTTGTACAGGAGACGAGTGGGAGGGTCTCTGTCCCTGTCAGAGAATGAACTGGAGTCAGAAAATGAATACATTGCACAATCATAGCAGAAACAACACTAGTTTGTATATAATAACTGTGTTTATCATTATGAGCATGTTTATATAAAATGTGTATATTGGTATGTTGTAACACCATTGAAACAGGTGTCATGTACATATTTATTATAGGGTAATATTTTCTGTTTTGTCTAAACATTTTTGTGGAAAACATTACCTCAGTGTTTTAAGTTTCTTTTTTATTTAGTATGTCTGCATTGTGCCTGTGAGTACATACAGTTTGTGTATTAATATACTATACACACAACACTTCCTAATTTATTCCTTAGTTATTGTGTTGCTACACATTTTGACTACTTAGTGTGGCAATCATCAGGCAGTTCTAAAAAATAGAATGTTTGACATTACACATTCACATATTTACTAGATATTATCTTTTGAGAATTGCCTGATGGCCACTCAGAGAAGCTGAAATTTGCAGCAGTGCGGTACTAGAGTCAAAAATCAATAAGGAAGTGTCATGCAGATAGCATACTTATATATGAATTGTATGTAATTCAGAGCAGTGCACTGCTTTTTCAATACAGAAGTTAGGGTATGGACTAAATATTCAATATCAGCTTTATGTGAAAGTACAAAATAGTAACAAAATAACTCATTTATAAATGGAATGCAGAGCCATTGTGGAGCATTTCCAATCATACATAGTGCAGTATTTGCATTATGTGCCTATCTTCATCCCATAATGCTCTGAGCAGACTGTATCAGAACATTGTTGAATTATTTTGTTTAGTTCATGTTGTGATGTTAGTCCTAAACCAGATGTTCTATGGAATCATCATTTATCAATAATGAAACAGAAATGAAGTGAAGAAATATTTTTGATGTCCTAGACACTGAATATGAACCATTTCCACATAACTTATTGCCATGTTTGTTCTACACAATAAACATAAAATTATTGCCATTCATTGGAAAGAAAGATATATCATTGTTTTCATTTGGCTTTAATTAAAGTGTGCCATATAGAATACAGGGTCTGTTTTTTTTACATAGCATCAAAATGAACTTTCACCTTTTTTTCTCATATACACATGGTATATGCTATGCCGTAAAAGATGCAGTTTCACCCACACAGTCCTGAAAAGGATTACTCTGGCTGTGTCTTTAGAAGCTATACCATGTAGTATATATTTATTTCATTTAAGTGCTTTTGAAATGGACACCATCTTGAACATTATGAATCAGCAGCAGAGCTGTATGAAAACCCTAACATAATGAATAAACACTGAACTGAATGGCTATCATTTGTGGAGAATGTGTGGAGCCTATATCTGGATAATGGCACTGTATAGATGTGCTGACATTTTGAGATCCTTGAAGAAGGAGACAGTCTTGAATCAAGAAAGTTCAATAATTAGGTTGGCATGCTAAAGTAACCATAAATATGCAGTGGTGATTAAATTTCCAATGATATTTGTGATGTCATAATACTGTATATGAATATATGAGGGCAGTGCTTAAGTCATGACAAGTATTCCTTTTGGGCAAAAATGTGGCCATGCAGCATGAGTATACATGTTGAAGAGCATGCAGCACATACTTGTAAATGTTAGTATCAGGTGGGTGTATAGGAGTGCACACACATTTCATGTGCAGACATCATTATATTGGCAACATTTGGAAATTGAAATCCCTGAGGTGAGCATGTGAAAGCAGCAGTTGTCCAGAGTAGAAATGCACAGAAGTGCAATGCAGAGCTATGTGAAGCACTGGGTGATTGTGCCTTTCAGCATCAGACAGTTGCAGGGCTGATACGTGTATTCATGCAAGAAAGAGTGTAAATTGCTGACATGTATCACAGTAGACATTCGGTCTCCACTGATACTTCAGTGGCTGTAATAGAACAGTGCATAGATAAAGACAGAGGGTGAAGTGTGAAGGGATTAGCCAATCATACATGGAGTTTTGGGTCTACAGTGCTCTGAATTTCATGACAGGGCATACATGTGTGAAAGATTACTTCAAAGTGGGTGCCACATCACTGAAATCAGGTAGTGAAAAGAATGTATGAATCATTTGTCAGTCTGGAATCATGAAGGGGACAGCACATTATATTGGCTAATTACAATCAATGAAATATGTGCAAGGACCTATAAATTGGAATTCATTTGAGAATCTTCCAAAGGACATCATCCATGTTCAGTGTGTAAACACAGGGTTTGACAAACTCCATCACCCATGACATCTAAGATGTTCTTGTGTGTCAGCACCCTAGATACTGACATTTAGGTGGCAAGGATGGGGATGCAAGTAATGCAGAAAGTGACAGCATATTGCCAATGAAGCGCAGTGAACACAAAGCACAACATAGCAGAGATGCACAATGCAGCCAATCAAATGCTGGCCTTATTGCTAACTGAAAGCAGTGATGAGAGGACTTAATGGCCTTCACTTTTGTGGGATATTATGCCTTGTAGGATGGTGGTTGATTACAGACATTTTGGAGCCTCTGTTAGTCCCATCTTCAAGGGTCAAATAGCTTGACTGATTTCCTATCCTGAAGGGTCTCAAAACATTGGATACCAACCATCCTATGCCACGTAACATCCCAGAAGATAAAAGGCCTCAACTACACCATGGCAGAAGAGTGAAATCTCATGTGAGAGTTGGTCTACTTCACTCCCCATTGCCTCTCACTTCACGACAGGGTGTGTAAGAAAGAAAAGGGACAACTGTCATTTTTTGTAAGTCCATATGATGCCATATGTTTGAGATGAAAAAGAGACACACTGAAAGGGTATGTCTAACTAAGCATCTCAGAGCTGCTGTTTGTTCACCTGATAATTTACACCTTTCATCACAGCTCAGTACGGATGTGGCCTTAACAAATGGAATGTTTTAAATAATTTAATAGTGTGTTCTTTTAAAACTTTTAATAACTTTACTATCAAACACTGCATTTAAAAGGAAAAATTGTTCCTGTGCATAATTAAGCACCATGCCATGAATGCTTAAGGGGAGTGGAGATATATCCACATAGTAGTAACTTGGGTACTTGAAGTGAGTGGTTAATTTCATGCCCTAGCTATCCTGTCCCCAGGGTAAACTTGTCTACCTCGGTGTACCCCAGATTAGGTCTGGACTTTGTGAGAAAGATTACTTTTTCCTTACAATCAACAACTGATGCCTAATTACAACCACTTTCATATATGACGTAAGTAATGTTACGAAGGTTACTGCCCTGTAAACTACATTCACCTGTTGATTTTATTTCAGTACTCTTGAATCCGTCAAAATGGTGCTCTTTCTGCTTCACACTGACAAACGCGTCTTAACATGGGAATAAAAATGTGTATAACCACATAAAGTGTTTATGTAACTTACTGCACATTTTTTTAACTTACCTCAAACATGTCCACTACAGTAATGACTAGATGCAAGGAACACAGATTTACCATGTTTAAGTAACATAAATGTGTGACTATGTAACTAAGAGTAATGTAAATTGAACAAGGGCTGAAAGTTAACACATGGGATAGTTCCTCCATTTGTAATATATATCATCCTGGGTGGAAAATCGAGTATTGATTAATGTAACAAATACCTTGATTATAAAAATATGATACACTGTTTAAAAACAACTGATGACCAATTACCATTTTAAAAGACGTTCAAAATACATGTAATATCACTGACTACAGCTTTTGCCACCGAGGACATTTGTGCAGCTACACACTTCGCGTGGCATTGTGGTCACTTGCTCCCTTTACGTCACCTGTACGTAATGGGGTGAAATAGTGACGGCATGCATGTTTCTATAAAAGCAGAGACTGAGGAAAATCATGGAATCTGCCTTCTGTGCAAGCATGTGAGATTAATAATATGGCAGTTAACAACATTCTGATGGCTATACTCGTTTGTGGAGATGAATGAATTGTACGTAATGTTTGTAGGAGGCAGTCGCGATCTATTGGAAGATACTATCTCACTATTTTCCTGTGAAGATTATTCGAAAGTCCTCAGAACAGGCGTTAATTTTACAGAGATTTGAACTTGGAATGCCTTCCCTAATGAGCTACCAATCCAGGGCTTGTACGCCGCTTTAATCTGCTCAAGTTCTTTGTGGCTGCAGAAAGGGGTGTGACATTGGGCCAGTATAGTTAAGTGACGTCAAATTTGTAGTCTGGTATGAACTGCAACAATGAAGTGCAGTTTGGTTCACGTTAAAGAGAATGAACTTACATTTCCCGTGAAGAATGCACTTTCAGTTAACATACAAACGTGTAGATCCTGCCGCATTTAAATAGAATAGGAAGGGGATTTCAACCTTTCGTGACAACCTACTTTAGTAAATCATTTGGCCCTTTTGTGACTGTTTCCGACAGATCGGGATGAGGCTACACGTCTGGCAGTTCAACTTCCTCCTCTGTCCTGGTATTGAACAGAGTACTCTCAGCTCAGTCCAGCATTGTCTCATCAAGTTAAGGCTGATCGCTTTCATGTTTTACGGATTAAGACTGTCTTTCAAGCCCCTAATGTAACACTTCCACAGAGTCACCTAATTAGCAAGCCAACTAATGCACATACATAAAACTTTTTTACATTAAAACATTTAAAATCGCTCCAACATGTTTCAATCCTAAGATCATCTTCAGGGAGCTACACTGTTCCTTGCTATAATCACATTTTCAAAAACACTCACTGATTAATTTCCTTATATTAACTTCCACAAAGTGTTTGTGTTTCATTAAAAACAAATATTTCATGATTTTTGTGCCTTTTAGGCAATTTTATGTGAGTCAAATATGCATTATACATTGAAAATGGATTCCAATATTACCTGACATTGTCATAGGTCTCAATGAATGACAAACCTTGAGACTGTACTTCAGTATGTCTATTAAAATGGGGATGTACAAACTGTTTCTTAAGTTATTTCATGATTGTGCGTCATCAACGAAAGTTACACAGGCTCAGATATGTAAGCCTGTGTGTTGTGACACTGGAAATATGAGCCGATTTAGGCCTAAAGGCCAAGCGGAATGTTTGGACATAAAAAACGGGAGGAAAAAATAGACTGCAGTAAATTACATAGCCTCATGAGCTAAATAATTTGTTGACCAGCTGTTTCTTGCCATTTTTATTGGGATGATGAAATGGACATGGGCAGAGAATGTGGCATGCATGATACAAGGGAGCTGCCTCAAAATTTTTGATGTGAGAAACTGGAAGAAAGTGACCACTATCAAGACCTAGACGTAAATGTCAGGATAATGTTTTAATGTACCTCTAAAGAACTTAAATAGGGGAAGGGGTGTAGATTTGAATCTTATGTCTCAGAAATGGCTCCAGGACCAGGTTTTTATGAAGACGGTAAAAGACCTTCGCGTTTCTTAATAGACTTAAATTTCATGTACATTCTCCAGAATTCAACGTAGTTGGTCAATTGCAGCCTACTGAGGCTCTGAAAGGGTCCCATGAATCGACCGCCTCCACATCATCCTCGACCTGTTCAACTTTCCCTTCCAGCTCACTTCCCTATGCTACCTTCCAGCTGTCTAGCCAGTTATGTTGGTAGTGATGTCCGCGTAATGACCTACGTTAACGACCAGCGTTGTGCGCTGGTTTCCATAGGGTTGGCGAGAGCTAGAGGGATACATATCGGCAGGCGTAGTGGGTAGCCTCGAGTGTCTGGTGAACAGAAATAGTAGAAAGAAATACGAGCCTATATGTAGTGTGACTGAAGACAGAATTCTGTGTATTGTTAGCTTTGGTCATGTTTCGGGTGTTTTACCTCTGAAGGAAGATATTCCGAGATACTCACTATAGAGGAGTATGGGCGGGTTCCAGGTCACCCGCCCTTATGCCTGATATTGGACTTTGGTAACCACTGCCATAGCCAGTTACTGTGCTGAGCAATCCAGGCTCTTTAATTGAAGCAGTTCGTTAGCAAAGCGGTACAGTATAACACATTCGGTGCTGTGACTTGGCTACGGGCTGGGCGACTGGGGCTGCGTTTACCGGTGGAGTGACGATTGGCATTCAGGGTAAGTGGCTTACAGAGCGCTTTTAGAAAACGAAATAGTAATGACGTCAGCATTACAACACCATCGTCTATCGCACAGTTCGTCTCTTTGCCGACGTGGCTGCTTGTGGCCAGTTCTGGGAGATGTTCGAAGTTTGTTCACGGCAAGCAGTATTGGCCATACTGTGAATATTGTAACTCCAAGGAGCACAGTCGTTCTTGAGAGGCTAACATTTCCTCGGCTGCGGTCATATTCCCTGCACTTTATGGAACCCGAATTATCATTACCTTGTTTACAAGACCCCGTACATCGTCCCTATCCTCAGCCAGATAAGGTCCGACTCACGCCCTCCCGTCCTTATTTCTGTAGCATCCAGTTTAATATATTCCCCATCTCCTTATACGTCTTCCAAGGACTTAAATTAGCCCGCTGAAAGCTTGTTTTAATTTTTATCCTCCATTGTAGTGCCGATAGAAACAAACCCTGCCAGCCTCGCGTGGAACACAATTTGCGAACCACTGGTTTATTTGACCAGTGAACACATCGCGCCACCTGGTCACAAGCAGCAGAGGGAAAGGACAAGCGAGAACATGCTGTGGCAGCAGTAGCTATATCTAATTAGCTGACATATCAGTTTGTGCAACGCATGTGATATGCGTTGACTGCAGGGCACGTAGCTAACACTATCGGCAAAGCTACTTGCTGTTGGACCACGTGTTCGCACACGACGCAGAACGCTACGGAAAATACAATGTATATCAAGTGTGCACTGCAAGGACAGGTACTGTATGATGTATTTAAATATGTCTTATATAGAGAACGGAGTGAAAGGACATAGACCGGCTGCTTCACGATTTTAAAAAATTGGTTGAAGTAAAAGTCTGTTTGCACCTATAGTGTCTGTGTTTGTCCGTCCGGACATATCCATTAGTATACAAACAGTTTTCACGTAAATACATACACACTGGTCCTTGACACTAAGCCAGCTTTCCTCCACAAATTAAATGAACTACAACGTGTCTCTGTTAACTACATGGATCACTCCTTGACAAGCCAACAGTCACTCACTGATGCTGTTCTGAAGTTCCCTGGCTTGAATGGAACCCGAAGGTTCATTACGAAATACGAAGTATGTGTTCATGCGAGGCCATCACGGGACCTTATTGCGAACCAGATGAGTCACATCCAACTCCTACGTCCTATTTCTTTAAGGTGCATTTTAGTATTATTCTTCATCTACACCTATGTCATACAAGTGGTCTGTCTCTGCCCATCACGTTTTCCGAGTACACTGTTACAGACCTATTCATTTGTCCTCACTCCAGTTCATAATACGTGCTCCATTATTTCATGGCCCTTCATTTGATTCTTTGTCTGGTGGAACTAACAAGTTACGAATTCCTCAGCCCCCTGTTCTAAGATTCCCACAATGTTGATGATTTCCCCAGCAAGACCCCTTTCACACCCACACAAATAACGGGTGGAATCACAGTTGCCATGATTTAACCTACCCCGATAATGAAACGTTAGTACACTTACATCAGACTGCACGGCGTGACATTCACATTCTTCATGGTCACCGCTGTGCTAACCCAAAATCTCTCTTATTATTGGATTTTTATGCTCTTGCATGGTAGTGGCAGTCTGGAGGTTAAACTTCAAATCTGAGTATTTTTTGGTCATTCCTAATAACTTGTTCCAAATAAAATCTAAAATCACAGTAGCATCATTACGGTCTGCAGCTGGTCACTTTACCTTGATAGCTCTGATTCTGGGAATTCTGGCCAATGAAACAAAAATTCACGAGTAGAAAGTTAATTATATACTTCGTAACTTATACATGACTACTTTAGATTGGAAATATCGCAGTAGTAGATCACTTGTTAAGTTCAAGAAGACGATAGAATTAGTTTATTAAATAGATACCAATTTCGTTGTTCTGAAAACTAGCAACAGTAGACAATTTCTGGTGATTTTGTGTCAAACAGCGACTAAAAACAATTATAACACAACGTTACTGTGGCGGTATCTCAAAATTCTGTATATGAATACGGGAATTTGTTATTATGCTGTGCTTTGTTAATTTACGTAAAGGTTTTATACACAAATGTCATTTGCAGCATTTTGAATACGTGGTGTACTGTAGCCCATATTCCTTGACTGACGTGGGAAGAAAGCACCGGTTGATTCCTGTAACTAATTACGCCTGTGACTAAACGTTAAGTAACTTGAAGATTATAACTAAATATGTTACTAAATCCATAAAAATGTAACATTTGACTGCTAAAAGCAGTTTATCAGTGGAACAAAAATGTAGACTACTGAAAAAAATGTATGTCTAGTCTAGTCAGAAATCAAAATGGCAAACGAAACGGAACCATAACCCTACGAACAATCCAGTAGGGGCAATACAATCAAATAGTATGAAGGACACGTTCAGGAAAAATGTGATATGGTACATAACGAGCTGAATCGCAACCAGAATGAATCGTGTAGTGAACAGCAGTGAATTACGTTTGTTATTAGTGTTAGGCCTCTGTAAAGAAAAAAAAATCCGAAATGTAGCTTACGTATCGCCTCGTTGCAACAATTGCCTGGCCTGCATACCCCTTAGTTGACATTTATTTGCAGATCAGTGATTTTTCCATTTACTACGAAACCCACACTCCACACTTAATTACGTCTATTCTGGCACTTATCGCGCTGTAGTTAAGAATTCCACAATGCAGTCTGTAAAAATGTTCGCCGTAGCTTCTTCCACCTGTTAAGGAAGCCGCCATGAAGTAGAATCGATTCAAACTATCGAAATTTGGATTCGATCTTAGAATTAATTCCGAGGCTATTCCGTCTGTGGATATTTAACTTTTGTGTCATAATTATCCTACCCGTAATATTTAAAGAATATGATTAGTATAATAATATTCATAAATAATTAAGCGAAGCATTCATGTGTAGGTACGACAAGAAGTTAACCCCCACCCCTTCACCAACAGCAAACTCCTGCATGACAGTAAATAAATTTATTTCCTACTGTACGCGGCAATAATCACTACTTATTATGGAATTTCTGTAACGAAATAAAACTGAGCAAGAGAATGAAGGTGAAAACACGTGTTTCCAATTCAGACTTGGAACTAGGGCTTATGTTGGGGGGGGGGGGGTCCAATTCCCCCATGCAAATGCTGGCACATTTGGTTCAACTTGTGGTACGGCGGCTACGTTCCCCCCCCCTTCCAATTCATTATTCACAGGTCATCCTACCATTTTCTG
>Ga0123354_10011152_pt1 | contig 13868 bp, 12 predicted proteins | sample TergutLab28metaG_2_FD_97872 | JGI IMG/M metagenome (GOLD analysis project Ga0123354, IMG submission 97872) | Labiotermes labralis P4 segment gut microbial communities from Petit-Saut dam, French Guiana - Lab288 P4 | ecosystem: Host-associated > Arthropoda: Insects > Digestive system > Gut ... | reverse complement strand
CGCTGACCACGTGACACCCCTCTATCCGCAAAAGTTGGCACTAACTTCGCCGACCGGCGGCGGCCGCTCTGTCGGTATAGTTCGCGTGCGGACTAAGGCCACGGAGTTTAGTTTAGTTTATAGCTGAAAGAGTTCTTAATCTCTTCTTCGGATGTAAGCGAATGGTTGCGCCCCGAACATCGCATCCTCCAGTGAACCCCAATCAATGTCCGCCGGACAGACGGAAAAGTGGGCCACTGGCCCGTCTGGACATGTTTTGAAAACAAGAAATCTCTTACTCCTCTCTATTCCCTAGCCCAAGCGCCCTCAACCCGAAGCTCGCGAGCAACATGCTGCCCGCAACACAGTGTTACGTTGCCAACAGACGCACTCTGACAAAATCTAGATGAAACGCGGAAGGAATTTAGAAAAATTATTGTTTCTAAATGGACGTTACGTAACGTTACATTGTTAATTCAATTTTATAAATGTGTTAAGAATAGCTGCACCATATCCTAGGCTGTGAATTGCTTTTTAACGGGTATTTATATTATCTGTATATTTTTTATCACATACGATGTATAGATAAATACAAAACTTAAATTACGCATGTCACTATACGTATGAGTAACAATTTTGTACTAAATTTCATATTGCCCTCATGTATACCACGTTTTGCCATAGTTGCTTGCAATGCATAAATGTTTGGGCAGGCCTGCACTAGCCCATATGCTGTCTCTGATTGCATGCAATTATTGTAAGATAATATATTGGTACTGCAATATAAAATTATTTACTTGCCCGTCTATGCTTGAGGTATAGGGTGGAAAGCAACAAAATGTTGTATGGTTCGTAGCGGGATTCTAACTGTATAAATTCACCTACTCCCAGGTTACTTCTAACTGTGGATCGCCCTGCCGTACGGTTCATTGACTTCCCTCGGCCCGTCTCGCTGTCTCTACACCTGAAATCTTGCCACGAAACTTTCCTTCTCGTAAGACGTTCTTCCTTCCACAGGCCTATTGCAGAATATTGATTTGTTGGGCTCTGTAGGGTCTAGTTTTGTCTTAGTCATTGTGAGAGTAATCACCATGACACTGCTTTCACTCCGTCTTCCAAACTAGCGGCATGCTCCTGCCGGCCAATGTATCCCAGCGAATATCGTGTTCTGCGTTTCTGAACTTGGTTCTGCTCTTGGGACCGAGGGACCTGAAGACCACAAAGCCTCTGCATGCAGAGGAAGACACGAGCAGGGAAACATCTGAGATGTAACCATCAACAGCGCACCTTAGTTGTATTTTAATGGGAGAGAGAGAGCAAGGCTAGTTCGAGTGGCCGCTTTGATCAGCAACTGAATCTGATAGGGTGAATTTGGGAAGCAGCAGTCGCTGATAAGTTACCTTTATTCTGCAGTTAATTAACACAATATCGCGTTTAAGGGCAGGGTCTCCCCGAGGTACATGGGCCCCATGGGCAGGCTAGAAATTTTGCGCCGTTCAAACCGATATTCTTTAAAAATTTTCGGTCTAGACACTTTTGAGGGCTCGTACTCAAACCGCAAAAAAATTTGGGAGAATTTTTTTTTTTTTGGTTGTGAGAAACCCAGATTTACTGGCACCATATTTTCTATTAATCGTGTGACTTCTTAGCGCCCGTTGTAGGTTAGCGTCTCTGGCAGCTGTCGGGCTGGCCTGCCCTTAGTCCGGCTCTGTTCAAGTGTCTGATGAAGCATGAACTATATTAAATGTTATTAGACTGACCCAGCTTCAGGAAAAGGTGACCGAGCTGTGTCTGCCAAAGGGTAGTGTTTCTATCTTGTTTTCTGGATGATCACATTTCGAATTTCGTCCTGGACTTAAAAATGGTTAGCCCTCGGTGTCATGGTGCTCAGTGACGTTTTATCAGAAATTGTCACGTTAGACTTGGTCCATATACGAGTGTAGCACTTTATGTACTGTTGTTGATACTGAATTGAAACAACAGGCCTAGCGGCGGTGCGAAATTTTTAGGTGAGGAATCCTCGTTGTGTTTTCAATCATTAATTTTTATATGTTCCTATAAATGACGGTGCCAAAATTTGAAGTTATATCCGAAAAATTTAGCGTGTAAAGGATCTGTACTTAACTAATCTTTCTTTAAAAAAAATAAAAATAAATATTTGATTATTATTATTATTATTATTATTATTATTATTATTCAGTGATTGGAAAAGAAGGAAGGCTAACTGGGTTTGTCACATGTTGCATACGAACTGCCTTCTGAAAGACGTTATTGAAGGAAGGATAGAAGGGACGAAAGGACGAGGAAGAAGACGTAAAAGCGACTAGTGGTTTATCTTAAGGAAGACGGAACTCTTCAACGAAGGGCTTGATCGCAATATGTGCAGAACTCGATTCGAAAGAGGCTGGGGACCTGTCGTAAGACAGACTACAAAACGAATGATTGAATTGACAAATAATACCAACAGATAGTCCTACTTATAGGTAGAAGTTAGGGAAAATCTTAAACTGAATGAGTTTTACTTGGAATTCTTTGTTACGTATTTCAGAATGTTAGCCTGTAGTGTGATTTTGGTTATTCATAACGTTGCACTGTTCGTTCCAAAATGTAAGCCCGAGGACGAGATTTTACAGGAAATCTAGAGTCTTAGACTTCAGGTTTTTAATTTTTGCAGCCTGAAGAAGGAAAATGGGGAACCCATGCGCAGCGTTACCAATTCGCCAAGGCACGCTGCTGGTTCGTGAGTCTGTGACGGTAGGAAGTTAAATTCAGGCACAATATTTGGCAACGTCGCAATCTTTCAGCCACGTCTCTGCGCTACAGGCTGTCACTCAGCAGCCTTCTTGTTTGAATCTTACGACCGTTGGTCAGAAAATAAATTTACAATACACGTATTTTGGATTCCATCTTAACCTGTAAGAGGAAAGCCTGAGAGTCAGTTGCACTGCTATACCTTCACTTTTTCAAATAGTCCGCTCTATATTTGAGCTGTTTATTACGTAATGGAACCAATTTTTCAGTTCCACGTTCATAGAATTCCTTGGACTACGTTAGCAGTCAGAGTGTCACAACAGTTTGCATCTCGCGATCAATTCCCCTGATGCCACTGCAGTCGATGTAAGTTCCTTAGTTACGCCGCGACACACGAAGCTCACTTATTTCCTCACCTGTCTTCAGATAGTAACAACATAGGTAACGACAATAAAGAGAGATGGGTATGTTTTGAATATTTCTTTTATATTCTTGGACGACTTTGCAAAACGGAAGTTGAAAGACGCTCAAGAGACGGAATGACATTAAGGAAACAGATCGATAAAACAGTTGGCCTTCATTGATTTTGGCAATGGTGACATCTGTTTACCATCAGCCGTACTTGTTTCACTTTGTTAGGAACGCAATATTAGCGTGTGCTGTGTGTTAGTGACTTCCCACACAAGACAGGAGTGTCAAGATGGTGACAAAAATGTACCCCTTGTTTGACGAATCATGCATGTGCCACGTAACACTGATGACTGCTAAATGGACGACGAAGTTGATGTAGCTCGCACAGAGCAGTTCATTTTTCAAAACAGGGTATGTTGTAGCATGGCTATTTAGGACAGTTATTTGTGCACTGTAGAATTACGAAATGTTATTGGAATGCAAATTACACGTATATAGGTCCGTAAGTGCAAACATGTGCGGGACCAAAGTGTGGATATGCGGAACTCATATTATCCGTCAAGCTGGTCGTCCCCCCCCCCTCCCCCCCCACACACACACACACAAACACAAACACACACAAACTGTACTTGTAAAACTGACAGGTTTAATGTACTGTACGTGTGACGTAACATTGTCACTGGTTCGCGTAACCATAGCCGACGTGGTAAAGCAGTAACTGTTATATATTATGAGTGTGTGTTTGTAGCCTTATTAATCCAGCATGCAATGAGCCTGCGTCATTTCATCTGTGGTCAGCCCGGCTGTACAATATATTTCCACTTTATCTTTTAAATCGCGCGATTTTCGGGGGGGGGGGTGATTATTTAACATACGCTGTGAATTTTGATTTACTCTGCGATTTTGCCTGAAACTTTTATCATTCTGAGAAGAACTCAGATAGATATTGTGATAACTGTACGTGGGTCTTCACGTACAGTTACCACTGTTCTTATCAGATTTTGATGAAACGCGAATTTTCTTGACAGATTTTCTAAAAATCCTCAAATCAAATTTTATGAAAACCCGTCCGTTGGGAGTCGAGCTGTTCCATGGGGACAGACGGACCGACGAACGGATGTACTGACACAATGAAGCTGGTGGTCGCTTTTCGCAGTTTTATGAATTCGCCTATTGTCGATAGGCTATAAGACAATACACGCGGTTAATTTTGAGTAAGGAAAACTGAAAAATGATCAATGTAGCTGTTACACGCCTGGCCTGTGGTCAATTTCGAATAATTTCTCCATAAGCATGACAATAATCCGATATCCAGAGCCGGCCTGGACATTTTAGGGAAGAGGAAACTCTCTTGTCTGTGCCGGTGTTCGAATCTAGGATCGTCGAGCCACTAACGTAGTCACTGTGCTGACTTCTGGTCAATTCTGCTACAGGATGAACTTCTGGTTGTATATATTGAGGATGAGAAGTATGCAATTGATTTTCATTTCTTGGAAATGGTTTTCCGTCGACTGTTTTTAAACCCTTTTCCCCGAAATTAATCCTCAGAATTTTCACGGAAATTTGTAGGGTATGGTTTATGAAATCGATTGACATAATTCAGTGGCGTTTCATATTGCGGGGTTTTGAGGAACAGTCCTTGCGCATCTGAAGAGAATCTCGGATTCTCTACATGCCTAAATATTTCAGGTTTACCATGGTTTTTGCTTCTATTATATATCTCAGAGCAGCTGTCAATAGGAGGCTGTAAGATCTACGTCATGTCCCTTTTCAGCGGGCTGTTGTTACTTGTTCATCATTTATCTTTCCAAACATTTCATCCTGTTTGTAAAATCAGTTGTGGAGTATCATGCAGGTCTACATTTAGACGTGGTTCTTTATGAGGCCTCAAAATACAGGTTGGGTTAGGACGGAAGCGAACATTGTATTTCTCTCTCTGTATTGTAACTTAACCCCATCAGTTTTATGTTCTAGGAGGGGTTCTCCTGCAGAAATTTTTGGACATAATTTAATACTCATTTCTTATTTTCTTCTCCAAAATCCCCCATTCAGCCTCAGAATTTGTTCGTACAATATTTCTAAAAACGGACCCTTTCAAATTTCTTGGAATTTTGAGACAAAGGAACTCGAAACTGCACTTGAGTATAGGATATTTTTGTTCCCTCAAGATGATGGATAAATAATTTCATGAACCAGCTTTTTTTAAAGATAGTCTATAACTTCCCTGAAGATGGCCTCCCTATATCCTGCAGAAACATTTGCACTGACCAAACTGCCTACTTCGTGACCTAACCTAGACGGCAACCATATAAATTTTCACCGCCTTCTAAACCACACATCACGGTTTATGTTTATTTTATGATGGTACTGGCTGAGTTACAACTTAGTAACTGACTCCGTGAACAGGGCATTGCTTGAGAGAGGCAGTAAATACCGTTTCACAGCGGAGCATTGATTCACTCCCAGTCAAATCCAGGTGTGATATGAGTGGCACTAGGACGAGTTTTTTCCCCGAGTACTCAGGTACTCTGCTGTCAAGATACACACCCACACACACACACACACACACACACACACACACACACACACACACACACACACCTTATGTACCTAATCTACCACCGAAATTGTATAACCTCAACAATATGCAGTGTCGTTAAATAAACCAATTCTCTCTCTTGTGAAGGCGGTAGTCTAGCAGATAGTAAAAAAATTCTCTGAATTTTAGGAAAGTGCAGGAATTTAGTGTCTTGTATGTTGTGTTCACAGCTGCATGTAGTAGGACTTCCTCTTGAATCCTTTAAAACCAGTCCACATATTGACGCCATTTTCCGCAGTTACTTCTTACTAATCACTCGCGCCTGAATCTTTCAAAGTATCCCTTTCCTTTATACTGCCTATCTGAAACGTTTTACATGCTTGTCATTTCGTGATGTCCCTCAAGATGACATCTCTAACTACAACTTACGTGTCATTCTCTCAGCAAGATGTGTGATCCCATTTTAGTACACCAAGGCCTTGTTTTATGTCCTACTTAGGTTTTTTGAAAATGTGACCGTAAATCAAAAAGGCCTAAATCGAAAAAATATTCCCATAAGGAAAAAATATTCGTACGATTTCAAATACAGCAGTCGCAAAACATTAAACGGAAAATGAGAGGGCGTAAATTAAGAAGATACGTAAATTGTAAGGGGCCTACAACAAGGCCTTTGTGTATGTTTAAATCTTGTCTACGTTTTTGGAGTAGGATTTCGATCCCTGGCAGGGGCAAGAGATTTTTGCTCCATAACATCTAGCCCAGCTCTGGGGCACATTCAATATTTTACTCGATGGTTACCAGGAGCCACGAAATACTATTCGGGAGATAAAAACAAGAAGAATGAGAAGAGCGGGGCATGTAGCACGTGTGGGGAGAGGAAGGGTGCATACAGGGTTTTGGTGGGGAAACATGAAGGAAAGAGCCCACTTGGAAGACCCAGACGTAGATGGGAGGATAATATTAAAATGGATCTTTAAGAAGTGGAATGGGGACATTGACTGGATTAATCTGGCACAGAAAAGGGACAGGTGCCGGGCTCTTATGAATACGGTAGTGAAATTCCTGGTTTCATAAAACGAGGAGAATTTCTTGTTTAGCTGAAAACCCGTTAGCTTCTCAAGGACTCTACTCCATGATGTTAGTTAGAGTTAGCAGGGGCTCTACTCGAGAGGATAAAGCGGCCGTAGCCTCAAGTTGACCATTCACATCTGTATTCCCCAGGTTAAAAATGCATTTGGTTATACGCCCATTCTCCAACATCATCATCATGGCGTGGCGCTTAATTGGCCATAGGAAATACTTCACTTCTATACAGTGAACTACACACACGCACCACGGTCACAATATGCTGTCATAACAGCGACCACGTCCATGTCAAAGGAAACGATGGAACCATATTTGTAATTTTAGCCAAGCACTGTATAAGGCGGGGACCGCGATAGCACAGTGGTTAAGGTACTGTGCTACAAATCGGAAGGTCGTTGGCTCGATCCCAGCTTGTGTCAGTGGATCCTTCATTGACATAAAATACTTCAGGTCGCACTATGGCCCTGGGGTCGACTCAGCCTCTAACAGAAATGAATACCAGGATAATTTCCTGGGGGTAAAGGCGGCTGGTGCGTAAGGCTGACAACCTACCATCATCCTGTGCCGTTGTCACGAAATCTGGGAGCCCTAACTTCCTGGAACCCTCTGGGACTGTCCAGGCCTGTAATGGGACTGCTTTACCTTTTACTGTATAAGGCTCTCTGATGATGTGTTGGATAGTGATCATATGATTAGTACGTGTTGCGTTGTTTGGGAGGAAAAATTGTTTTTGTATGTACATTACTGCATAATTGTTATATATTATTCTTTACAGAAATACTGCTTGCTTCATGCTAAGCGTGACATGCTTATTTAATGATTGACTAATGTAATCTGGACTGTGCCCATGGCAAAGTACACCCTGTGACTGGGTACTGTGCTGAGGCATGATCACACGCGACACAATGTCCAGAAGCCCGAGAACTCTGAACATTAATTACTCCTAAAACTTTCCGTAATTTCTGGATGCTTTAACATAACTACGAGAGAACTAAGGACGCTTCTTCGCGAGACGTCGAGCAACGCAGACGACTAAGCACTCGCTAGGGGTATTACTGTCCTCCGAGTTCTCACCTTGTTTTAGTTCACTTATTAGTATACAATAAAACTCCCATATATTCAGCATGGTGAGTTGTTACTAGAGCAAGGAACCTTCACCTCCGAGCCCTGACCGAGGTTCGAGCTTCGACCCCTTCAGACAGCAACATCACGATACGCTCTCTACCGCGATACATATTGGAGCACTTTTAAACATTTTATAATTTTAATTGTATCTACGAATTATATATTAGTGCATTAGTTGGATAATAAAGTGTTTGGTCATTGACGCAAGGTGCAAACATGAAGATTACTTCACTTCACCTTTATTTGCCCTGTTTTAAGAATTTTCTAAGGAAAATCTGGCATGCTATGTTTTGTCCATTTGTTCTTTCCTGGATTCTTAGTACGGTTCGAACCTATAAGCAATTCCATTTTACAGATATGTGTGAAACAGTATGCCACTGTGGATCGTCTAATTATTTGTTGAATAATGCAAAGTAACATAATTAGACCACGTGAACCTTGCTTTGATGTCGATAGCTACCAAATGACTGGTGCTAGAAATGTGTAAGTTAATTTTGTATGTATTTAAGTTACTAACGTAGGTACAAATTTTGTAAAACTTATTATTTATGAACCAACAGTTATACTTCGAGGAAAGATGAGAAAATTTGAAGTTGTTTGTGAGAAACTTTAATATAATAGGAATTAGTAGTGGTGGAAGTCACGCTTGTAAATATGTGCGTATGTGAGCTATGTAAGGGCACAAGCATTTCTCTGGTCATTTGCTTTTGCACAAAAATTTAATTTCGAATATTGTGTAATGAACTGGACAGGATGTGGAACCCTCATGGATGTAATTTGTATTACTGCATCCACATTTGCCTGGACGGACTGAGGGAAGACAAAGAATATTTATTATGCCACTCCTCTTTCAGAACTTTCGATACACAGAAAGTGTATAGATTGATTACTAATATACGGTGTAGTATTAACTATGTTGCCGGACCCAGTGGCCTCGCGGTCTGAGGCGTGGGTCTGCGGCCGCTAGCTTGCTGGGATTGCGGGTTCGAATCCAGCCGGGAGTAGGGATGTTTATCTCTAGTGAGTGTTGCGTGTTGTCAGGTAGTGGTCTCTGCGACGAGCTGATCACTCGTCCAGAGGAGTCCTACCGACTGTGGCGCGTCATTGTGTGTGATCTAGAAACCTCATGAATAAGGAGGCCATGGCCCGTGTTGGGCCGCGGCACCTCTGGAGGAAAAAATTAAACGATTTCACACTCTGTACAAAGATAATATCATTTTAATGAAGGTAGGAGCTGTCTGACAAGAAGTTCTGATTTTGAAGTTTCCATTCATTAGCCTTAAAACACGAGTAAAGTAAAAAATGTAATATATATATATATATATATATATATATATATATGTATATAAAGTGAGCATAAAGTCTTTCCCTGATTACAAACATTTGTTACAAGAAAACTACTGTATGTGGAATACAAATATATATTTTTTTAATGTAACCCAAGAAGTTTTTTTGAAACACATCAGTACACTTCAACATGTACTCCCTTTTGTTGCACGGAGAACGTCTAATCAAAAATCAATTTCTCTCCACGTGTTCTCCAACATGTCTTCAGTTATTGTAGCAAAAGAGTCTGTTATTCTTGCCTTCAAATTTGCAATATCTAGAACTGGTGTCGAAAACACTTTGTCCTTAACATACCCCCATAAAAAGAAGTCAAGGGGGGTGATATCCGGCGATCGTGGTGGCCAGGGTGTCAGACCATCTCTCGCAATCCATCCGTTTGGAAATGTTGCATCCAAAAACCAAATTGTACAATAAACACATGACATAAAATTTGAGAAACTAACTTAAGTAATGGTAAAAAATTATGTTTGTATTCCGCGTAGTTTTCTTGTAATAAATGTTTGTAATCAGGGAAAGACTTTATGCTCATCCTATATATATATATATACATACACACACATATATATATACATACACATACATACATACATACATACAGCCTATATATATATCGATATAGATATGTATAAAGTTTTTTCGGTGCTGAGTACGTTAATAATTCTTGTCATTATTAACGTGTCGTTTCAAATTTAAAACCTTTGATTGCCCTTTCATTCCAGTCATAACTTTTAAATTCCCGTGCCACTGAAAAGAATAATTTGCGAAAAGACGTCTGTTCTGTGGGAGGGTTATATTCCTTTAATTCTTTACCCCTAGTTACGTAAATTCGCTCGCGTGTTCTCTCTACTCGAAATATTGATTAAATATTGTAGGAAGTACTGACTGAAGTGACGTCACAAAGATACATTTTGTGGCCAAACACTGGGCAAGGCGAAATCGCTGATTTAGTGACTGTGCAAATATTGCCTTTTCGTTCTTGAATAGACAAATGACAAAAAAAATAGAGAGACGTAAGATATGGCAGCAAATTGTAAGAAAGATAAAGAGGAAGGAAACGTGAAAGTCACTTTTTATTTAGGAGAAGAAAGAACATCACTCTGTTTAAAGTTTTACAGGCTGCGCCCGCTCGTCCTTCTGGCGGGAGTACTATGAATATTAAAAACGAAAGGTGAAAAGTAGTGGCTTGAAAAAGGACCATGACATTTTTTAAAATATTTTTTATTAATAATAACCGAATAATTTGGAAATGCAATTTAATTGACCCTACAAAGGGGGTTGATTTTTATAACTCTGAATCCGGGGGTCTGCATAAGAAGCATGCAGTAGCAACTTGGAACATGGGAAGCGTCTGAGGATTTGCTACAAGACAGAGAAAAATGAAGAAAACTTGTGTCTAGATGGCCAGTCGCAGGGCCTTTCGGATGCTGACTGTTAGCTACCAGTCCGGTAAAACAAGGACGGAAGTCCTGCCATCGTGTGTGAGGCTGCTTTGCAAATACTCTAAGTTACTTGCCACTTGCAAAACTCTGATAATTCCAATCATATAAAAAAAAGAGTACGTTTGTTGTTTACTTTATTGCTTTGCCATATTCTTCTTCCGTGTTTTTTATTTTGTCGCGCACGAATATGTTTGCTTGAAAGTGTAAAAAATATGAACAGAAGATATCATCATCATCATCATCATCATCACCATCATTATCTCGTGTAACCTATAAATTAATCAGAGTCTTCCTGTATTCACGTATGTTGGCTGTTCCATTTATGTACTCGTAGTAATTCTCATTTCCTTATGTTTTCATAATTGTTACCTTTCTATTGCATATTTCTAGCTAGACTACCTTTATCAATTTACTCTTATATTTTCTATTTATTTTCGATTTTATGTATATTATTATCATTAATTTTATTGTTATTCCCATTTGGTTTGTGTTATGCTTCTTAATTTCTTGTCTATTATGGCATTTATATGTTGATGACAATTCCGAGAATTAAATTGAAATGGACTCTTGTTTCCCAGACATTCTGCTGGCGGTAGTATCGGCAGTAGCTCCCCTTTAGTTGCCGTATTGATCTCTTGCTAGGCGATATCCGCTTTAATCCGAGACTGCCGCTCCGCACTTCCTGGTTGCTGAACATTTATCCGCTAGTCATTACCCAGTCACCCCTTCCACCTCACGTAAAAATTTCGGTCCTTGTGAAAATAACTCTCCTCCCAATCAATATCGCCAATTTTGCCTCAGTCGGTAATTACATTTTGTCTGGTTTTACTAACCTGACTAATCATACCGCCGGGTTTTGGCGTCTAAATGCCACAAACACCAAAAAATGCGGAAATAAAGTTAATTTCAGGGTTAAGAGTAAAGGTAATTTACCCCTCTGATCCATCTGGTTACCTGTGTACCACAATAGGAAGGTCTATGAAAGAGCAGAGACAGAGGCGCACAGATTCAACACTAGATCGAGTTCAGAGAGCAGCTTCACGCCCCGGCCGTTTAGCTCCGATACGTATTAGACATAAAGTATGAGTCTCAGAGTCGGTATATACTGCACGTAAAACAGTCATGTCTTTGCCTGTGCCAAGATTCAAAGCCATATTTTTCGTTCTTCCATTTTACCTTAGCCTGTTTTCTTGTAATTTGTCCTTCCGAAAGTTTGTCTCGAAATTTCAGTTTCCGTTACATTGCAGACAGGAATTGTTTTACTAAAGAAGAGATGCATATTTTAATATACGAAGCATGAAGTGGTTAAATATGAGAAACTGGGCATGCGTAAGAGGGGTACGAATTGCACACAGAATTTTAGTTGATAAATTTCAGGAAAGAAACATTTTGGAAACCTAAGTGTGGGTAGGAGATTAATGCTAAAATGATTCTTGTACAGAGTGAGGATGTGATTTTGTGGATTTGACTCATCCGCTTCATTCTTCTAATGAATGCCGATTTTCCAACAAACATAACTTCTTGCCTAAGCTGCTATTAACTTCCCCAGTGGCCAAAGAAGAATAGGAAGGCAGGAGCAAGCCTGGAGGAAGATCTTCCTGTATCAAAACAGTTTGTGTTTAAGATAACGCTTTGCACGAAAGTCCCCAATTCGTAATCTGAAATAATGAAAAGAGAGGAAGGGAGACAAATTGCGAGTGAGTCTAGACAGGGACACAATGTCCGTTATATGGGAAATGTGAAACTCGTGTATAGTAAGTGTAGGAGGTACACAGTGTAAGGTGTCTTGGGATTTGAAAGTAAAATGATGGAAAGCGGGTTATTTTGAATATAAAACAGAAGAAAACATTTGAACAATTACTGTATTGGGGCCAAATTTTGTAATAAAATTAGGAGACTTGTACCATGGCGGAATTTTGATGATGACTTTTGGCAAGCCTGTATTAAGGCCACATTTTGTGTTAAAATTTGGAGGGCAGTATTTTGGGGGAGTTTACATATTCATTTTGGAAGAGATGTATGAGATTTCTGTAAGCAGATCAGCAGTTGTCTATAGCACAAAGTAACAACGATAGTAGTGAATGAACTGTATGACCACATGACCATTCGGATCATATTGACTGCTAGCCAGCTGCTTTTGGTTCCGGCAGACGAAATGTGAACTTAGCCACTACACATGCACCTGTTTTATTAAAAGAAAATAGTTGTTTTAGCCTCCTATGCAATGGACAACGGGTCTCTTTACCTAGGATAAAGCGGCCGATGCCTGGCTTTGACCATCCGTCCCTTTTCTAAGCATCGAGTTTAAAAAAGAGTCAAGCTATACCTCTACTCCCTCTCTTAGCTTTTATGGCCTGCTCCAGGGTGAGGTTTCACGTATTTGTTTTACGTATGTATATTTCTAGTATATCGTTGTGGATGTGTAGCAAGAAATTTAGGTGGGATGAAAGAGAAAAGAGTAAAGTAGCTGGTCTTAAACAAACAAGATTTTGTCTGGGTCGTCTGCGTGAGCTTCCTAAAACATGATTATTGTTCAGATTATTATTAATTACCATTAACAATAATATATATTCGTGTTTTATTAAATAAAGTTAGAGTGCGTGATGTTTCGACCAAAATATGTTTATATTCATGCCATTCTTCTTCTTCTTCTTTTGGGCGCAACAACCCTAGTGTCCCAGGGCCTCCTCATTCGCGAGGTTTCTAGATCACACACAATGACGTTCCACAGTCGGTAGGACTCCTCTGGACGAGTGATCAGCCCGTCGATGAGACTTCTACCTGATAACACATAACTCTCACAACAAATAAACCTCCATGCCCCCGGTGGGATTCGAATCCACAATCTCAGCAGGCGAGCGGCCGCAGACCTACGCCCTAGACCGCGCGACCAATGGGACCGGCTACATGTCATAATATCACATAAGTTATTTATTTTTATGTAATATGGCATGAAGACGTATTGATAGATAGGAGGTGGCAATCTACTGTACTGGATGTGCGAAGTTTCAGGGGAGCTGAGTGTGATACAGATCATTACCTGGTCATTGCAAAGGTTAGGGAAAGATCAGCAGTAGGCAAGCAGGCGGCACAGAGGTTAGACAGGCACAGATTTAACCTGAGTAAGCTAAATGAGCTGGAGGTTAGCAAACAGTATCAGATTGAAATTACAAATAGGTTTGCAGCTTTGG
>Ga0123354_10011151_pt1 | contig 13869 bp, 14 predicted proteins | sample TergutLab28metaG_2_FD_97872 | JGI IMG/M metagenome (GOLD analysis project Ga0123354, IMG submission 97872) | Labiotermes labralis P4 segment gut microbial communities from Petit-Saut dam, French Guiana - Lab288 P4 | ecosystem: Host-associated > Arthropoda: Insects > Digestive system > Gut ... | reverse complement strand
TTGAGAAGTGGTGGGCTAATATGAAGCGTGCTTTGATAGATTTATTGCCTAAATGTAAAACCCTGCAAGAAGCTGTGTATACTCACTTCGGATGGTGCAATTATTAAACTATTCCACTATAGTTAATGAAAAATTAATTCGTTCTAATGTTACAAATTTGGGTTGTAATAAACCTTTATTAGGCTTAGTAATGTTCTTGGTTATATTGCCTATTAAGGTATATATTGAGTGGGTGGTTATCAATTTGTTGGCACATGAGTTGTACTTAAAGAATAGGAGTAGTACTGCGGAGATTGGTAAAACTGTAGTTTCCGTCAAGAAAGTTTTTGTTAATTTTGTTGATACAGTTAATGTACAATTGGATCCTAAAACTTTGGAGCATTATGGGAACATAGACTCAAACAAACCTGAGTTCTTTTTTCAAAACTTGCTATCTATGCCTTCAAATAACCTTGCCGAGGTTAATCTGCCTAATAGAGCAACTGGAGCTAACTCTAAAAAACCATATGTAGAGTTTTATGGTAAATATGAAAAACGTAAACTAAGTATTTCTATATCTGGTGGTGGTCAAGGTCAGAAAGAAGCGTATGAGTATATCTATAACTTTGGAGATAACAAAGAGCCAATTATCAAAACACCTGTTGATTTCTTATCTTTGAGGTTGGATGATAAAAGCTATTTTGTTGACAATAGCTCACTTTTTGAGCTCTATCAAGAAGCGGGAATTATCACATCTGAGGGTGCGTTGTCATCTAAAGTGTTCATAGAGGTCTGTGGTGTTTTCTTCTCTTTTTGGAAAGAGAAAATAGATGTTGAAGCGCTCAATAAATTTAGCCGATTTTCATTTCGTATAGTAGTTTTACCTCTTCCCCTTATGAAGCAGGGCAAAGTTGAGTACAGAGGTCAAGAAGAAGTCAGTACAGGGGAGTCGTTTGAAGATTGTTTTGGGAATCAAGCAACAGATTATCCCTCAATACCAACTCAAAATGCCAAGTTCTTTTCTTTTGATGATGAAGCTTTTACCATTAATTGTAAAATTAAAAAAGAATTTTACCAGAATTTAGGTATAGGTAATGAATCTTTTTCCAAGATAAATTTGCCCCCCTCAGACCAAGTAGTTAAGATTGGTGGTTTAGAATGGTATTTCTTTGACATATCTCAACCTGCATTAAATTTTGATACAAAAGGCTTTGGTATCTATGATAAATTGCATAGTAATTATGAGTTTTTGTCTAAACAGTCTGGGTTAACTGTGCAGGGAAAATCTGCTCTAAAGGTTATCTGTGCTAAAAGAGCGCAGGCTAAAATTGAATTGCTTCTAGATGAGAATTTAACATTAAATCAACTGGATGAAATGTTCAATCGTGCTCAAGGTGACTCCAATAGTCATATGGCGTTAGAATTGCTTATAACAGATGGTGCTCGAGATATTATTTGGGCCGATTATATTACCGCCATAAGATACTTTATGAATGGCACCTATTTTGATCGTGCTTTTTTAGTTCAACGTTTTACCCGTATCCTCCGTAATAAACTCGGAGACTGGTTAAAGGGTAAAAAAGATGAAGACAACTTTTTTGGTAAATCTCAATTTTGTTTGAAACTATTAACTAAAACTGAAAGTGGGAACTCTATGAATAAAAATGAAGAATATGCTTATAAAATCGGCGTTATTGCCGGAAAATACGTGAAATTTAAACAGACCGTTGGTGAAGGAAATAACTCGACTAAGGATATCTTGACTTACTCCAAGTATGATCGAAAAAATCTTAGATATATTTATGGGCGAATTGGTATCGGCATAAATCTATCTAAAGCTAAGGCTGCTGCTGTTGACGATTTAAGTAGATCAATTAAAATTGATGTCCCTAAAGACGAGATAGATGATGCCCAAGCTAATGATGATTATTCTTATTTCTTCTATAAGGGTGTTTTTGAAAATTTAACTTAGGTGATAAACATGAGTACAAAGCAACAATCTGAATTAAAAAATCTTAAAAAAGAATTATTATTCTATTATGAATCTCGACAGAATCCTAATGGTGACCCTGGTTTTGAAAATCAGCCACGTTTAATGTCTGATGGAACTATAATGGTTACTGATGTAAGGATTAAACGGACAATCCGTGACTATGCAAAAAATAAGTATGGTGCTACTTTGTTTGTCGATTATGGGAATGACGGTTCAGCAGTTACTGCAGATAACAGAGCAAAAGAAATTCTTGATGCCAATCTTAAGGAGGGTATACAGGGTTTAGCAGCTAAAACTTTTGATGTTCCCTTGTTTGGGGGTTTAGTTACTATTCGAGCCGACAAAGGTGGTGGTGGTAGTTCTCAAAAGTTAACTGGTCCGGTGCAGTTTGCTATAGGTAGAAGCATTAATCAGGTGCAAATTTTGAACCCTGTGATTGTAGGTCGGTTTGTTGGTAAAGAGAAAAAAGGTGCACAGGGGGCTGAGGATCAGGAACAATTCAGCACGTTTGGGAAATTTTATGCAGTAGATTATGCTTTAATTAAGATCCATGGCGCTGTTAACCCAATTAACCTTTGGGAGTATTTTGAAGACGATAAGGTTATGAAAAACTTTACAGATGCTGAGAGTAAACTGTTTCCTTGTCTTTGGGATGGAACTAACTCTTTAATCACACGATCCAAGTTTCCTCAGAGAAGTATATTCTTTTTGGAGGTAACTTATGATGGGTCAATCTATAATGATTTACCCGTTTTAGTGGAAGAGGATTCAGCACTTAAAGGCAACGTCAGCGGCTTAACAGTATCCCCGCTAAAGTTTGACAAGTTACTTGATGCGCTAAAAATGCGTAAAGCAAAAGTTAAAAAAGTACGCTTAGCAGCCTGCAAAGAACTACTTAAAGACGCTCAAAAACTCGAAGCAGATATAAAAGCACTTGACATTTCAGCAGTTGAACTGATTAAAACAGAAGAACCTGATGGGGTGACCACTAATTGAGTATTGTCTCCTTCGATCTTGAAGGAGACTTTGCAGCCTTCAGAGACCCCTCAGTGACAACTAACCAAACAGTAACAGTTATACCATCAAAGAGTGCTCTGATAGGTCTGCTAGGTGCTCTACTTGGAGTTAAACGAACCAACACATTTGACTCTCTATACAGTGAAGAATACCTTGACCTGCTAAATAAGACCTCTGTAGGTATACAAGTTCGTAGTCAAATAGCTAAATGCACCTTTTTTACAAACCACCGTTCACTCAAAGAAGACAAAACTAAACCATACAAAACTGAGTTACTTGTTGACCCCCGATATACAATTTACGTAAAGTCTACTGAAGAAATAAACCAAGCATTGCTTAATAGTCTAAAGGATAACCAGTTTGTATTTTCACCATTGCTTGGACACGCCTATTGTCCAGCCCGTATCTCTAAGTTTAGAGAACTCTTAGGTGTTAAAGAGGTTGAGCCTGAAGACCAACTTGTTTCAACTGTTATTTTGGATGAAGTTGTGGAATCAAAAAGCAGTACCTCTGGTCTACAGTTTGACGATGCTTCTGGTTTTCCAGCTAAAGTGATGGTTGAACGGCATCTACATCATTATATTGCTGAAGGTTTGTTGAAGCGGGTAGTATTGCGTCATTATATTCCTGTACCTGAAAACGGTAAAAACTCCGTTTTAGCCATTGATACTTATGATTCGCCATTGTCCCTGACTAAATTTTACTCTGTAGATAGTTCGGATCAAGCTTTGTGTCTCTTTTAGGTTGGAGGATTAGTAGATGACCACTGATTCTGAAGACTTCTTGGCACGTCCTAAGAATTCTTTGGATAACAACTCAGGGTTGATTGAACATTCTCTAAAAACGGCACAAAGTGCTCGAGGGTTAACGACAAGTTTGGGTTTGGGGGATACAGCGTTTTATGCTGGTTTACTTCATGATATTGGAAAGCTTAATCCCTATTATCAGATTTTATTCTCAAGTGGACAAATTAACAATGATTATCTTAAGGCACATGCAATTTTTTCAGCTTTAGCAGTACATAGACTCCTTAATGTAGACATTTTGCCAACGTGTTCTCAAAAACAGGTTCTTTTTGCAGTGGCTGGGCATCATTCAAAACTTACTCAGTTCACTAAAAGTCTAGAATACATTAACTATGATAAGGCTCGTTTTGAAAAAAGTCGTATCGATACTTGTGATAATCTTCAGCGTTTTAGCCAGAAAATAAGGGACTTTGATGAATTCAAAGATTTAGCTTGGGATAGATGTATACGTAAGTTTCAGCCTCCTTTAAATGAAGCGGATTTTATTGCTGAACATGCTGGTTTCGTTTTGGATTTTTTGGATTTTTCTTCAGTGTTCTCTGCTCTCATTCAAGCTGATAGAGGTAGTTTTTTTGAATGGGCGACACCTGCCTTTGGTATAAACTTAAACACAAATGTGATGGTGCGCAAGGGGTCTCGCTTATCTGACGTTAGAATGGGTTTTCAAAGTTATATTCTTTCAGAAAATAGTTTCCAACATAATATGATGATTCTCAAGGCGCCTACTGGTATAGGTAAAACTAAGATGTTTCTAGATATTGTCAATAAGCTTTCAGGTACTATTAGTTTTGAGAGAGTTTTTTATTTCTCTCCTCTTCTAGCACTTACTGATGATTTTGAGGGGAAACTTTTCAATGCAAAAGAAGATTCTTCAGTTCTTAATCAAGCCGATGCTGAGAACGTTCTAGTTTATAATCATGCATTTACTGGTAACTTGCTTAAGAAGAGGCAATCAAAGGATTCTGGTGTTTTGTTCGATATTGAATCTGAGAATCCAGAATTTTTTAAAACTAAGGAATATTTTGAACGTGAATCCTTTAACAAGCAGTTAATTATCACTACAACTCAACGACTGTTGATGGTGCTCTATTCAAATGCGCCTGCTGATAAAGAAAAACTCTTGTCATTTAAGAATTCTTTTTTGATAATTGATGAAGTTCAGACAATACCTAAAGTTTTACTTCCAAACTTAATCACTCTGCTTGAGAGGCTTACCACAAAATATAACTCAAAAATACTTCTGGTTAGTGCTACCATACCTGATGAATTACGAAAATTACCCACACTGGCAACGCACCAAGAGCTCGAAGAAACATACATGCAAATGACTGCAAAACGGATAGAATATCGAGATACATTAGATGCTAGCGAAGTTACACTTCTTAACAATGATGCACGTACTTTATTCTTGTTTAATACCCGACGCAAAGCCTTGAGTTTCTTTGAGCAAATACGTTCGTTCAAATCTGATGTGCTTTATCTGTCTTCAGGTATAAAGAAGTGTGATAGGAGTAATATTATTCAAAAAAATCTTCAGGGTAGGGATCCTGTGACTGTGGTTTCGACGCAGGTTTTAGAGGCTGGTGTGGATGTGAGTTTTAGTCGTATGTATAGAGAGATGGCACCTTTGGATAATGTTGTGCAGGCTATGGGGCGTCTTAGTCGTGAAGGCGAATGTAGTGATCCTGTACTTACAGTGTTTAGAGTTGACGATAATTATAAACCCTATAGTCAGCTTGAATTAGAGGAAGCAAAAATACTTATTCCCAAACTTACTTCATCTAAAGATCTCTATGCAATATTGCCTGCTTATTACGCGAAAGTTTCAGCTGAAAACGTGAGAAACAAAAACTTGGTCAAAGAACTAGATGATAAAATGCAAAGGCTAAATTTTGAGGGTGTTTGGGATTTTGTTAAGAAGAATGCTTTGCCTGCTCAGTTGGGTGAGCCCATTCTTGTTCCCAATCTCTCTGAGTATGATGAAATTAGGCAACAGTTTTTGTCTTCGGATTCAAGTAAGGATAGGGGAAAACTCTATACGCGTTATGCAGAATCTATGGCTCAATTACCTCGCTCTTATGATAAAATTGATGGTTTAGCTGTTTTACTTGATGAAGAATTGCTTGATTTGGATGTTTTGTTGCCTAAAAAAGAGTTTCTAGACACAGTGTATGATCCAAAGGTGGGTTTGGATAAGTGGGTGAAAAAAGATGAGTAATGTTGCTGTAGATCAGTCAAAGAATGCTATGGTTAGGGTTTGTAGGGTTAAGTTGAATGTTTCTGATGATGATTGTGGTTATGTTTCGGCGGTTAAGCTTCGTGGGTTTTTGGGTAGTTTGTTTGTTGATGATGTAGAGTTTCATCATCATTCGGAGCGGTCTTATCATTATCCGTTGGTTCAGTATAAGCGGGTTGGGGATGATTTGTTGGTTTTGGGTTTGCAGGATTATGCTAGGGTGCTTATGAGTAAGATGTCGGTTGTGGATAGTATTTCGACTGGGCGTGGGAGTTTTAGGGTGCTTAGTCAAGAGTTGGATTTATCCACTTGGGTTGTGCGTAATGTGTCTTGTTGTTATGATTTTGTTACGCCTTGGCTTGCGCTTAATGAGGCTAATTATTCTAATTTTAAGTATTGTGATAAAGAGGCGCAGAAAGCGTTTTTGGAAAAGATAATAGTGGGTAATACTCTTAGTTGTCTTAAGGGGTTAGGTATTTTTGTGGATTATAGGGTTGAAGCTTTTATTGTGTCTTTTCGTTCTTTTTGTGTGGGTGCTCATGGTAATCCGTTTGAGGCGTTTACTGCGCGTTTCTTTTTGAATGTTGATTTGCCTGATTTTATTGGTTTAGGTAAGAGTGTTTCTAAAGGGTTTGGCACTATAAGGCGTGTGTCTTTATGATAATTGAAATAAGTGAGCATGGAAGTGTGTTAAAACGAGATCATGAATGCTTTATTGTTCAGTCTCCGTCGTCTAAACCCGTTGAGATTCCTGCCGAAAAAATTGATGCCATATTAATAACTGCTAATGCTCTTGTTAGCACTCAAGCGGCTGCTCTTTGTTTGGAAAAGAATATTCAATTGGTGTTAGCTAACTGGTCTGGTAAACCGTTTGGAAGATTTTGGGTAAGCACTCCTGGAAGAGCAACTGAATATCGCCGTAAACAGTACCTACACCAAAATACGCCTGTAGCATTTGAAATATCTAAAGACATAGTTACACACAAACTTAGAGCACAAAGAAAATTTCTTATAGATCTAAAAGGTAACAGAAAAACTCCAAACCTAACAATAAACAACTCTATAACCTCTATAAGTAAATCCCTGCAAAACCTAACCGATTTAGAATATACGCCTTATTTTAAGCAATCTCTTTTAGGTATTGAAGGTTTTGCAGCTGCAGAATATTTTTTAGCTATATCCTCTGTTTTACCTAAAAAGTATGCCTTCAAAGAAAGAAGCAGACAGCCTGCTCAAGACAAATTTAACGCCGTTCTTAACTATATCTACGGCGTTACCTATGCAAGTGTTGAAAAATCTATTATTCTAAGCGGCTTAGACCCCAACGCAGGAATATATCATGCTGATTCTTATGGTAAACCAACTTTAGTTTTTGACTTAATAGAACTGTTTAGAGCTAAAGTTGATCGCATTGCAGTGAAATTGTTTACAAAAAAATATGTCAAGGACTCTTGGTTTGTATCCTCAGATGATAACCCTTTAGGCGTATTTCTATCTAAAGAAGGCAGAAACGTTGTAATTAACACTTACCGAAAGGAAGTCTCTGCTGCTGTAGAAAAGGACAGCTGGCGTTATTGCAGAAAAATAATATCCACTTTTGCAAAGGAGACCTAACTTTGAAGAAGAACATGTACTATGCCGTTTATGATATTTCTAACAATAGAACACGAACACGTACCATTCAAGCGTTAAAAAACATAGGCTTTGTCCGCATACAGGAAAGCGTTTTCTGCGGATCATTATCTTCACAACAGAAAAAAGACCTCATAGAAAACATCAAACAGATAACAGAAGAAAACGAATCAGTATACCTAATTCTAGCATGCCAAACATGCTTTGGAAAAGTCACCATTATCGGTAATGGATTTGACAAAGAATATGTTACTAATGACTTGGAGAGTATGGTTCTTTGAGCAACTGCCTTAACGTAACCAACGCAGTAGAACATGCCTTCTGCCCAAGATTTACCTACTTTCAGATAGTACTAGGCATTGAACAAAGAGAAGAAAAACGCGGCACAGTTCAATCTGGACGCACATTCCACAGCAAACACGCAACCACTAACAAAAACTACAACATAAAACACATAGACGGCATAAAACAAACAGAACTTCTCCTGTACTCAAAAAAACATTCATTCTCAGGAAAAATTGATGAAGCCATAGAAACAAAAGAAGAAATACTGCTGATAGAGCGCAAATACTCCGATTATATCCTGATAGGCTCAACCATGAAAACTCAACTGGGCTTACTGGCTATTTTAGCAGAAGAAAACACTGGAAAAAAAGTCAAAAAAGCTATCGTAATTTTCAACAAAAAAGAACGTGTAGAAATACCTGTTAACATCACCGAAAAAATCAAACAAGACGCATTATCAATGCTCCAAAAAACAAACCTAACAATAACCTCAGGCGATATGCCATACTCAAAACATGACAGCCGCTGCCTAAACTGTTGCTATAGAAAAATCTGCCCATAATCGTAAAAATATAAGTACTCGCGGGAAGTTTAATAAAACAAACATTGACAGTCGTATCGTTATAAAGGGACTAATAAACAAAAGACAACAATATACATCATTAAAAATACCCTGATAAAATGCCTCAAAACACAAAATAGCCCCTGAAAATATGGCTGTCCGAAACGGAAATCCAGCAAAACAAGGATTGAAACCAAGTGCCAGTTTTGTATGCAAACCGATGATTATGTGGTCCGAAACGGAAATCCAGCAAAACAAGGATTGAAACGTTGCAACAATGAAGATTGCATACCTATGGAGCTTGTCCGAAACGGAAATCCAGCAAAACAAGGATTGAAACTAAGTATACTAAGAAGACTACCCCGCACGCCGCCAGTCCGAAACGGAAATCCAGCAAAACAAGGATTGAAACTTACTATTATTGCGGTAATTATTATTGCAGCAGCTGGTCCGAAACGGAAATCCAGCAAAACAAGGATTGAAACAAAAGGTGGATTTGCCGTTGCCTCCGGTGCCTACCAGTCCGAAACGGAAATCCAGCAAAACAAGGATTGAAACCACAATACCCCCGCGCAAAGTGGCAGAGATTAAGAAAGTCCGAAACGGAAATCCAGCAAAACAAGGATTGAAACTGTCGTCTAGTAGAGTATTTCAAGCAATAGGACGTCCGAAACGGAAATCCAGCAAAACAAGGATTGAAACCCCTTAATAGCAGATAATAAATCTTTCGTCCCGAGTCCGAAACGGAAATCCAGCAAAACAAGGATTGAAACTAATGATTGTCAATGGCGTATTAAAACGGTGTTGGTGTCCGAAACGGAAATCCAGCAAAACAAGGATTGAAACTAGTGTTTCCGTTTTCGTCAATCCAACCAACTATTCCAGTCCGAAACGGAAATCCAGCAAAACAAGGATTGAAACTCGGCGTAACAATCAGAATAAACAAGACAATTGGATCCCGTCCGAAACGGAAATCCAGCAAAACAAGGATTGAAACTTTTGTGAATAGTGTTGTTACGGTTTTGGGTGAGGGAGTCCGAAACGGAAATCCAGCAAAACAAGGATTGAAACAAGATTAGTGCTGAGGCTGAGGATAGTGTGTATGCTAGTCCGAAACGGAAATCCAGCAAAACAAGGATTGAAACTTTATTTTTTGTCTGGTCTAAAAAAGGGTTACAAAAGTCCGAAACGGAAATCCAGCAAAACAAGGATTGAAACCTGTGTATATTGGAGCTCACCGTCACCGTATTGGTAACAGTCCGAAACGGAAATCCAGCAAAACAAGGATTGAAACAACGTTGTGGGGATTAAAACATCTGTCCCTAGTGTAGGTCCGAAACGGAAATCCAGCAAAACAAGGATTGAAACATTGGAATATTAGCTATAGGATTGTTATTACTATGAGTCCGAAACGGAAATCCAGCAAAACAAGGATTGAAACAACTCTCAGCCTTACACTTAACCGATAAATCCACCGTCCGAAACGGAAATCCAGCAAAACAAGGATTGAAACAAAGTGAAACTTTTTTGATTGTGCAGAACACTTATTGTCCGAAACGGAAATCCAGCAAAACAAGGATTGAAACACGGTATGTCGTCGGGAGGCGACCCAATAATATCTTGTCCGAAACGGAAATCCAGCAAAACAAGGATTGAAACATAACGAAGGGTATGGCCCCGACGTAACTCTTTATGGTCCGAAACGGAAATCCAGCAAAACAAGGATTGAAACTAACGTGGTTCAACTGTGTTGTGAACAGCCAAGGTGTCCGAAACGGAAATCCAGCAAAACAAGGATTGAAACATGCTGTGGCGGTTGTTACTAATCAGGTTATGTCTAAGTCCGAAACGGAAATCCAGCAAAACAAGGATTGAAACAAAAACTCTTCTTCAATAATACCACCAATATCTTCTGGGGTCCGAAACGGAAATCCAGCAAAACAAGGATTGAAACCTTTTAGTCTGCTTTGTACACCGCATTCAATCTTTAGTTTGTCCGAAACGGAAATCCAGCAAAACAAGGATTGAAACCGCGATAGCGGTAACCTTTTATATTACCATGAGTTGTCCGAAACGGAAATCCAGCAAAACAAGGATTGAAACTAACTAAGGGTAAATATTCTTTGCGTTTAAAAAAGGATGTCCGAAACGGAAATCCAGCAAAACAAGGATTGAAACCAGGTATGTTAGCATGGACGACCCCGCTGTGTGCATGTCCGAAACGGAAATCCAGCAAAACAAGGATTGAAACATATGGCAGCTAAACTGTCTTTACCAAAACTACAACTTGTCCGAAACGGAAATCCAGCAAAACAAGGATTGAAACTTAAGGAGGTTAGTGTTGATGCGCCTGTTTCTGTGAGGGAGTCCGAAACGGAAATCCAGCAAAACAAGGATTGAAACAAGCAATGCAAATAACAGATTGGGTTTCATCCAATGCAGTCCGAAACGGAAATCCAGCAAAACAAGGATTGAAACCACCATCATCTTTTGCCATACTCGCCCAAAAAAATAGTCCGAAACGGAAATCCAGCAAAACAAGGATTGAAACCGGCTACACAGTTGTATCTTCTATTGGGGGCAGGCTTGTCCGAAACGGAAATCCAGCAAAACAAGGATTGAAACGTATTCTGCCTTTATTTTTTTCAGATATGCTAATCGTCCGAAACGGAAATCCAGCAAAACAAGGATTGAAACCTAATTGCGCGTTACCTACTGCCGTGCTGTGTCCTGGTCCGAAACGGAAATCCAGCAAAACAAGGATTGAAACAGATAACATCTCCATCAGGGGCAAAACTACGGGTGGTCCGAAACGGAAATCCAGCAAAACAAGGATTGAAACTTAAAAGTTACAGAGTGTATTTTTTGGGAGCTGTTCCAGTCCGAAACGGAAATCCAGCAAAACAAGGATTGAAACCAACTAAAAACAACACAAACCTCACAATTACCCTTAGTCCGAAACGGAAATCCAGCAAAACAAGGATTGAAACGATGAATCATCTATGGGTATGGCGGGCATTTTCGGGGTCCGAAACGGAAATCCAGCAAAACAAGGATTGAAACAGTCTAATTTGAAACTGCGTCACGGGGATAAACTTGTCCGAAACGGAAATCCAGCAAAACAAGGATTGAAACCGCTTATGTGTATATCGCATATTTTTGCAGTGGTGTCCGAAACGGAAATCCAGCAAAACAAGGATTGAAACCGGCGTATTGCGACTGCTATTCTACATGTGCCACTTTTTGGTCCGAAACGGAAATCCAGCAAAACAAGGATTGAAACTGTGAAGGCTAATTTTATCCTGCTCAAACAACGTTCGCAGTCCGAAACGGAAATCCAGCAAAACAAGGATTGAAACCAGCCAGAGGTTGCATATTCCGATGGTGTCACAGAGGTCCGAAACGGAAATCCAGCAAAACAAGGATTGAAACTAAGGAGTATGATGAGATTCGTAAGGCTCTTGTTGATGGTCCGAAACGGAAATCCAGCAAAACAAGGATTGAAACTTTGTTTGACGTACGTTAAGTATTTGCCCTGCGCCCACTGTCCGAAACGGAAATCCAGCAAAACAAGGATTGAAACACGGAAAAATAAAAACAGTAGTTAGCGGTTACAAAGTCCGAAACGGAAATCCAGCAAAACAAGGATTGAAACTCGATTTTTTCGGAGATTTCGTTAGCGCAGGGCATGTCCGAAACGGAAATCCAGCAAAACAAGGATTGAAACGTTCAGTTGCTGAACTGTCTTGGTAGACTTCTGCTACAAGTCCGAAACGGAAATCCAGCAAAACAAGGATTGAAACAAGGAGTATATGGCTAAGACACAGCAGGTAAAAAAGTCCGAAACGGAAATCCAGCAAAACAAGGATTGAAACAAAATTTCGTCATAAAACCTAACTTCTTTATACGAGTCCGAAACGGAAATCCAGCAAAACAAGGATTGAAACTTCAGTACACCCTTCATGGTAGGTGGCCGCTATGGGGTGTCCGAAACGGAAATCCAGCAAAACAAGGATTGAAACCGCTTCTATTGAAGAGTTGCAAGATGCCATATTGGATGTCCGAAACGGAAATCCAGCAAAACAAGGATTGAAACTGCCGTTGAATCCTATGCAGCGTCGGTAATTGTAGAGTCCGAAACGGAAATCCAGCAAAACAAGGATTGAAACAAGAGGAAAAAGTAGACATCCCCGAACAAACACAACGTCCGAAACGGAAATCCAGCAAAACAAGGATTGAAACATGACGTTATTGATGGCATTGTTGATGGTGTTGGCGGTGTCCGAAACGGAAATCCAGCAAAACAAGGATTGAAACAGCTCCGCAAAAAAGATCGGAGAAGCCTTTGTACCTGAAGTCCGAAACGGAAATCCAGCAAAACAAGGATTGAAACGTCGTAGGGATACGTATTTTTTCACGTCTTCAGTGGTCCGAAACGGAAATCCAGCAAAACAAGGATTGAAACCTGCAGCATCCAAACTATGAACGCCAGCAATATAACAAAAGTCCGAAACGGAAATCCAGCAAAACAAGGATTGAAACTAGTTCTGGTCCTGTTGTTGTGTGTGAGTTTGCGTCTGGTCCGAAACGGAAATCCAGCAAAACAAGGATTGAAACTGTTTCGGGTGGGTCTGTGCCGGTTGATCGTGTGCCGGGTCCGAAACGGAAATCCAGCAAAACAAGGATTGAAACTTTCAAAAATGCTACTAGAATCAGGCACCGATACAATGTCCGAAACGGAAATCCAGCAAAACAAGGATTGAAACTGTTTGAGTACGCAGGTGTATTCAAAGTTGGACATTACGGTCCGAAACGGAAATCCAGCAAAACAAGGATTGAAACGGTTTAAATTCAGTTGTCATTTGTAATCTTTCCTGGTCCGAAACGGAAATCCAGCAAAACAAGGATTGAAACCCGTTTTTGGCCCCTGGCCGATGTGGGAAGGTTAAAGTCCGAAACGGAAATCCAGCAAAACAAGGATTGAAACGATAGGAGTTTCATCGGCGGGTAATATCGGAAAGGCTGGTCCGAAACGGAAATCCAGCAAAACAAGGATTGAAACCTTTTAAAAAATAGGTTTTATTAATGGTTTTAATTCACGAGTCCGAAACGGAAATCCAGCAAAACAAGGATTGAAACCAGATGCTCTTGCGGCTCTGCTAATTTGGTTTCTGTTATAGTCCGAAACGGAAATCCAGCAAAACAAGGATTGAAACATAAGAAGGGTGAAGCTTTGACCGCTAATGATGTTGGCGTCCGAAACGGAAATCCAGCAAAACAAGGATTGAAACATAAGAAGGGTGAAGCTTTGACCGCTAATGATGTTGGCGTCCGAAACGGAAATCCAGCAAAACAAGGA
>Ga0123354_10011148_pt1 | contig 13870 bp, 8 predicted proteins | sample TergutLab28metaG_2_FD_97872 | JGI IMG/M metagenome (GOLD analysis project Ga0123354, IMG submission 97872) | Labiotermes labralis P4 segment gut microbial communities from Petit-Saut dam, French Guiana - Lab288 P4 | ecosystem: Host-associated > Arthropoda: Insects > Digestive system > Gut ... | reverse complement strand
GCGTGAACCGCGCTGGGATCTGGGGCGTTCTGCTCAAGGCATGTGAACTGTTAACAAATTTTTGTTTTCAAGGGGGGGGGGGGAATCTTGAAAATATTGTGCTGAAAGTGTTAGGCGTCACCTTACGAAATTTACATGATTTTGTGCTGTGTTGGCGTACACTGTAACACATGAAGCTGTGTGTAGCTCACACACTCACGCCCCTGCCAGAGAAAACGTCTTTATCTGTTATACAAATAGAGGAACGTGAAAGTTAAGTCAACACGGATGGCAGAACACAGACTGAAAGAGGATCTGCAGCTTCGTCTCGAACTAATCAAAACAAAATAATAAATTAGAAGTGTAATTCACCAAGAAAAGGAAAACGTCAAATTGACCACTTAACGAATCGGGACAGATGTTTCTTGTAAAACATAAGTCTGCAGACGAGGTTCGTGGCAAGTAGTGTTCTGGTATAGTAATTAATATAGGATGATTATGTAATTCTAATTATCGCAGTCTGCAAAGGATGGTTGAGCGACAATACGGGATTATATAATAACATTTTATAAGTTTGTGACAATTTGTATACTTTTAACGTTACAAGTAATTCACATTGATCAATTTGTGAAACGTAGTATCTATAATTATTGTAGGACAATTAACAATGTATAGTGGCCATTCTTTTAAGTTAAAAAGTGGTTAGCCTCATCATGGTTTGTGTATAACCGTAACACGTAGGTGAAAAGTGGTAATGAGGTGCATTAGTTGTGCGGGATGTATTCAATTTACCGTTGCGAATTGTGTATTCATGTTAGTATAGCACAAGGAGGCAAATTAATTAGAGATGGCGAGGCCAGTGTGGACTGTACAGTAATACACACTTCAGTGATTTGTTTTTGTGTGCCTGTATAATTGGCACTGAGTGTTCGGTCAGTCCGTAATGTGTAACTGTAGTAACACTTCCGCATCTTGTAGGCCTGACAATTAACGTTGAAAATGGTTCATACAAATTCTGTACCTTTCTTTACGACGTACGAGTCTCCACACAGAACTTACGGCATGCCTTCTATTGGCACATTGCTATTACCATTAACCTGACATCTAAATGTAGATCTCGCGTGACCGACATGTGGGGGCTATTGATGTCAGGTGAAGTGGCTTCTACCGTCGTGATGTTCATGCCGGGGTTCACGAAAATCAATCGTTTCGTGAAAAGGTACAGCAAGCCCTCTGCCTGTTGTAAGTGGGTCCCTGTCACCGCGGCATGGCGCGTCCTCAAGTTGCGGATGGAGGAACGGCTTTCAATATGGAGAGTAGCTGCGAATATATTGAATAAGCAGTCGCGGGCAGCCGACAAGGGGTGGTCCTCCAGCGTGGGGTGGGGGGGTGGGGTGTTGCGAGGTGCTAACGACCCCTCGCCGTAAAAACGTAACTTGTTTCGAAATGTTAACACGGAAAGCCTCGGACCTGGACTGATACTTTGGTTCAGGATACGGGCAGGTGGCGGGCGCTTGTGAATGCGGTGATGAACCTTCGGGTTTCATAAAATGCGGGGAATTTCTTGACTAGCTGAAGACCGGTTAGCTTCTCAAGAAGGACACTGGTCCATCGAGTGAGTGAGTAAGTAAGTAAGTTAGTTAGCAAGCAAGCCCTCGACAGGCCTGGACAGGCTCTGATGGATCGAGGAGGTTGAGGCTCTCAGATTTCAGGACATTTGGCACGTGAAGTTGGAAAGGTCAGCCTTACGCACCGGCCGCCTTTACTCCCCATGAAATATTCCTGGCATTCATTTATGTTAGAGGCTGAGACAACCCCAGGACCATAGTGCGGCCGGAAGGATCATGTCAATGAAAAAGTCCATTGGCTTCGTCGGGAATCGAACCCTCGACCTTCACTCTTAGCCAACTGCGCCACCGCGTGCCCCTCAGCGAACTTATGAGAGAATAAAAAAATAAAGACAAGAGGATCGATGTGGTTACCCTGTGTCTCTGTTTTAGTATACAATAACGAAAGTAGGTTAAGTGTCTTTTTGGTCGTGCTGTACAATGAGCGACACGTTGTTTGTGTTCAGCTTTTGAATTCTCAGTTGGGTTGTGTTGAAACGTTGCATTAAAACTTCGGAGATAAAATTGTGAGCTTGAATGTCATCGGCCTGGCTGTGTTCTTGACCTGAAAGATACTGTAAATGCGACTACAGTACGAATAGAAAGTTAATAAAAATGTTTCAGATAAGAGCTACTGCAACGAACAACTGACACCACGGTCTGTTCTTAAAAAAACTGACACATTTCAGATGTTGACGAAATTTTTAATGTAGAACGCAAATGATCAGCGTGTTCCAAAACGTTAGTTCTGACACATGTGAATTTACTTAAGGGGTATAGCCTGGCGGGCAGGCGAGTGGTGCGGCCGGGGGGCGGGGGATGGGGTGAATATTTTAAATGTAAAGAAAATTGCTTTTGCCCTCAATAAATTTTAAATTATTAAGACAAATTTAATTTCAATTACTTGTGATTTTTTTTCTGACGTTCATAGTTGCTGTTACGGGCGACCATTGTGGTTATTCGCCCTTGTCCCCCGAAAAATGCTAGCTACGCCACTGATTGACTCCACACTTTCACACTATTTATGTGAGACTAATTGTAATACATTTTCCCCATCTACGCTTAGATCTCTGGAAAAGTCTAATATTAATTTCATTGTATGTCATTTTCAGGAACGTTCGCAAAACTGCGAAGAGGGACTATTAGCTTCGTCATGTCTGTCTGCCCGTCAGTCCGCCTGCATGGAACAATTTGGCTCCCACTGGGCAGATTTTCATGAAATTTGATATTTGATTATTTTTCGAAAATCTATCGAGAAAGTTCAAGTTCCATTACAATGTGACAAAAATAAACGAGACTTTACTATGTAAAGTACTCGTTATTTTTGGCAGATTTTGTCAGACAGGCCACAGATGAAAATATAAAACGGCGCATGCGTTTTGTATGCTGAATAACTAAGGCTACAGACACACACACACTCGTAAGATATAATACTTATTGCTTTCCCACGGTAACATTGGTTACGTGAACGCGCCTCACTGTTACATTTATACGTACATTGGCTGACTTATGTGGCTTAGATGAAGGTTTCTTATTTTTTATACAGCTCTCGTGTTTTTGCAGAGGTTCTTCTCTTTGTTAAGTTGGAAATTTGGATATTGCCTATTGAATGCGAGAAATGATCACAAACCATATTCGTTTTAGAAGTGAGAGGAAGCCTAGAAACTGAAGACGAGATTGAATGTGTGCTTAGCGTTACAAACTAATAGAGATAGACGTATTAGTCCCAGACGTACCCCCACACTTCCCACCTGCACAACTGTCTAAATGTCGAGCCCATCCTCGTTCTCATCCACCGCCTTACTGACAAATTTTTTCCATCATTGCCCCTTACACCCCAACCCCTAGTCCAAGAAATAGGGAATCATACTCTGGCCGACCTGATTAACTTGTACAAAAAAAATATAAACATAAACGTACTAAGCATATACTGATTTAATTAGTTTATCGGAAGTCGTAGTGTCTCTTTTTGTTCATAATTTTTCACTGCCGTTGTTTGCACCTGTATTTATATACATATGATTCATTTCCACTTGTACCATACTGTAAATATTTATTCAAACTGGTTACAGGAACAATTTTGTAATTTATCTCTGTACACATAGTATATACTATCTGTGCAATAAATCTCTCTTTTTTTTTAAAAAAAAAAGTCCTATTAACAGTACTGATAAATGGAGTAAACATGGTCAGTGAATTAGGTTGCACAGTGCAGAGTTGTGTTCTGTCGGATTTATGCAAGTGTAAGGCGGGTCGGACCACTCCGACACGTACTCATTTTAAATAATGCAGTGTGCGCTTTGCCGTTCTTCGCCATTTTTTTTTATCGTAACCGGCATTCCCGATACTAATCTTGTAGTAGACCAAGACGATGGTAATATCAAATATAATAGCCCTGATTATCTGTTTCATGAGCCCTCAGTCCTCGATCCTTACTGGTGTCAAGTGGATTAATCTTATTGTGACGCACAGTGAGAACTCCCCAGACCCGCTCTGTCCCCTCCCATTATACCTAGTTACCTACTGACATGTAATTTAACTGAGTGGGTTGTTACTGAATGCATTTAGTTCAGTTCTTCTGTAGCTTTCACGGATTAGACTCTTTGACCTGTTCCAATTTTGAATCAGCTTCTGAAACAATGAAACTTCCATACTATTGGCATGACTTCAGGCGAGAAATCGGTCGTGTGCAAGGTGGAAATACTGTTTATCCAAGTCCCAAGCAGCATTTGAACCCATGATACCAGTGATCGAGGCGTCGAGAGCGGTATCGTACCTGAAACTGCACAGATGTCGTTTGTTACCGTTGGTAATACTGTTAAAAATTGCCGCGGAGTGGTGAAATGACATGGGAGAGAACTTCTGTAAATGGGCACGTAACGGGTCGACTGTTTAAATGTGCACAGGAGCCATTTGTTTAATGTTTGTGTAAAAAGGTAGAGAAAAAGTAAAGTTTTTCTGTTCACGACATGAAGTCATGTACGGGTAATAGAGGTGTAGCTCCACTCACTGTTTACCTCGGAATTGGATGGAGGTGAGTGCTTAACTTCACGTCCCAACCGCTTTACCCCCGCGCAAGGACCTCGGTACCCATTCAGTAAGAGGCTGCATGGGCCCCAGAAGCCGGTCTGGACGTTCTGTGGAAGAGAAAAATCCCTTTCCCTCAGCGTGGATAGTATTTTTATCGCCGAAACAAATTGAGAAAAATAGTTACTGCGTTTTCCACGTAATGGTACAGTTATGTTTGAGAAGGGAAATGGTTGAAATATTTCTCTAGTGGTGAAGACACAACTGCTTTTTATCAGCCACAGCAGGAGGCACTTTGGTCTATACGTAATTTTTACAAACAAATCTGTAAGTCTGTTGTGCTGTACGGCGGTTCGAGACCTGTGAGTGCTTCGGTGACATCGACAGTTTCCTCATTTTTTTTTTCAATTTTTAGGTGGGTCATCCCCGCTTTGTTTTATTCATTGATTAATAGAAGTATAATTTTGATGTAACACAACCTTTTTTATATAAACTATTAATAGAACATAGCTACATGTTTAGGCTTAATTGAAGCCATATTCAGGCTTTGATTTAAAAGAATCAAATATATAATTAACAGCGCCTTAAAATAAGGCGTTGTTACTTAAATGAATCTTATGTGTAATAAAGTTATTTTAGACTCAAATGTTACTTCTATTAATCATTGACATTTTCCTTAATTTCTCTATACCCATGCATAATTTAAGCTGTATTACATGTGTTCACTTATCCATTAATTGGAAGCGAATTATGTGCGTGAGCACATCGATACACACGTTGTAATGTTAGGGAAAATTACGTAGCGAGGACTTTTATAATTTATATTGGTTTCCATCCGGGGACCGCGGTGGCACAGTGGTTAAGGTGCTGTGCTACAAATCGGAAGGTCGCTGGTTCGATCCCAGCTGATGTCATTGGAATTTTTCATCGACATAAAATCCTTCTGATCGCACTATGACCCTGGGGTCGACCCAGCCTCTAACAAAAGTGAGTACCAGGAGCATTTCCTGGGGTTGAAGGTGGCCGGTGCGTAAGGCTGCCAACCTTACCACCATCCTGTGCCGTTGTCATGAAATCTGGGAACCTTAACTTCCTGGAACCCTCTGGGTCACTCGAGGCCTGTAACGGGACTGCTTTACCTTTTTACTGGTTTTCATCTATTTTCTGGGAAAGAAGGATGAGCGGGACGTGGCACATACCACGCGCGGGAGTAGGAGGTTTTGCATACAGAATTTTAGTGGGGATACCTGAAACGGGGGGTTCATATGGGAGGTCAAAATTTAGATTGTCAAATAATGTTAATGCTTCATAATGTAGCAGGACGTTATAGAGTATGGGCGACTGGTTTAACCTGGCTCAGCATCCGACATAATGTACGTTCTTTTTAACGCCGCAGGGAACCTAGAGTTTTCGTGAAAAGTGAGGAGTTCCCAGCCTGAGTGTATGTTGCTTTTTAAAGGACTGTACTCCACGTAAGCCTTACGTCGTCAACCCTGACATTGATGTGCCCCACATTCTTTGGAAAAATTTGAACATCGCCAACATTTGTGTATTGATTGTTTTGCGTGACTGCATATCTTACCCAGACATCTATAATGTTTATAATATTGATTTTAGACCTTGCTTAGCATGTCGTGTTTGTCCCTGCATTATGTGCACACTAGAAACACTAACGCTGTAACTGTAATGAAACGCACGTGACGGTGCCACGAAATCTATACAGTGGGAATTTTGCATTTAACGGACGTCTATTGCTAAGGACATTTTCCATTCCTGGTCGATACCACCGTTTCTAAGTTGTAATCCCAGTGGTAGGTCTACTTTCGGTTAATACTTCCCACGTGAGGGGACTGCGCTAGCACGATGGTTAAGGTGCTGTGCTACAATTCGGAAGGTCGCTGGTTCGATCTCGGCTGGTGTCATTGGAATTTTTCGTTGACATAAAATCCTTCTGATCGCACTATGGCCCTGGGGTCGACTCAGCCTGTAACAGAAATGAGTACCAGGGGCATTTCCTGGGGGTAAAGGCGGCTGGTGCGTAAGGCTGACAACCTTACCACCATCCTGTGCCGTTTGTCATGAAATCTGGGAACCTTAACTTCCTGGAATCCTCTGGGCCACTCCAGGCCTGTAACTGGACTGCTTTACCTTTACTTCACACGTGACTCTTCATTCGGCACAGTGAAGAACTTCATGACCTGTACTCCTCACCAAATATCTGGGCGATCAAATAAATTAGAATCAGGTAGGTGGGGCATGTAACACGTATGGGAGATAGTAGAGGTGCATAAAGCTGTGTGGTGGGGAAACCTGAGGGAAAGATCCGAGCTTATATGGGAAATGGATCTTCAACAAATAGAATGGACTCGGTCAGTGTGGCTCAGGATGGGGACTGTTGGCGGGCTGTTGTGAACGCGGTGATGAACCTTAGGTTTTGTACAATGCAGAGAATTTCTTGACTAGCTGAGGAACTAAGCTTTTCAATAAGTATTCTGCTCCACAGTTAGTCCCCCCGGCTTTCATGACGTCTTCACTTCAGAATTGGCTCGGAATCTGCGAATTTTGTAGAATCTTTTTATGAACCGTTGGACGGGAGATCTGCCCATGACAAGGACAGTGCCTACACAGAGAGACACGTAAGAGAATAATGCGGACACAAATTCATTGTTGGAGTGAGATTCGAACCTTCAACCCGTGTTGGGCGGTTCCCAGATTTCGTATTATAGCCACTCCCAGCCTGCCACCTTTCTCTTTGATGATCTCAGTCGTTGTTCTCATGGGCTCCGGTAGGATATCCTACCTTAACTGACACTGATAATTGTAGTGCAGCGCGAGATTTATATTATAGCACGATCAGTAGAATAGTTCGGCTAGCTGGGTCAGTGATACGGCAGGGTAGAAGGTAGAACTTCTGGAAGGTGCCCCACCTTATTTAATTGCAGCAGGTCATCCGTGTGGGTCGAATCTAAAAGACCTCCTTACCAGATAATGTTATATTTCGTAACCCACGTCAGGTATTCATCGTATCTTCCTCTGATTTTTAGAAGCATTCGCAAAGTTGCGAAAAGTCACTATTAGCTTCGTCATGTCCCTCCGTCCGTCTGTCCGCATGGAAAAACTCGGCTCCCACTGGACGGATTTTCATGAAATTTGATATTTGAGTGTTTTAGGAAAAGATGTCGAGAAAATTCAAGTTTCAATAAAATCGGGGAAGAATAAAGGGTACATTACAAAAGACCAATATACATATTTGATCATTTCTCGTTCAGTCCTTCGTAACGTGAAAAACGTTTCAGACTCGAGAAACAATTTATGTTCAATGACTTCCCCCCCCCCCCCCTCGAAAAAATCGTGCCGTTTTTGAAATAATATGGCAAAACTATTTTATAGCCGGCCAGGCCACAGATGACAATATGGCGCATGTGCATAGCATGCTGGATACCTAAGGCTACAAATACACTCAGGTTATGTAATGCTCATTGCTTTTCTACTGCAACTGTTGTTGCACGAACGCGCCTCACTGTTACGTTATACGTACTTTGCCTGTCTTGATTGTTTTATGGTTATTCGGAAATAATCATAGTGTTCCGGTGGTCTTCAGCCACACTGCAACGCAATTGCTGAACACTGTGGATGTGGCCTTTACGAGCCCAATGAAAACGTAGGCCTGTTATGCCCAGGAAACTGAAACCTGACTAGCAGACCATCTCTGCCGGTTAGTCGCCAGCCTATCATACAGCTTACCTTCCCGTTTCCACGATAGAAGCGTTCACATTGCTCTACAGAAAGCTGAATATCCTTATTTCTTTCTCGTATGTTCCGAGCGTCAGACTCATTGATCCATGACACTGTAGAATTGATGGAGAGAATGTATACATTCAAAATATCAGTGTGACCATTCTTCTTCTCATACATTATTGACTCCCCATATCAGTCTTTTAGCGCCCAGAAAGAAAGGTCCTTCGAACACTGCCATGACATCAATATCAGAATAACCAGCGTTGGTCACTGGGTCGCCGTCTAAGAGACAAGTCGAGGAAAGTGTGGCCACCAGATACTCGACGTTGAAAACAAACGTCAAAATCGAGGACAAAGACAGGTAAAGTTGTCCAGTAGAGGTAAAGTTCTCCCTGTGCGCGTTCTGAATGTTGAGGTACAGTTGGAAGCATTCTTCACCGCGGCGGTAGATGGATTGGAGTGCTCATACCCAATCCTCTGCCCCATTACCCCCAGGCATACCCATTGAAGAGACAGCCAATAAAACTAATGCAGCCAGACATTGTGTTGTGTCCGGCATAGGGCCCCACCATTGTTCAGTAAAGGTAAAGGTAAAGTTCACTCTGTAACAGGCCACGAAGACCCAGAGGGGGGGTAGTGGTGTAGCTCTGCTCTTTCTTTAACCTTGACGCTAGATTGGGGTGGGTGGTCAACACCACGCCCGGCCGCTTTACACCCGGGAAAGAGACCCGGTACCCATTGTATAGGAGGCTGGGTGGGCCCCAGGGCCGGTCTGGACATGTGCGGAAAATCTGGACAGGCCTTGAGGGTTCCAGGAGGTTGAGGCTCCCAGATTTCAAGACAGTCGGGACATGAAGGTGGTAAGGTTGTCAGCCTTACGCATCGGCCGCCTTTACCCCCAGGATATGATCCTGGTACTCATTTCTTTTAGAGGATGAGTCGACCCAAGGGCCATAGTGCGATCGGAAGGATTTTAAGTCAATGAAAAATTCCAATTACACCAGCTGGAATCGAACCAGCGACCTTCCGATTTGTAGCACAGCACCTTAAACACTGTGCCACTGTGTCCCCTCGTTGTTTATAAATACTTGTCAATTTAATTATTGGTAAAATAAATGAGATGGACAAGCTCTGGTGATGGGCGAATAGTTGAAGCAAACTACGTTGATAGACAGCTGATCAAAACCACGGACTGATGGTGATATTTAATTATTGCAAGGGCATGGGATCAAGACGATAAGTATAAATTGATTTTGTGATGGAAATACTAATAGCAGAAATTCTGTGTGTGCAGCTTGTAATCATTATGATTATTCGAGAAGTGTTATCATCTCGCTTACTTTACAAATTTAATCGTCATGAGGTCTTGGTTGTGTAATGAACTGTTGTGAACAACACATAACGGTCATTTTTTCGAACAACCGGAGATTTTTGTTTTTAACATGTGATTTACAACAGCAAGTTTGATCCTGGCCACAAAACTGTGCTTTACGTATTTGGCGTGTAAAGTACTTACCTACACGAATCTTGTGTTTGAGTGGATATGCGGTGTTGCCCTTTCTTTCGACGAGAGATGTGCCAGTCATTATCATTTGCTGACTCCACGCTTTTCCGCGATCTCGTGTGATCTCGCGTTATCTCGCTGCGGATCCACACCCTTGAACATTTTACAGAAGAAAATAAACTTGAAGTGTGTTTGAACACGCAGGTTGTACCGCGCATTAAGCACTCCCTCTCGGTTGTAAAAACCGCAGAATTGACAAACTGTAGGGCAATAATAGCTGTTTGTTCTGAGATCCATACAAAACACACATAACCACAGTGTGCACTGAACGTAGTATTTTTGAGTCTTAAACCTGGTGGTGTATATTGACCACTGTACTTTGAAGGGTTGAGCGTTTTGCGGCAGTTTAAATTCTGAGTGAAGCCTTTTTCATATTGAGAGTTTTTTTTTTTCTTCCGGTCAGACGTACCTGATCACGAAATTGCGCTGCATTGTTAATCGTTTCGACATGATAGGCAGGTTTGGTAACACCTTAACACCATGTTGCTGGTCCTATGACTATTTATCCTTTTGAAGTTTAGCGGTTACTTTATGCGCCATCTGGTTTAACGTGAAACAATTAACCATTCTGCCGACATAGTTTATTCATGTGTTTTGTATGTATATAAAAACAAAGTGCGATCATTCCCAGTACAGCATAACCGAGACGGAAAGTGTTTACCTTGCGGTACGAGCTGAATGTTTAAATGTAGTTAGCGTAATTGGCAGTCTTTAAAGGGTTAATTTTGAGCACATTGACGTTAGATGTGTTGAATGTTCATTCTAACCTGTGCCTGATTTCAGAAGGTTTATTGTAGAATATATTGGTTCTGATACCACCCTTATGCGTAGAAGTTTTTAAACTTTTTGTGTAGAATTTAGTGATTAAGGCATCACCAAGGCTAGTGCTTATTCATACATGGGTGTTTGTGAAGTATGAGTGTGTTATCGCTTTCAAAACAGACTTTTGAACACTAAAATTTTAGTGCCAGACGCCATCAGTTAATAAACGAACCGATTAGACAACACTTATATCCTGTAGTTATGTATCGCATAAAACTTGTTCTGTTGTACGCCCAAAAGGATTTTTTTTGACGTAGATGTGTTGTTAAGCACAACCCAACTCCAAAGTGGCGGAGGGGAGGGGGGGGGTTTGCATTTAACTGTTTACTCAGTACAAGCTACCTTCATTTTCTCCTGGCTACGAAGATGAGGCTGCCTGTGCAGTAAGGATGGTGTACCCAAGTAAAAGTAAGCTTGTCCCTGCCTGCACCATGAAGACGTATAGAATAAAATGTATAGCTCCACTCATTCCTAACCTCAGCACTAGAAGGAGGTGAGAGGTCAACTTCACGCTCCTGCCGCTTTTATTCCGGGAAAGAACACAGGTACCCATTGTACAGGAGGTTGTGTGGGCGCCGGAGCCAGTCTGGACGTGTTGGAGAAGAGAGAAATGGTTTGATCCTGTCGGGATTTGAACCCCTTATCGTCCGGGCCGTACTTTAGTCCATATACCATCACACGCGAAGCCTGCGTGCAGCAGGGCCAGAAATGAACGGAATGAGGTGTGTGAGTGTGGTTTGGATTCATTTAACCCTCAAACGGCCACCCGGGTTAAAATTTGACCCCAGCCTTTGTTTTTTTTTTTTTTCGATAACTTTTTTGGTGTATCTTACAATGATACCAACCTTCGTGACTTTGTCACGACAAGTGTCCTGTAGGTCGGCATAGTGGTTTTGTGCTGTTGGTGATAACCGTTTTTCTAAAATTTCGATTTTCCCTACCTGGGGTCACATTTGACACCAGGTGGCCTTGCACGTGTTCTTTTGCTGTATTTAGTTTTGTGCATTTTTATGGTGATAATGTGCTATAAATACTACTATAGTATCTTTTGTCGGTATTCTGAATAAAAATGGCCTCCCTTGAACAATTTCTAGAAGATTACGAGATCAGTTTCTGACAGTGATGATAGCGAGGACGACAGACGCAGCGTGATGATATTGGACTAAGTGGTTTAGAAAATGAAGAAGATGCTGCAGAGGAAGATCTTGATTATGATATTGAGTCTCTGTACGATGTTGCTGACACTGGTGACCATAGACAGCCGGAAAACACAGACGTTGAGCATTCAGAAACAGGAGAAAGCACAGACGAGGAGACGAATGTTTTTCAAGGCAAGGACTGTACGTGGAGCAGGACAGACACCTCCAAAAGTTGCTCGAGCTCGCAGAGAGAGAATATAATAGTTCGTCTTCTCTTGTCAGTGATAAGATTTAACGACAAAGCATCAAGAACTGAGTGTCGTTTGGAAGATAAAATGGCAGCATTTCGAGAAAATTGGGACAAGTTCATTGGTTTGTGTAAATCATTGTATTTGGTTGGTTTAGCTGTCTGCATCACGAACAGTTACTTCCATTCAGAGGAAGAAGTGTATTCCGGCAATATATGCCGACAAAACCAAGCAAGTACGGAATCAAAATTTGGATGATGTGATTTTGCCACGAAATACATGAAGAATGCGAAAGTTTATTTGGGCAGAGAAAATAATGAAGTAGCTCGTGGATCGAGAAGTGATGTCGTCTGCGCATTGGTTCAGCTTATTTCTGGTCAGGACAGAGGCGGGTGAAATGTAACAACAGATAATTTCTTTACGTCTGTTGACCCTTGCAAATCAACTGAAAAACAAAAAAATTGACACTTGTTGGGACAATGAAGCAAAATAAAAGAGAAATTCCACAAGAGTTCAAGCCTGTCAGGCAACGTGATGAAAACTCTTCTATTTTGGATTTAGCAAGGATCTCACACTTGTGTCATATGTCCCAAAGAAGAACAAATCAGTTGTCATCCTTTCATCACTCCATCATGATTCAGCAATCTGCAGCGATTCAAGAAAACCTGAAATTATTGAATTTTGTAGCAGAACAAAAGTTGAAGTAGACGTGCTGGATCAAATGTGTGCAAAGTACAGGGAGCAACTCGCAGATGGACAATGGTAATGTTTTATGGCATTATCATCAATACCGCTGCGGTAAATGCATTGGTCATATATGCACAAAACATGCTCAAAGATCAGCCTGAGATGAAGATAAAAAGGAAATACTTTTTGCTCAGAATTGCACATGATCTGGTGACACCGTTTGTAACAAAACGATACAAACTTTCTTCGCTATGTAGGAACATCAAAACAGCCATAGTCATGTGCGGATTTGTCTCTGATTCTGAAGAAGATACCATGCAGGACCTTGAAGACTACGAGGCCATATCAAGACAGCGAGGGCTCTGTCATGTATGCAGCAGGAGTAGAGATGTGAAGACACAATTCGTCAGCAAAGGGTGTGGACATTACGTCTGCAAAGACCATATGAATGTGATTGTTACTTGTGACACTTGCAAGAATAAGGATGAAAGTGCTGAATCTGGTTAGTTGCGTTGTTTTCCCAACTCTTCTTCAAACCATTTTATCATATTTAAAGTCTTGAATACAGAAATGAATATTGAACATAACCGGAATTCATATACCGTATAGGGTAAATGACAATCATGTCATTGTTGTATGTCATTGTTACATGAGGTCGTCATTTCAGTGATGTCAGACTGTTGTTCTTTTTTTAAGCAGACATGTATTTTAATTCGACAATAAAGGAACTAAAAACTAGCATTAGTTATAACCACTTTCATGGTGGGGTCACATTTAACCCCAGGTGGCCTTCTACGTCGTAATATCTAGGGTGGCCTTTTGAGGGTTAATTCGAGAGTCTGGTGGCGGGCTTTTATGATCACCTAGTGAAGTGAAAAGTCATCTAATATGAAGTGTAGCGAAGTGAAATAAAGTGAAATGAAGTGAACGGAGTGAAGTGGAATGAGCTGAAGTGAAGTGCAGTATAGGGAAGGAGGGGGGGGGGGGGGGGAATCTTTAGGGAAAAGTTTTATAGAAGTAGTAGGGGAGGAGTGGTGAAAGAGGGGGGGGAAGGGGGGG
>Ga0123354_10011146_pt1 | contig 13873 bp, 12 predicted proteins | sample TergutLab28metaG_2_FD_97872 | JGI IMG/M metagenome (GOLD analysis project Ga0123354, IMG submission 97872) | Labiotermes labralis P4 segment gut microbial communities from Petit-Saut dam, French Guiana - Lab288 P4 | ecosystem: Host-associated > Arthropoda: Insects > Digestive system > Gut ... | reverse complement strand
TTCCCTGAAAGCCTTTTCTTCAAACAATATGACGCCCACGTTCCTGCCTATTCCCTCGTTCAGGGCTTTCAGCCTTTCTATTTCGCTTTTAACCTTATCCCGCCGCCCTTCAATGACCGCCATCTCAGCTTTCGGCGCGTAATGCCTGTACTTCATCCCCGGCGCTTTCGGTTTTAAATCTCCCGCTCCGGCGCCCATCGCCGTCAGGGACGGGTCAAATTCAATTTTCTTTCCTATCGCGGCTTCTATGTCCTGCGCGGTGATTATGCCCGGCCTTAGGATTACCGGGATATCCGCAGTAATGTCGAGCACTGTGGATTCTATTCCCACCCTGCAGTCGCCGCCCACGATTATCGCGTCCGCCTTGCCGTCCAAATCTTCGATGACGTGCGAAGCTTTCGTGGGGCTGGGCCGACCGGAAATATTCGCGCTGGGGGCCGCTATCGGGCATCCCGCCGCTTCGATGAGCGCAAGCGCCGCCGGGTCGTCCGGAACTCTCACCGCCACCGTATCAAGCCCGCCTGTCGCGGCGTCCGGGACTACCGGTTTCTTCTTGACCACGAGGGTGAGCGGCCCCGGCCAAAAATTGTCTATCAGCGTCACCATTACGGCGCTCAAGGCCGGCGTGAGCTGCCCTATGTCGGACGCCCTCGCTATATGCACGATCATGGGATTGTCGCTTGGCCTCCCCTTTGCCGCGTACACTTTCTGCACCGCGACCGGATCCAGGGCGTTCGCCCCGAGGCCGTAGACAGTCTCCGTCGGGAACGCCACTATACCTCCCGACCTGATAATCCCCGCCGCTATCTTTATGTCATCGGCTGAAGCCGTCAAAATCATCGTTTTCATGGTTAATTGTTCAATTTATCCGCCCTGTCGCTGGCTATGAGCCCGTCTATCACCTCGTCTATGTCGCCGTCGAGAAAATAGTCCAGCTTGTACAGCGTGAGGCCGATTCGGTGATCGGTAAGCCTGCTCTGGGGAAAATTGTAAGTCCTTATCCTCTCGCTCCTGTCCCCCGTGCCCACCATGCTCTTCCGCTGCATCGATATCTCTTGGTTCTGTTCCTGAATTTTCATGTCGTACAGCCTCGATTTCAGAACTTTGAACGCCTTTTCCTTGTTTTTTATCTGTGATTTTTCATCCTGGCATGTAACTACGAGCCCCGTGGGGATGTGGGTGAGCCTCACGGCGGAATCCGTCGTGTTGACGCTCTGGCCGCCGTTGCCGGATGACCTGTATACGTCGACCCTTACGTCGTTCTGATTTATGTCCACCTCTATGTCGTCAACTTCGGGAAGCACAGCCACCGTAGCGGCGGAAGTATGCACCCTGCCGCTGGATTCTGTCTCAGGGACCCTTTGAACCCTGTGCGTCCCGCTCTCAAACTTGAGCCTCGAGTACGCCCCCTTGCCCTTTATAAGCACGACGGCTTCCTTTATGCCTCCTATGCCCGTGTCGTTCAAGTCGATCGTTTCGGCCGCCCATCCGCGCCGTTCGGCGTACCTCATGTACATGCGGAGAAGGTCAGCCCCGAAAAGCGCGGCTTCCTCGCCCCCCGTGCCCGCCCTGACTTCGAGGATGACGTTCTTTTCGTCGTTCGGGTCTTTTGGCAGGAGCAGTATCTGCAATTCCTTCGCGTAGGCTTCGAGCTTCTCTTCAAGGCCGGACAGCTCCGCCTTGGCGAGCTCCCTCAACTCTTCATCGAGGCCGCCCTCGGAAAGCATCTGCTTGGTCCCGTCCAAATCGTCTTTCGCCTTTATGTATTCCCTGTATTTATTTACTATCGGCTCCATTTCGCTCATTTCCCTCATGTATTTCTGCCAGGCGGTCTGGTCGCTTATAACTTCGGGATCTGAAACTTTGAGCGAAAGCTCGTCGTATTTCTTAAGTGTTATGTCAAGTTTATCGAACATCGCAATCTCCGGGTTTTACTTCGCAAAATTATTGGCAATTTCACCATCAAATGATTATAACATGAAACTGTCAGAAAAAAAACCGGAAAATATTTCCCGGTTCATCGCTTTCTTTACTCCATATTGTATTTATTCTTGAATTTCTCGACCCGGCCTCCGCGATTGACAAATTTCAACTGGCCTGTAAAGAACGGATGGCACGCCGAACATACGTCAAGCCTTATTTCCTCGTTGATCGACCTCGTCACGAACGTGTTGCCGCATGCGCAAGTAACTTTGCATTCCTTATACTCAGGATGGATTCCTTCCTTCATGCTTTCACCTCTTTTCCGCTTACACAGCTTTTATATGATACCACAGGCGCGAGCGATATGCAAGCGGTTTTTTTGTTTTCCAATGCGGCTATCAAAGCTCCGCGATCAAAGCTCCAGCGCGTTTTCCGCCCTGTTGACGATGAAAAAACCCTTACGGTTCACTGTATCCTCGCGGTTGTAAAGCATTTCCGCGCCGTCCATCTGCCGGAAGACTGCGCCCGCCTGCTCGGCGACGCACTGCATCGCCGCCGTATCCCACTCGCATGTCAGCCCGTAGCGATAGAACACGTCCGCCTCTCCTTTGGCGATGAGGCAGCCCTTTAATGAACTGCCGATCCTCCTGAAATTTTTTATGTCGTATTTTTCTATCAGCTTCTCCTCCTGCCAATTTCCGTGGGTCGCGCTTAAAAGCAACCGCAAATCGGACGTCCTTTCCGAGGCTTTCAATCTGACGGTTGGGAATCCGTCGTGCTCGCAGTACGCGCCGAAACCCGAGGCCGCGTAATAGAGCTCCCCCGTAACCGGGACATAAACGGCTCCCATCACGGATCTGTGCTTATGCGCGAGGGCGATGTTCACTGTGAACTGACCGTTCCCCTTGATGAACTCCTTTGTGCCGTCGAGGGGGTCTACGATGAAGCAATAATCGTTTTTCAACCTGCTTTTGTCGTCTTCGCTTTCCTCCGCGAGCACAGCGTAATCCGGGAACTCCCTGCTTAGGATATCCGCTATGATTTTGTTGGCGCGCGTGTCGGCTGCGGTAAGCGGCGATTCATCGTCTTTGTAAGCCACGTCAAAATCACCCGCGCGGTACGTCTCCATTATCGCTTCCCCCGCTAAAACGGCCGCCTCTTTCGCGACCGCAAGTTCACGCCCGTATTCCATCCTTCCCCCTTCAAGTCTTGAGCAAGACCACCCTGTCATTGCCAGAAAGATCCTTTATCACCTTTATTTCCCTGAAATTCCCGCATTCTTCCGCGATAATGACGACGTCATCCGACTGATCCGACCCGATCTCAAGGGCAATGTCGCCGTCTTTTTTCAAGTGCTGATGCGCTTTTGGTATTATTTTACGGTAATACGCGAGGCCGTCCATGCCGCCGTCCAGCGCGAGCAGGGGTTCGTGTTCCCTGATCTCGATCTGCAGCCCGGGTATGTCACGGCTCTTTATGTAGGGCGGATTCGATACTATGAAATCAAAGGTTTCCCTGTGAAAGCGCTTTTCAAAAGGTTCAAACCAGTTTCCGACAACGTATGACGCCACCCTTTCGGCGTCCAGCTTCGCCGCGTTCCGCCTTGCCGCCGTTACCGCCGCGCCGTCAATGTCTGATAGGGTGACGCTGACGTTCCCGCACAGTTTCGCGATGCTTATCCCTACCGCGCCGCTGCCGCATCCGAGGTCGAGCACTCTGAATTTCTTTTTCTTGTTTTCATTGATTATCGCGATCGCCTCCGATGCGAGTGTCTCCGTATCCTGCCGTGGGATCAGCACCCCGGGCCCCACGCTGAATGAGAAGCCCATGAATCCCTGTTCACCCGTGATGTATTGCAGGGGCTTTCCGCCCGCCCTTTCCGAGATCATGTCGAGATACCGGTCGCATTTGACGTCGTCGAGAATCGTCCCCCAAAGCTTGAAGTATCCCGTCTTGTCCACGCCCATGTAATGCATAAAAATAAGCTCGGCGTTAAGTTTCGCTTCGCTTATGCCCTTTGTCTCAAGTTGTACCTGCGCCATCTTAATGACGTCTTTTACCGGCAGGCTCATAGCTCCCCCTGCTGCGCTTCCAGCCGCCCCTCCTGCGATAGCAAGCGCCCTTCCCTGTCGCAAAGCCCTTCGAGGCAAGGTTCTGATTTTTCAACCAACACGGCCTTCATGGCGGCGATGGCGACTTCGAGCTGCTTTTCGTCGGGCTCCCGCGTCGTAAGCTTCTGCAAGTACAGCCCGGGCATGCTCAGTATCTTAACGACCCAGTTATCGCTGCTTCCGGCCCATCTCAGGAGCTCGTAGGAAATCCCCGCTATCACCGGGATCAGCAGCAGCCTTGAGGTTATCCTGATGATCAGGTTCGGCCACCCCAAAAGCGAGAAAAGTATCAGGCTTATCACCATGACGAACATCAGGAAGCTCGTTCCGCATCTCGGGTGAAGAGTATAAAAGCCCTTGCAGTTTTCAGGCGTAAGCTCAAGGCCGTTCTCATAGCAATGTATGCACTTGTGCTCCGCGCCGTGGAATTGGAAGACTTTCTTGATCTCCTTCATTCGCGAAATGAGTGCGATATAGCCTACGAATAGCAATATCCTGAAAACACCTTCGATCAGGTTCAAGGCGACCTCGCTTGATGTCAGCCTGCCGAAAATATTTACCACCCAAGTGGGCGCGATTATGAAAATCCCCACGGTAAACAGGACTGCCAAAACAACCGAAGCGTAGAGCATCACGTTCCAAGCGCCTTTTTCACCGAATTTCTTTTCAAGCCAGATGCTCAGCTTGTCTTCCTCGTACTCCTGGGCGCCATCCCCTTCATAGCTTTCAAGGACTTCCGCCGAATACATGAGCGTCTTCGTCCCTGAGACAAGCGCTGAGGCGAAAATGAAAACGCCCCTGACAATCGGGAGTTTTGACCATGCCTTCCTTTCAGGCAACATCTCGGTCTTTATGTGCATTGTATCGTCAGGGAAACGGACGACCACCGAAGTCCTGTCATCGCCCTTCATCATTATGCCGTCCAGAACGGCCTGTCCGCCGACTTTGGTCGGCGACGCGTTTTTTATGAATATCTTGCTGAGGTCCATGTTATCCCTCTAACTTTATCTTCTTTATTATCTGAATGAAATCTGCGTTGTTCTTCGTGTGCGCCAGGTTGTCGATGATGGTTTCCGTCACCTCTTGGATGCCAAAATTTGCCATCGCCCTGCGCATCGACCATATCGCCTCGAGCTCCTCCTGATTCATGAGGAGATCTTCCCTCCTGGTTCCGGATTTGTTCAGATTTATAGCCGGGAATATCCGTTTTTCGGACAATTTCCTGTCTAAATGAAGCTCCATGTTTCCGGTGCCCTTGAATTCCTCAAAGATCACATCGTCCATGCGGCTGCCGGTTTCAACGAGCGCCGTAGCGAGGATCGTGATGCTTCCGCATTCTTCAAGCTTCCTCGCCGCCCCGAAAAATTTCTTCGGTTTGTGCAGGGCGCCGGGGTCAAGCCCCCCTGACAGCGTCCTGCCCGAGGGCGGGACGACCAGGTTGTACGCCCGCGCGAGCCGCGTGATGCTGTCGAGCAGGATGACCACGTCTTTTCCGTGCTCCACAAGCCTCTGCGCTCTCGCAAGAACCATCTCCGCCACCTTCACGTGATGCTGCGGCTGTTCGTCAAAGGTGGAGTAGATGACCTCGCCGCCTATTAGCGAACGCTTCATGTCGGTCACTTCCTCCGGCCTCTCATCCACCAGCAACACTATCATTTCAATGTCGGGATACGCCTTTTCTATGCTATTGGCTATTTTTTTCAGCAGTATGGTCTTACCCGCTTTCGGCGGCGCGACGATGAGCCCCCGCTGGCCCCGGCCTATGGGCGCCACCAGGTCTATGAGGCGCATCGAAAGATCCCTCGTCTCCCCTTCAAGGGAGAACCTTTCCATCGGGAAAATCGGCGTCAGGTCATCAAAATCCGGCCTCTTCATCGCCACACCCGGCTCGTCCCCGTTGACGGTGACCACGTAAAGCAGCGCGCCGAACCGCTCCCCTTCGTTGGGTCTCCGCGATATGCCCTTGACCTTATCCCCGGTCTTGAGGTTGAACCTCTTGATCTGTGACGGGGAAACGTACACGTCCTTATCGCTTGTCAGGAAATTTGAAAACCGTAAAAACCCGAACCCCCCCTCGGCTATTTCCAGTATGCCTTCGACTTCAGGACGGTCCTCCCGGGGTTTTTCCTCCTCCCGGGGTTTCGCCTCTTCCCGGGGTTTCGCTTCTTCCCGGGGTTTCGCCTCTTCCCGGGGTTTCGCTTCTTCCCGTGGCTTTGCTTCTCTTCGGGGCCTTGCCTCCTCCCGAGGCTTTGTTTCTCTGCGGGGCTTTATAATTTCCGGCTCTGAACTCTCTTCCACAACAGCCTTGCCGGCTTCAAGCGCTTCGATGATTTCGGATTTTTTCATCTTCTCATATCCGGTCAGCCCTACCACTTTCGCGATCTCGCGCAACTCGGCTATTTTTTTCGTTTTCAGGATTATTTCATCCATTTCCTCATCCACAGCGTAAGGCTGTGCCCTTTCTTTTCATGCGGCCTTTGGGTTTACATGGGCTCGGAAGCGCCCCCGGCGGTTTCGTTGGTATCGGTGGTGTTCGTGGCGTCGGTTTCATCGGTCACTGTCTCGTCTGTCTTATCAATGGAGTAGATTTCGGTAAGCATATCCGCTATCTCTTTTGACTTGGGATATACGTAATAGGGCGCGTTCGGGTCGGCGTTCCCGGGCATCGTGTAAGTCTTGATGTCGTCGGCGGTTATTCCGACCCCTTCGCCCGTAAGATAGATGATGGTCTTCAAGTTCAAATCGGTGGTTATGTTGTCGTATACCGTGGCGGCTATCTTGGGCAGGTCAAAGCTCAGGCACTGCTTAAACGCGTTTACCATGAACTGCTGCTGAGCTTTGATGCGCCCCAGGTCGGCGTCAGGGTACCCTTTCCTGTATCTCAAAAACTGCACTGCCTGTTCGCCGTTCAGGATCTGCTGGCCTTTCGGTATGTCGATGTGCAGCGGCGGCGTGTCTTTCGGGTCGTTGTATTTCATTGCGAAAGGAATGTCCATAGGGACCCCGCCCATTGAATCCACGATTTTCTTTATCCCCTCGTAGTCCACCAGTATGTAATAATTTATAGGTATCCCGAGAAGGACGTCGGAAACGGCGTAAGCCGTATTCAGGGGGCTCCCCCTGTAAGCCGCGTTTATCTTCCTCTCGTATATTCCGTTGTAGCCGGGCCTCTGGTAATAGGTGTCCCTCGGAACCGATATTATGTCTATATGCTTATTTTTAGTATCGAGGCTTACGAGCATTATCGTGTCCGTCAGACCCGTATTCACACCGATCAGCAGTATGTTGACCTTTTCCGCCTGGGTGAACGCTTCAAAAAACGGGCTGTCCTCCGGGATTATATAGTTCATGTCCATCTTAAGGACGGGCATGTCGTCGCTCTTGGTGAGAGGCGCGTCGATAGTGCGCCCAACGTAAGCGAAAACCGGCGTCGCGATAACCATGATCACGACGAGGGCTATTATGAAGGTCTTCAAGAATGACGCTATTTCATTTTCACTTTTATTTGCCGTAGTCAAAGAACCCAGCTCCCGTCTTCTTTCCGAGTTTCCCGGCCCTTACCATCTTCCTAAGAAGCGGGTGCGGCCTGTATTTGTCATCGCCGAATTCAGCATGCAACACTTCCATTATGGCGAGGCATACGTCGAGCCCCACGAGGTCGCCTAATGCTAGCGGGCCCATCGGATGGTTCGCGCCCAACATCATGGCCTGATCTATGTCGCTCGCGCTTGCGACTCCGTCCGCCAAAATCCCAGCCGCTTCGTTGATCATCGGGATCAAAATCCTGTTCACAACGAAACCGGGGGCCTCGGCCACCTCGACGGGGGTCTTCCCGACCGTCTTCGTGAGGTCAAGTATGGTGTCCCTCGTCTCATCGGACGTCGCAAGGCCTTTTATGATCTCCACCAATTTCATCATGGGCACGGGGTTGAAGAAATGCATCCCTATCACCTTGTCGGGTCTTCCCGTAGCGGCGGCGATTTCTGTAATCGAGAGCGACGAAGTATTTGTGGCGATGATCGCGCCTGGCTTGCACAACTTGTCGAGTTCCGCGAACAGAGCTTTTTTCGATTCCATCTCTTCCGTCGCCGCTTCTATGATGAGATCTGCATCCGCCACGATGTTTATGTCCGTGGAGCCGCGCACCCTCCCCATGATCTCGGCTTTCGCATCGGCGGTCAGTTTTTCCTTGGCCACCAATCTTTCAAGGTTTTTATTCACGGTCGCTATGCCGTTTTCCACGGAAGTCTCGCGCCTCGCCCTGAGAACCACTTCAAACCCGTTCTGAGCCAGAACCTGAATTATCCCGGCGCCCATTGTCCCGGTCCCTAAAACACCAATCTTCTTCATTTCACAGTTTCTCCTCTCAACATTTCTTTTCTCATCTCTTCCTTATAGCTCTCCACTCCCGGCTGGTCAAAGGGGTTCACCCCCATCAGCATCCCAGTAATGGCGCAGGTCATTTCAAAGAAATAAATCATCTGTCCGAAACAGAAAGCCGTCATAGCAGGTATGTCTATCCTGATCACCGGTATGCCGGTTTTCCTGTGGGCGGCTATCACCCCGTTCACCGCGGCTTCGTTTACGGCGTTCATGCTCTTGCCCGCTAGCAGGCCGCCCGCGCTTTCCGGCACAATCATGTCACGGTCAGGCTGCCTGACGTCCAGCACGGTTTCAAAGAATATCTGGCTGCCGTCCTGAAGGAACTGCCCCATTGAATGCAGGTCCGCGCTGAAACCGAGCGGCGCCGGGAACAGCCCTTTCCCGTCCTTGCCTTCACTCTCCCCGAAAAGCTGTGTCAGCCATCCCGAGAAATACTGTAACTGAGGCTCGTAGTATTCGATTACATCGATGCTCTTCCCTCCCGACAAGAGCAAAAATCTGGCGCATGCGTAATCCACAAGGTCGGAATCCCACTTCGGCGAACTCATGGCGGCTTCGGCGCCGGCGAGCATCTCTTTTATGTCGATCCCCGCCGCTGCTATCGGAAGCAGTCCCACCGCCGTCAGTATGGAATACCTTCCGCCGACATCGTCAGGGACTACGAAGCTCTTGTAGCCTTCCCTGTCCGCTTCTTCGCGCAACACCCCTTTTTTGGCGTCTGTTATCGCGTATATGCGGCTTGCGGCCTCTTTTTTTCCGTATTTGCTTATGAGCGCGTCCTTCAATATCGCAAAGGCGATGCTCGGCTCCGTTGTCGTCCCGGACTTCGATATCACGCAAAGGCACGTCTCAGATCGCATCATTTCTTCTAAAAGCAGGCTGTGATACGTCCCGCTGATATTGTTTCCTGCGAACCGTACCTTAGGATATCCGCCGGAATACGCGGGAAGCGCCTCGATAGCCGCCCTTGATCCGAGATAGGAGCCGCCTATGCCTATCACGATGAGAAGTTCGCATTGGCTCCGTATCTTATCCGCCGTCAAAAGGATGTCTTCGATCTCGTCCTTGTCATGCTCCATCGGGAGCTTGACCCACCCCGTAAAATCATCGGTTCCGTCCCACAGCCTGTCCCTTGCCGCATAGGCGGCGATCCGCGTTTTTTTCAGTTCTTCCCCGTCTATCCCAGTCATCGAAACATCGATCTTTAAATCCATAATTTCTCCCCTCAATCGACCGGCTTGTAGTTCGGAACGACCTCTTTGAGCCATTCTTTGACTTCCCGGTCAGTCATGTCAACAACTTCGTTTATCTTCTCCTCAAAGTAGCCTTCCCTTTCATTTTCAAGGATTTCCTTGAGTCTCGGGCTGGCTTTCAGGGGATGCCCCACATAAATCTTGTCGTGGGCGGTCTTTTCGATCCCTTCTTCGCTTAAGAGGAGCTCTTCATAAAGCTTTTCACCCGGCCTCAAACCCGTTATAGCTATGTCTATGTCAACGCCTGGCACATAACCGGACAGCCTGATGACGTTTTCAGCCAAATCCATTATCTTCACCGGCTCGCCCATATCGAGCACGAAGATTTCGCCGCCCTCCGCCATCGCGCCCGCCTGTATCACGAGCTGCACAGCTTCAGGAATGGTCATGAAATACCTCGTTATCTCAGGGTGCGTGACGGTGACGGGCCCCCCGGCTTCGATCTGCTTCCTGAAAACAGGCACCACGGAACCGTTGCTACCGAGTACGTTTCCAAAGCGCACCGCAGAATACGCAGTGCTCTGGCTCCCGCTTTTCTCTTGCAGTATCATCTCAGAAACGCGCTTGGTCGCCCCCATGACGCTGGCCGGATTCACGGCTTTGTCGGTGGAAATCATGACAAACTTTTCCACCGCATACGAATCAGACAGGTCAATCATGTTTTTTGTTCCGAGTATGTTGTTAACGACCGCTTCCTTGGGGTTTTTTTCCATGAGCGGCACATGCTTGTGAGCAGCGGCATGGAAAACCACATGAGGCTTGTATTTCTGGAACACTTCCTCAAGCCGTTTTTTGCTCCGCACGGTGCAGATCACCACCTCGAACTCGAGAAGCGGAAAAAGCGCCTTCATCTCATTGGCCAGCTCGAATACCGTGTTTTCGTAAATGTCGAGGGCTACTATCCTGCGCGGCCTGTACTTGGCGATCTGGCGGCACAGCTCCGCGCCGATGGATCCGCCGCCGCCTGTCACAAGGACTATCTTCCCTTCCAGATATCCCCTGATCTCACGCATGTTGAGCGCCACGGCGTCCCTGCCCAAAAGGTCTTCGATGTCTACGTCCCTCAGCTTGTTGATGCTGACGTTGCCGTTTATGATATCTATCAGCCCCGGAAGCTTTTTTATCTTGCACGGGGTGCGGTTGCATTCGCTTATGATGCCCTGAATCTCTTTGTTGTTCGCCGAAGGGATGGCGATTATTATCTCGTCGACGGCGTATTTTTTCGCGAGGCTGCGTATCCTGTTCCTGCCGCCGGCGATCTTGACCCCCAATATCCTCCGGCCATGCTTCGCCGGGTCGTCATCCACGGCGGCGACGACCTTTTTGCCGTATTCGGGGTGGCTTTTTATCTCGCCTATTATCGAAGCCCCCGCGTCCCCGGCGCCTATGACCATCACCCTCGCCGCGTTTCCGCCTATGATATCCCTCTTGCCGATGCTCAGGGTAAAGTTCTTGAACGACCTGTGTATGCGGAAATTGCGGATTGCGCGGTATGATATCCTCGATGCGGAAACAAGCGCGGTTATGAGGAAAAAGCTCGCTATGTATATCCCGCGCGGCATGTACTGGGGGCCCGTAAAAGTCATGTACCCGAGGGTCATGAGGCTCGAAAGCGCGGCGGCGACCACTATCTTGAACAGCTCCTCGGTCCCTGCGTACCGCCACAAGCTCGTATAAAGGCCCAGAAGCGCGAACACGATCAGCGTTATCGCTGATATTTGAAGGATATTGTCGGCGTATACCGTAAACCACGATTCAAATACGGCGCTGTTGACGTCGAAATCGAACCTGATCAAATACGAAGTTATATACGACACATTTATGATCAATATGTCAAATATCAAAAGAACCAATATCCTTATGAACTTTGCCATGCTAAATTTCCATCCTGCTACAGCGACTTAAGCGCGTCCCTCGCCGCCTCATACTTGGACTGCGCGTCCATGGCAAAGGTCAGGAACGTCTCGGCGAACATGGAGTAATCCTGCTCCTGAGACGCCATGTATATGATGTTCTCAGCCACTTGGATATAATAACCCACAGAGTCCGCGTAATCGAGCAGCTTATCGTAGGCGTCGATATCCTCGTCGGAAAAGCCGCTCGTTTCAAGATTTTTCAAATTATCCGCGAGCCGGTTTATCTGCATGACGTTGTTGCTCGCGTCAGTCTCCATAAGCGCGAGTTCATCGCCGGTCAAAGGGTTTTGAAGATTTACGATCTTGGCGGTCGTATCGTCGAACAAGTTCACCACATCCGTCAGAAATCCCTTCAGCACCACCGCGTTTTCGTTCACTTTGGAATCATCGGCTTTCGCGCTGCTTATGGTTATGAGCTTCAGACCGGGGTCCCAGCTTATGTCTTCGCCCATCAGCCCCGATACCGCCCTTATGGGCAGGTAGTTCGAGCCCTGATAGTTTATGGGGTAGACATTTCTTCCGATGGCGTCCATGAATACCTTTATCTCAAAATCATACATTATGATGATGTCCGTCATCAGCAGCGCGCTTACGATCTGAACGGAGGGCTTCGACCCAGATGGGAGCTCACCGTCCCTCGCGCAATCGGTGGATGGCGGCGCGTTATCGCTCCCGGGGGAGCTGAGCGTCCTTCCAATGAATATCGTTCTGCTCTTGCCGTCCCACTCGATATTCTCCCCCATGAGCGCGGCTATCGCCCTCACCGGAAGATATGTGGTCCCGTTATAAACCAAGGGGAAGACAGGCTGGCCTTTCTCGTCGTAAAAACTCTTTGTCTGCTCCCCGTCCTTGATGGTCAAATCAGGCTTCAAATATACGCTTATGCTTTGCGGCGCGGCGGCGTAAACGGCGCCGGCCATGGGAAATACGAGACAAAGCACTAAAAGCATTATAAGTAACGCCCTCGCCGGTGATTTCATTCTGGCCTCCATTGCCGCTTTCTCATCAGAGTGGTATGCTGCTCGTGCCTACCGTCGTCGCCTGTTCATAGTCGACGACCGACAGGTTGTAAGCGAGCAACGTGGAATAATAGCCGAGTTCCGTCTGATATGCGCCGAGCTGCGCCTGCTGGGTGTCAGTCAGCGTCGCCATGCCCGCGTCGTACTGCAGATTCGCGAGACGGTACGTCTCCTGCGCGTTCGCCACGTTGAGCTTTCCAAGGTCGACGGCTGCTTTCTTCTGCTGCATGTCCATGTATTTGCTTCTCACGTCCATTTCAACTGCTTTCGGCGCGTTGTTTTGCGCGTCCTGCGCCTTGAGCAGGCTTACCTGGGCGTTCATGTACTGAGCTGAGTATTTTGAAACCGTGTTCCCCGTCTCCGTCAGCGTCAGCTCCGCCATCTTCAGGCCGAAATCCGCGCCGGCGATCTCGTTTCTGTTCTCAAGCGCCTTGTTGATCGCGTCCCCGAGCCCGATCGAGGAGACCGGGACTTCCGTGAGCGTGTCCGTCAAAGTGATGTTCTGCATCAGGTCGTATCCGAATTTGATATTGAATCCCATCCTCGCGTTGTCATACGCGGTCTGCGCGGTTTGCGCCGAAACCTTCGCGTTGTTCAGGCCGATTTCGGCCAGCAGCACGTCCTGCTTCGCCACAACTCCCAAATTGTATTTGCTCTGAGTGTTCTTGTACAGGGTTTCCTGCACCGCCACGTTTTCGCCGCTGATCCTGACAGCCTCCTGGGCCTGAGCCACCTGATAGTAAATCTCCTCTGTGTCGCGGACTATCTGGTTTATCGCCGCGTCGTAGTTTTTCTGCGCCTGCGCCTTTGAAAACTCTGACGCCAGGTCTATCATCTGCCGCTGAGACTTAGACGCCAAAAGCCCGGCGTCCTGCAGCGACCTTATGTCCACGGAGTTTTCGTAATAGCTCCTGTTCTTGGCCTTGTCCGCCTTCAGGTTCGCTTCGGCCGCCTCGATGGCCAGCCCGCCCGCCAGCGCCGCTTTTTCCGCGCCGTCCAGGGAAAGCTTTATCTCATCGCCGGTAAATACCATATCCGCGCCGTCCGCGCCGTCTTCGGCGTAAGCGAACGCCGTCCCTGTCATTATCAGCGCTATTGCCAGCAATATGCTTGTTTTTTTCATTTCTCGTCACCTCTTTGTGTTATTTCTTCAATCATTATACCCTCCAATTGACCCACGGGTCAGTTTTATTCTACAAAACCGCGCGTTCAATGTCAACGGGAAATGCGATAATGTAACTCATTTGTAAGAATCCGGCGCTTTCTTT
>Ga0123354_10011145_pt1 | contig 13873 bp, 7 predicted proteins | sample TergutLab28metaG_2_FD_97872 | JGI IMG/M metagenome (GOLD analysis project Ga0123354, IMG submission 97872) | Labiotermes labralis P4 segment gut microbial communities from Petit-Saut dam, French Guiana - Lab288 P4 | ecosystem: Host-associated > Arthropoda: Insects > Digestive system > Gut ... | reverse complement strand
ATGTTTAAAATATTCAGTACCTATATTTGTTGAATAAATATATAAAATGCAACTTTAGAGGTTAGCAGTGCGGTACGACCACTATAGTTGACATTAGGCGTCAAAAGGTTAAACATTTATGATAATATTTCGATCAGTTACTCCTAGAATGAGAAATGTTTCAGACAAAAGTTATAGGGAAAATCAAACCACACATTTTATGTTCTATAACTTACCTATTTTTCGAAAACCGTGCCTTTTATGAGATAAGACGAAGAAATATTGTATAGCCGGGCAGGCCACAGACGACAATATGGCGTCTGGGCATTGCATGCAAGATACCTAAGGCTACAGACACACACTCAGCATATGTAACACTTACTGCTTTTCCACTGTAACTATAGTTGTACGAATGCGTCTCCGTAGTACGCTGTGCGTAAATCGCTGTCTTTTTATCATGTCACTGAACTCAGCAGCTGTTACGGGATGTCTTGGACCATGCGGACATTATATGCGATAAACATTCCGCTCTCAGAGAAAAGGTAAAAAGGAAAACCTGTGTTTCCACTGCCTGACGTTACATACACGTGCTGTAGGAACTTTTGGAGAATTAAAAAATACATTTGTAAAGAATTAACTACAAAAATCTACAAATAAAATTTTCATACCATAATTATATCATATTGAAATGTCACGTTTTTTTATCTTTACTTTTATCGTTGCACCGTGCATTTCGTAGAGTCATTTAACCCTTATCCCGCTAACGTGGAGAATATGGTGAGCTCCTAATAATGCCAGCAAATGGCAGATGGGATTTAATTCGGCGTTTAAAGGGTTAATCAGCACACCAACTAATGCACATACATAAAATTTTTACGTTAAAACATCTAAAATCGCTCCAACATGTTTCGATCCTAAGATCATCTTCAGGGAGCTACGTTGTTCCTTGCTAAAGTCACATTTTTAAAAACACTCACTGATTAATTTCCTTATATTAACTTGGTGCTGTGGCAGCATGTCGTATTGTGTAAGAGTACGTTGCTGAGAGTGCGTCTGACTGTGGGTGTGCGTCGTGTGTTATGTTGCGTGAGACTGCACCCTGAAGATGATCTTAGGATCAAAACATGTTGGAGCGATTTTAAATGCTTTAATGTAAAAAAATTTATGTATGTTATTAGTTGGTGTGATAATTAAATGTCACTGTTTTTGTTAAATATTTTGTTGGTGTAAGATATTGAAGTTCATTTCGGCTTCGGCTAGAGTAGAAGTTTATACTGTGTTGGAACATACGAATCGAAACTGAACTAGCTTCACGAGGCTTAGCTGACAAAGATGGGGCCATTATGGGATGTGATGAGCCTGCCAAATACAAAAGCCTAGCGCACTCTCTCTAAAATTACCTTCCCTGTGTTGTGTATTGGGGTCATATACACTTGTTTATTTCTTTTGTCCTGTCTTACTCTACATCGATGTTGTCCTGTTTATCCCATGTTGCGGCTACTTCTTACTCTCCGTCACACATCTACTTGTCCTTCCTGTCCCCCTATTATCTGTGTGCGAGACCTCGTGGCTTGTCACATGACCTTGTTTCTATGTGTGTCCCGTTTTCTTTTTACAGCCTCGTAAGTGCGCCACGTGTCAGGTTTGCCTGATGCTCACTTTTAGGTCTGACACAACCTTACGGCAGTCAAATTTCAATGGCAACATGGATGACCAACCTAGACAAAAATTTTGACTATCCAGCTCCTCGTAGAGAAGCCAAAGTCCAACATTTGGCCAAAAATCCCTCCTCTTTTATTGACTCCAATTGTTTTTTTATCAAATCCCAACCGATTTTGATACTCAGATAAATAACCTAACCCACGTCTTTGAACCCTTCTTATTAAGATCAATTCTAATATTATCTTCCAATCTATACACAGATTTTCCAAATGCTATCTCCTATTCAGGGGGACCGTGGTAGTACAGTGATTAAGGTGCTGTGCTACAAATCGCAAGGACGCTGATTGGATTCCAGATGGTGTCATTGGAAATTTTCATTGACATAATCCCTCCGATCGCACTATGGCCCTGGGGTCAACTCAGCCTATAACAGAAATGAGTACCAGGAGTATTTCCTGGGGGTAAAGGCGGCCGGTGCTTAAGACTGACAGTCCTACCACCATTCTGTGCCATTGTCACGTAATCTGAGAACTTTAACTTCCTGGAGCCCTCTGGGCACCTCGGGCCTGTAATGGGACTGATTTACCTTTTTATCTCCTATTCAGGTGATGGTGAAGGTAAATTTGTCCCACACATTCCATGAAGCACAGATGGGATGTAAATTCATAGCTACTCTCATACTCTCAGTCGTATTACCGACACCACATTTGAGTCGTCAAACGTTTCGTTCCGGCCTGTTTACCCACGGTAGAAAACTCCAGTATCCATTACAGAGGAGATTACCTTATTTGTGTGCTGCGACAATTGATAGCACCGCCTTTCCTATATGCGTCACTCGCGCATTGCATATAACATTTGTTCATTTGATCATTAACCTGCAAACATTTGGTGGTAACCTCAAAACGTGCAGCTACTCGTCACATGTTCGGTAGATCTCGCTGTACACGTGAAGCTCAAAGACGCGCACCCTGACTAGGAATATATTTCAATTTTATGACTACATTTTACCACTTTGAAGACCGAAGAGTAGATAGGAGGATAATATTAAGATGAATCTTCAGGAAGTGAGGTTTGGGGGCATGGACTGGATCGAGCTGGATCATGATAGGGACAGGTGGCGGTCACTTGTGAATGCGGTAATGAACCTTCGGGTTCCATAAAATGCGGGGAAATTCTTGACTAACTGAAAAATGGTTAGCTTCTCAAGAATGACTCTGCTCCGTGCAGTAAGTAAGTAAGTTGAGTAAGTAAGTAAGTAAGTAACCACACAGCAGGAACTCTCACCAAATCTCGAACAAATATATATAAAATTTCATCCAAACAGTCTTTGAAAAAACGCTCCTTGAATAAAAAATAATGCCAAATATCGTCAGTTCCATGAAGTTAGTTAATGACCAGCTTCCTTTGTAAATCTAACGGACGCTGCGGGCCAAAGCCCCTTCTCCTCAACCCCTCGGGCACACCAACGCAAATCTCTTACGATGCGAGCCGATGGACTTTATTCCCCTGCTCAAGCGTTTCTTTCCACTTTCTTCTTACTTTGTCTCCAAACTTTTCTTTGGTTTCACGGAACGGGAATAATTAGTCACGTGGTATTAGCTCTAGGAGTGTGGGTCCGGAATGCTAAAGAAGGCCGTGTGCTAATAACGGAGGATCATCACAACCCGCAATTAATTTCCATTTTGTAACTCCATTTCACACAAGTGGAGGAGGCGTCCATTTCGGAATCTTAAAAGCCAGCTGCATTACATTAAAGTTTTTGAACTCCGTATCGCTGTCATTACTAGTTCTCTTTACATAATTTGCAGACGGGGGAACTTATCATCCGCATCTGTACGGTGGCTCTCCTTAGCAACAGATATTCAATCACTACGCAACAACAGACTTCTTAAGTTTAAACAACATGTTATATCTTAGGCCATAACTTACCGCTAACAACGTGGTAAAAACAATACACACAATAAACTTAAAAGTAATATTGTGGTGGGTTCGCGTAATAATTGTTACAGTGGAAAACAACAATGCGCTTTACGTGTACTGTTGAGTTGCATGTCAATTTCAACAATATAAAAATACTGCGTGTTGCACAACGATGATTTAAGGGCGAATTTATGTCACCGTAAACAATGAAATATACTTAGGGTTTTCATGTTAATTGCCCCATATTTTTGTCAGAGTTAAACAAACTCTGGAATTTCTAGACAAATTTCTATAAAATCACCCAATATAAAATTTCCATGGAAATTCTTCCGGTAGACTCTGATGTAAGCAAACGGATGGACAGACAGACTAACGGAGAAGACGCGACTAATAGCCACTTTTAGAGAATATGTGAATGTACCCAATTATTGGGGTCTACAAAATAAATTTGAAGATAACAATTCTGTAGGATTTAGTGCCGTCTGTTCTAGCATGAACTTACTAACAATTTCTCAAAATTTACCCTCTCCATTCTCAGAGTATACGGAGGAATATGGACGCAGCTGTTTTCTCCGGAATTTTTGGTAAACTCTGCAAGAGTGTAAGTCATGACAAAGAAAAAAACTTTGTTTTTAGAACCTCAGATCGCATATGCAAAGCACTTATCTCAGGATAAATTCTATATATAATAATAATAATGACAAACTTTCGTCTTCAAACTCTAACGTCAAACGTCTTAACTCTGCTTTATGTATTAACTGAATTCTACTTATTATTAATTTTGTCTTATCAAATGCGAAGTTAACTGGAGTTGAGTAACTAACTCCGTTCTCATAATGAACGATGACTTCAAAGGAACACGTAAGAGAGTGTCGTACTTTAAGATTCTATCCCGTCAAGTACCTTAAAGGTGAGTCAGGACACTGGATCTTACACAGGAATTCCCCTGGCGAGCGTTAGGTTGTGGAACTGCAGATAGGAAGTACGGTATCATAAACAGACTGACCAGATGATACTCGAGACAAAGCTTCATAACTTCTGATCCCACTCACGTAATTTAATTTAGTAAGTTCTTGGAGAAGGAAATGTGGTTTTATCCTTCAAAACAAACATAAGCTTAGTTCCTGTAACGTTAGAACCACACCTGCATACGGATTAATGAGACATTTAATATAAAGCAAGGGAAGATACTTCCATCCGTTCGTGAGGAATCAAATATTTTGTTGACATCAAAAGGAGGTTATGAGAACAAGAATGGAATGATCAAAGGAATGAGAAATAATTTGGGTGAAGGATGGAAAACGTGAAATTGCATTAACCATTTCGGTCGGAGAAACTGAGAGAAACCCGGAAGTAGAATAGTGGACAATATCAGAATGGATCTTAGAGTAATACTGTGGAGAATGTGGACCGGGTTTGTGTGTTTCAGGTTAGAGTCACTGATGGGCTGTTTTTGACATGGAAATAAACGTTGGAATTAAAGGAATTTATTGACTAGTCAAGCGAACACTGGTTCTTCGAGAAGGATCGCCTCCATGCATCGCGGTTTGTATGGTAATGTGCTGCGTCACATTGATAGCTACAATCGAATGAGGGAACTATATTACCACCATCAAAAACAGCAGTGTTTACTACTACTACTTACTACCACCACCACCACCACTAATAATAATAATAATAATAAGCTGTAACTAATTTACGATGACGATGAAGCCCTGTTTCTAGTGTTTGATTCAATCCTATGACCAAATATGCAAGAACCCAAGGCTCTGACTCTTCAGTACTAACACACACACACGTATTACAAATAAACACGGATCAACGCACTCTTATATTGTTGAATCACAAATTTATTAGCGCTGTACTTAACTCCAACATGACTGATACAGTCTATCAGCGTGAGTCAACAAAATGGGTCACCATATGAAAGATTCATCTGAGAATGTAGCGAGTAAGTCAGTACGTAGCAGCTGTACGTATTGAATGAGCCACATACAACTGCAGTACTAGTTTATATCAATCTGATTCAGTGCATATATTTGTGACTTGTTAACACCAATAGGGATGCCTCATCTTAAAACAAACTTCAGCTAAGTGACTTGTGCTGGTTGCACTACAGACTTATGTTAACTAAACATAGAAGTAGAAACATTCGTATGAATGTAAGTCTATGCAGCACGGGGTGAACATCATGAATTTCACTTTGAATTCCTCTGTTTATTAAGCAAGTACATTATGCCTTTAATAAAAACGTAAGTTATGTTTGTGGAATGTTAGTAGAGGAAGGAATTTGCAAATGTTAACTCGTAGCTACAGTTACGACGCCTTGTAATAATTCTGGTGTGTTGCATTAACGTCATTTCAACAGTGGCCATTTTGATTTAATATAACTTTGCTGTTCTCTTGGTGGTGATAATGTTTGTGTATGCCAAGTACAGTCGGTATTTGCAAATAAATGTGGAATTATCTGGAAAATTCTGAATAATTTTCTCCTAACAAGGTACATAAAATATACAAGAATATTTATTATATATGTATACGTAAATACGTTAAAGCTACCTTTCATATGTATGGATCCACAATGGGACCTAATGTAGAATTTTATAATGTATAATTCATATAATAAAAGCAGCAGATGCACTAATGCTAAAATTATATATTTACACAAAATCCATCATAAATCCGACATGTTTCGATCTATCCTGATCATCTTCAGGGAGTTAAGTAACCAGTAAAAAAGACATAAAGTTTTCATATATGTTTTATTGATGTTTAATAAATTCCTGAAGATGATCAAGGTACATCTAAACATTTTGGAGTTCTGTTAGATTTTGTGTAAAAATATATATTAACATTAGTACATTTGTTGGTTTTATTACGTGAAATGTTTATTAGTGAATGGGCATTAATAATATCAAGATTTGTAATATATGTGGAGCAGAAGGGAATAAAAATACCGGGAATAAAATATTATTTCAACATGCATTCGATTTATTTTAATCTTTTTATCTCTAATTACGCGCTTGAAAAGGACGGAATGCCTTACATTCAGTACCTTAAGAGAGTGAAAGTGGACAGCGCCGTGCAGAAACTGTAGACCTTCAATTTACAAAAGAACGCGCGTCTAAACGTTAGAAATTACAAATAAGAATGGAAATAACCAGATTAAATTTCAGTAGTAGGCTGTCAGGCGTTCTCCGAAAAAAAATTATCAGACAAGACAATCATATTCAGGTACTAGAGACATTATAATAATATCAGTTAAGTGTTGAAATAAGTACTTATTTTGGCAAATTTAATGTTAATTATAAGGTAGTAATGAATTTGCAATACCGCAAATATTTTTGGTATCTGCTGAGACTAAGCATTTGTGCAGTATATAAAATATTATCCCATCCAGTGCCTTTAATCAGAACCGAACAAACTAGTACCACTGACCACAGAGTGAGCAAGCAGAAATGAACAGAGCAGCGCCGTTCATTTATGCATAATAATGATAGACTGAATTCACATCACGATGATCCTAACATATCCGAATGCCCTAAATGAACTGACCACAGGATATGTAGCTACACCTGTAAATACAGAAAGGCCAATGATGTGTACCTGCGAACTACTACTTGACTTCACATTTCCATGACAATCATTAGTCTGACTAGGCTTTGTCCCTTTGGATTTAACAGTCCTTAGCTTAAAGTAACAAGCTCCATTGTGGTGCAATTCCAGTAGATTCGCAAATGTTTATAAAAAAAGCTATCGCTACACAATCTGAACAGGCCCTAAGGGCTCTAGGAGGTTGAGGCTACTACAATTTCTAGACTATCGGCACATGAAGGTGGCAATGTTGTCAACCCTATGTACCGGCCGCCTTTGCCCCCAGGAGACATCCCAGGCCCATAGCGTGGCCGGAATGATTAAGTCAATGAAAAAGCCCAGTGACTTAATCGGGAATCGAACTCTCGACCTCCGGGCTTGTGGCGCAGTGCTTCAGTCAACCGCGCCACCATGTATCCTCTCGCTATGCCGTTTGTACTATAGAATGAACTAAAAGTAGTGTCAAATTACTTTTGAGTGTTGGCTTCTTTCTTCATCAACCTACATTCGGGGAACATCTAAGTGTCAAGCAAGATAGGCAAAAACTTCTTCAACGACATGGAAAACACGATTTTGGGTACATAGATTGAATGTAATGGGTAAAAAGAACAAGGATTATTTGTCCGAAATGGGGCCTAATAATTGTGACAGGTTTTGTTTTAGTTTTGTTGACGATTTCAGCAAAGTGTTACTGCAGCTAAAACTGGATAAAAATAATAAATAATTGACAATAGTTACACTAAGAACCTACATTATTTGCAGCAACCGGTGGCGCAGTTGGTTGAGTCGCTATAAGCCGGAAGGTCACGGGTTCCATTCCTGATGATGTCACTGAGATTTTTCATTGACTTAAGCCTTCCGGTCGAATCCGCCTCTAACAGAAATTCATACCAGGAATACTCTCTGCGGGAAAAAGGGTGCAGGTGCATACTGCCGACAAACTTACCACATTCACATGCCGACTGTCTGGAAATCTGGGATCCTCAACTTCCTGAACTCCTAAAGGTCTGTCCAGGCCTCTCTAGGGGTAGCTTTACCCTTTTGACTTATATTATTTACATGGTCCTACAATTTAATAGCGCGTTTGAAATAAACACGAGTTTTTCCTCAGTCTACTGAAGGTCTGAGGTGGCCAGTATGGCAGCAATGAGCACTCGTCCTGTTCTTCTCTTCGTTCTAGCGATTTGTCAGTTGTCATGCTGCATCTGCGAAGGCATCTATCAAGATGTAGAGCTAACTAATCAACACGTCACGGGACTGAATTTGGATCCAGCTCGTCTGTTAGTCCTCCCGCCCCATCAACATTATAAATCTGTCTCGAGGGTTTAGCATGAATGGCTTACACATACCTGCGATCGTTACTCCATTTCGAGAGGTAAGAGAACTACAGCGCTGCAGATTACCGCCTGAAAACACGTACACTTAGAGATTCGTTACAGGGCTGCATATTTCCATCTGGTCACAAAATAATGTGTTATCTCTATGAAAGATCTTAAAGTCTGTGACAAATACCTACCATCGTACCCTATTCTAAGCCAGCTAACATTTTTATTAACTTCTAGCTCAACACTAATATTAGCAACATCCACACAGTTACGCAGCCCAGTACAACGCAGTCGGTACAACTACTCGCTACGGGCTGCACGATCCGGGGATCGAATCCCAGTTGGGGCGAGGTTTCCTTACCCGTCCAAACAGGTCCTAAGGCCTGTCCAGCCTCCTGTATAATGGACACGTGGTCTCTTCACCGGGAATAGAGCGGCCGGAGCGTGGCGTGATCCACCTACACCCATCTAGCGCTGAGGTTAAAGAAAGAGTACATCTATAAATCTACTCCCTGTCAGGGCCTTCATGATCATTTATGGGGGAAATTTAAATTTACTGTTAGCTTCATTCACAAGGTTATGCAAAAATACCTAAAGAATATTCTTTCCATCTGGCTCTTCTACCAGACTTACGAAGTGACGTCTTTGTTCCCCCATCCTTGCCACACCTCATAAAGTTTTCTCTCTCCACCTTAAGAATCCCAAAACAATAAGGCTGAGAAATATTTGCCAAACCGTAGAATGACTCTACATTTTTGTTACCAAAAGTGTGACAGAGCTTCACACCAACAGGCACGGTGCTCTTCATGTTATCTATGAGGACAGATTGCCCTAATTAGAAACATAGTCTTCCTTGTAATGGAAACTATGATAAACGCACCAATAACATAGACCTTTCCTGAAGTAGCTGCTGATTACTAAGATGGTAAATAATTCCCTACGTTAGCGAAATCCAAATGTCCACGAGCATGTTATTAGAACCCCAAAATTTAACTGCTTCTAGATCCAGTTCGGTTCCATCGATATAGTCGCACCATATTTCTTTAACTTCGGTTTAAATATTACTTGCTCACACGGAGTAAGGCACGGAAGGTTTCTTCAGTTAGCGTTTCACATTACAAACTTTGCAAGAATTACTAAATTATCCCATGCCGACTACATGGCTTTTCTTCATTTTGTACGTAAAACGTTTGGGGCCAGGTAAGTTATGTAGCTATTCCCTACATAACTTTATGCTCTCCTCTCTTATTCCTTCTCTTGTAGGTTAAATAAATTCGTCAGCCCTCTCCCTTTCATCGCTCTCAGTCTACAACGAAGGCCCAAATTTAATTTCCTTGCGAAACACGAGCTACAGTTACAGAGTTTCAAATTGTTTCGGACGTAGTTGAGTACACAGGGCTCATTCTGAACTGAATGGCAGAAAGTGGGTCTAGGTCACAAAAGAAATATGTTGTAATTTCTGCCGCTGTTCCTGATAATATTTTTGTTTGCTTTTTGTGTGTTTAGCGAGGCGGTCCGTACGGTATCTAAGTTGGATGAATTATTATGAATATGAATTATTGATGGAAGAATAAAAAATTAAGGAAAAAACTAGAATAATATCTGCCCCAGCGTCAATGTATCGACGACCAATCCAACATACTTAGGGCATTTCAAAAGTTCAGCACACTGCACTTGCGCGGCCAGTAGGATGATGCAGTCTTTCTGATCTTCGCGACAGTTGTGAGCCAGACTTCAGTATAGAACAGTGTGTGCGCATTTGCAGGCTACGTCTTCCCTCTTCTGCAAAACGGAGCCTTGAAATGGAAGAAGAAACTGAATGAAGTCAGATCTCCCGCAGTGGCCAGCGGCCTCATGCCTCAGGTGCAGTATCGGAAATTTTGGAAAAGTATGGACGGCAAGTGCTTCCCCACCCGACGTACAGTCCTTACATGAGCCCACCAGACTTTGAATTGTTCCCAAAATTGAAGAAACCCCTCCGTGGGAAACGCTTCAGAAGCATTGAGGAGGTGTCTAATGAGGTGACATGAGTAATCAGACGCATCAACAACGAAGGCGTCCTGACAGCAATACAAGACTTGCCCAAACGTTGGACCGCTGTGATAAAGCACAATGGAGATTACACTGAAGGCCTGTAAATGTATTTTGTAAAATAAATTCATTTTTAAAGAGAAAGCCTGCAGTGTGCAGAACTTTTGAAATGACCCACGTAGATTTGGCTGTGATCAAACCCGGGCTTCTGAGGTGAGACGCCAGTGATAGGCAGTCTGACAGATAGCACGACCCAACGTTGTTATTATTAATATTATTAGCATTATTGCTATTAAATGATTAAATGGCCGATCCCTCTGTCCGTGTTTTCTAAGGCGCAGGTCTGCCGCCGCTTTATTACTGGGATAACGGTTCGAATCCCGCTAAGGGTATGGATGTTTGTCTCTTGCGTATGTTGGGTGTTGTGTAGCTAAGCTGCCTGTGCAGAGGGCTGATCACTCGTTCAGAGCAGCCCTGTTTTACGTACTTGTGTGTGTTTGTGCGTAATCTAAGAGGTTCAGCAATGAAACGGCCTAGACTTGTGTGGGGCTGTTGTCCACGCAACTAGAAGCACTTAAATATCTGCATGTTACTGAGCCCCTCTTGAGAAAGGAATGAGTGTATTGCCCGCATTCTATGAGCCTCAAGAATGTTATACATTTATGCCAATGGATTACTTTGAGAATGTGAAATTTAACCCACTTTCTCACATTGCAGTATTACAGATCAATTCCAACATCTTCCCAAAAGCTTCGCCTAGATCTTCTTAAATAGTCTCTCCGCTTCAAGAATTCTCTATAAAAGTAGTGACGTATTTCTTATCATTACATGCGTGCTGTATTTCCCGTCCGAACTGAATCGTTGTTTGATGAAATACTATAGTAATATTTGGTGACATGTATGAGTTAATGAAGCTTCCAGCCGTGCAAAATATACATATCTTGTATCATCCTATCCTATCATACCGTATCATAAAATCGTACGTATGACGTACCATAAAATATATCGTATACACCGTATCATAAAATATATCGTACAAATCATAACATATAAATCATGTAATACATCACGTCATATCATATATCGTATCACATATTATATTTCAATTCATATATACCATAACCGGTATCATAACATTAAAACATATACACCATACCGTTGTTACCAGGTACCCAGAATAAATTAAGACAAAATCAAACACTTTATTATCCAACTAATGCACAATATATAATACGTAGATACAATTAAAATTATAAAATATTTAAAAGTGCTCCAACGTGTTTCGTATCACAGAGGATCCATCATCAGGGAGCCTTGTACAGTGCTTGGCTAAAAATTACAAAATTAATTCTTGTAATTTTTAGCCAAGCACTGTACAAGGCTCCCTGATGATGGATCCAATGTGATCCGAAACGTGTTGGAGCACTTTTAAATATTTTATAATTTTAATTGTATCTACATATTATATATTTGCATTAGTTGGAAAATAAAGTGTTTAATTATCATTGATGCACGGTGCAAAAATGAAGATTTAAGGCAAAATCACTTAACGCAATGTTAGTACATAGTTCCCTTTACGTATTTCGATCTTTCCTCTTATCCACGATAGACAAATCCCGTCACACTGACACACCAATATCAGAATGTAATCTTAAGGACTGAAATGTGTAAGAGGGAAATAAGCGTATTGTGACTAAAAAATGGAACACGTAATAAATTAGGGTTTTACACGCTCTGAACCGTGCATCGTGATACACATACTTCAGAAAGACCAACAAGACACACACTTTTCTTGATAATCTATTTCACTTTGATTATCCTCGACATGTTTCGAACAAGTAATTTGTTCATCATCAGGAGGAGTTCTGTACAAACAGCTTACAGTATTTCGCAGTGATGAAATTACATTAAAGTTATATGAATTATCTAGATATCTAAAGGATGTCCAGGATATTCTAATTGAAATAAATTATTAAGAAAAGTGTGCATCTTGTCGGTCTTTCTTACGTAAATAAATTAGGTTCTTTTGGTAAGGTAATATAAATGTATTTGAACATTAGTGACGGTATTAAATTTAACTGTTCTAAAATATTCGCAATCCATGTTTCTTCCTTGAGGCGAAAAACTGTCTTACACACACACACACACACACACACACACAAATAAAATATAATATGACAGTTTCTACTCATATTATAACCATCTATGGACGGAATGCATTACTTTCCTGTGGGACCCGGATTTTGGAGGTGAGGCTCTCTCCCAGAATGCAGCAATGACAAAAAGGAAAGAGAAGACTGCAATGTCTCGCGCAGAGTTCTTTTTTTCCTCTCCCCAACATTTCTCTTTTATTTTGTAGCTTCCTCTTCCTCCTTCTTTTCTAGTAACTTATATAAAAGTTAGCTTATTTGGTGCGTGAGAGACATACATCACAGGTGGTAAATAAGTTGTCAAAAGAACCGACATCGAAAAGCACTCAGCGTCGGCTTATCTGGCGCCTGCAGAAGCGACCTCAAGGCAAACCTCGTGGGGTGCAGTGACGTCGTGACAGGGGGAAGGAAACGGATAGCTGGGCCAGATTGCAGGTGAATCGCGTGTCTTCCAATTATAGACAAAATAAAATGACGTGGCCACCAACTTCATCAATGAACAATGAACAAGTTTTGAATTTTAGAGAAAAACTTACTTCCAACCAAGTTACTATACGAGTTTTACATGTTTTTGTAGCCCTGTTTCAATTTAAACTTGTTCTAATTTTTTTTTTTTAATATCTGAAGATGAAGCCAAAATCAAGGGATGTTAGCATACGGCATCCTCAGGAAATACAGCATGTATGTAAAGTCTTGTAACGAAAAAAAACTCAAATTTGACGTTCAGGTGAAAGTGCATCGTGATAAATTCTTATTTTAAAACCAACTAGATGCACTAATTTCTCAAATTTATTTTTGGAATATGTAACTCTACATGTTTCGGACAGTTCCTCTGTATATCATCTGGAGTTTTTCACTGTACACACAGCAATGGTATATGTCATACAGGTTTGCTGACAGCTTGCGAGCAGGATCAGGACGTTCCGTCCTGATCCTGCTCGCAAGCTGTCAGCAAACCTGTATGACATATATCATTACTGTGTGTACAGTGAAAAACTCCTGATGATGGGCAGAGGAAATGTCCGAAACATGTAGAGTTTTATTCCAAAAATAAATTTGAGAAATTAGTGCATCTAGTTAGTTTTAAAATAAGAAAAATACAAAGGAAGGAAGAAAAAGGAAAGGGAAAAGCAATGCGCAGATGGGAGGTGGACCTACATCTCGAACACATTATGAAGATGTCAAGCAGAATGAAATCGCTCATGATACGGT
>Ga0123354_10011143_pt1 | contig 13875 bp, 9 predicted proteins | sample TergutLab28metaG_2_FD_97872 | JGI IMG/M metagenome (GOLD analysis project Ga0123354, IMG submission 97872) | Labiotermes labralis P4 segment gut microbial communities from Petit-Saut dam, French Guiana - Lab288 P4 | ecosystem: Host-associated > Arthropoda: Insects > Digestive system > Gut ... | reverse complement strand
GGTATGGAAAAATATTGCCCAACATTACGCAAACGACACTATCGTATTGGGTTATGATTTATTAAACGAACCTATCGCAACCTATTTCATGGACAAACACGCTAACCTGAACGACTCTCTTGAACCTCTTTATAAACGTTGTGTGGATTCTATTCGTACTGTCGATAAAAACCACATTGTTATGCTTGGAGGCGCTCAATGGAATAGCAATTTCAAAGTATTCAAGGATTCAAAATTAGATAATAAAATGATGTATACCTGTCATCGTTACTGGTGTGATACGCTACAGGCAAATATACAGGATTTTGTACAATTCAGAGATAGCGTAAATTTACCTATGTATATGGGCGAAACCGGAGAGAATACGCATCAATGGATTGCTGCATGGACTCGCTTAATGAACAAAAATAACATTGGTTGGACTTACTGGCCTTACAAGAGAATGGCGACCGACAGGTGTATGGTTTCCATACCGGCTCCCGAAAATTGGGATGTAATTGTCGAATATACCAAACAGGACAGAAGTGACTTTGCAAAAATAAGAAGTGCAAGGCCCGACCAGGAAATCGTAAAAAAAGCCATGAACGATTTGCTGGAAAATATGAAATTCAAAAATTGTGTAAAAAATGATGGATATACGACTGCCATGGGGATGAAACCTTAGAGGTTCCTCTCTTCGTCCGGAACGACACCTTTGGAATGGGTTTTTATCCATTCAACATCATTAAAACCCAAAATTACATTTTCGGGATAATCGTTTTTCCTCTGGGGTTGGTCATTAAACCAAAGAGCAACAACTTCTTTCTGAAATTCAGGGTCAAGCATAATTGGATTGTTGTTTTTATTCAACAATTTATTATCACGAAGAATCTGAATAACAGCAGAAAACAAAAGTCCACGTGTCATTTGAATAATTTCTCCGGGACTTGAATGTTGTGTTCCGGTAAAATTTGCGACCATCCCGCCACGTAATATGTTGAGTTTATGCTGCTGTTTCGTTTTTAGATTCAACACTTGCAACGGATTTTCAATTTTTTCCGTCAAATACGGCTTACATGCTTTAAGCAATTTCTGAAATTCAATATCACCGGACGAAACACTTATCAAGGTTTTATCTCCGGTTGAATTTGTCAACCAATTCAAATCTGATATGTCTTGACCGGTTGCGCCAATAAGCACATCCGACTGATTGTAAATTTCACCTGCCGACCGGCAATAAACAATGCCGGCGATTTTATCTTCCTGCGGCAATTCCTTTTGGGCATTGTCGTATACAAGTATCTGATACTTGCTTTTTAATTCCTTTGCAATGGCTTTTCCTACATGACCGTAACCAATTATGCCTATCTTGCGAGGCATGAGTTCTTCGATTATTCTTCCTAATTGAATGGTTACTGATTCGCTCACGATAGGAGGTTCTATGATTACTTTGGCTGCCGATTCGGCCAAATCAATGACAGGAAATTTCATATCCTTGTATATTGTTTTTGCTCCGGAAGTTGTTTGTTCTATTCCAAAAACATCGCGTTTTCCTACAATTTCCCTGTGTGCATTTTTTATGGCATGACCCCCGTCGTCTAAAACTATTATTTTACTTTGCGGTTTTATCTTTGAAGCAAGTTGTTCCCACATTTTGGCAACGTCTTTTTCCAAACTTTCCGAATAGGAACCTAATTCCTGTGGAATCGTAGAATCGAACACGTTGATACCCAGCAATTTTAATTTCTCTTTTGTTTCTTCGTTTGTGGAATACAGCTTGCCGGTAAGAAATATATTTTCCGGTTTGAACCCGATATTAATAAATGCTTCAAACATAGAGCCGGTGGATTCCAAAAGATGCTGTACGGATAGAATGTAAAAATCTTTTAGATTATACAAATTGTATTTTTTTTGTAATTGAGTAATGACTGAATATTCCGGAAACATACTTTATTTTTCGATGATTAAAAAATCGGCAAGACCTTGCGTAGAGGATGTAAGGCAAACATTATCGCTATCGCAACCTGATAAATCACTTATTTTCTCTTTTAATTCCATACCGGAAGGAACTAATTTGGCATCTTTATGAGTATCATGTTTAGACTTCATGATTTTATTGGAAAAAGTAGCATGTTTCAATACAAAATTGCTATCATCGTTGTGGATTCTATTTTTTATAAAATCCAAATCATCTCTGATAGCAGAAGCATTTACGAGTTTATACTCTAACAATATCGGCAACCACGCAGAAGCTAATATTCCCCAACTATTAAATTTTTCGTATGTTAATATAATCGGATGATACGCGCTTTTTTTGGAGATATACCCTGCATTGTTAAGAGCCTGTTTAAAACTGTTATTTGCTTCAAATAAAATATGGTCGCTTGTAGCCGGATACAAAACATACGCATCTCCTCTTATCGCTCTTAATATATAATAATATAATGCCGATAAAAATATTCTGTTAGTACAATTGAAAGTTGTGTTCAGATGTTCAATCTTATCCGACACAATTTTATTTTCAAACAAAGCATCCCGCGAATACCCGGATTGCGTCCATCCGATATCAAATAATATGTGTTTAAAAACAAACGGACTTTCGCGCAACTTATTAATAAATTTTTTATGAAAATATATGACATCTACTCCCCACTGACTGTTAGTAGCAGCCAGATGCTTTTTTACAAATAATATTTTATCTTCCTCCGAAAAATTAGGTTTCTGATTATTTCGAATAAAATGTTCATAAATACTTCCGTATAGATAGGTGTTAACTCCGCTATTGTCGAATGGGAAAAGTATTTCAAAACAAACATTTCCGGCAACGACGCTCCATTGTTGCTCATGCGTTAACGGATGAGTTGGATTCCTGTTGGATAAATAATCCAGGGCGCCGAATAAACCAAAAAAATCCCACTCTTTGATAATGTTTATAGGAACATTGTAAATATTGCCGTCTCTTTTATTAGAGCTATACACCTCGATATGATTTTTTAGGACTAAGCCTAAAGGGTCGCGCGAATAATCGAGGTCTGTATTTAAATCCCTGATATTTTTAGGAGGAAAATTATCATTGGATATAAAAGAAAACTTATCAATGGGAATGACGCCATTTTCAATCAATTTTGTTCCAAATGGAAATGTAGCAAAATAAACATATTGTTCATTTGCGGGCAAAGTTAAAATAACTTCATTTATAGCATTACAAATTTCCATGCTGCTTGCAGGAGCATTCTGCATAATTTCCGACCATGCTTTAACTGAAATCATTATGTTTTCACGGTTACTCATAAATTTATGCTATAAATAGATTTTTATTGTGTAAAGATAAACATTTTTTACTTAATTTATTGACAAAAGATTCGGAATGACTGATAACGATTATTCCTTTACCTTGTTTAACAAGCAGCTCAAGCAGTTCGACTAAAAAAACGGCAAACGAATCATCCTGTCCCAAAGTAGGTTCGTCTAAAATATACCAAGCCCTGTCCATAGCAAGCGTAGCCGCCAAAGCGATACGTTTTCTGATTACAAAAGGTAATTCAGCAGGATGACATTTACGTATATTTTGCAAACCAAACATGTTGAGAAAAATTTCTCTCCTTTGAGTGTATTCAACAGATTCATTTTTTGTTGGAATTAAAATTTCCTTTTCAACCGTTGACGAAAAAAGTTGTTCGTCCGGATTCTGAAAACTATATCCGGCAAGACTTCCCGGATATTTATAGGCATTGTAATCTTTTTTATCGACCAACAGTCGCCCGTTTTTTGTTTTTAAAATTCCAGTAAGGATTTTGGCCAATGTAGATTTGCCTGCACCATTAGAACCTTTCAGATGGTAGATATTACCCGGTTCAAGACAAACGTTTATCTTGTCTAAAACAAAATCATCTTGAGTGTAGGCATACGACAAATCGACAAGTTCAATATTTTTTGCATCTGTTTGAGCGCGCAATTGATAATCGACAAGAGGACTTTCAAATTTTAAATCGTAAGTAATATCTTGTCGGACAGGAGATATACTTCCCATATTTTGAAGATTGTATTCCTTAAGCCGGTTATCAGACAGATATATATCAGAGTAACTGAAATAACCCTTTTGAATCGCGTTCAATAAAGGAGTTCTCCATTCTTCGTTTAACTGTTCAAGCGTTACGTCTATCGCCAGTTTGGAGGGTTGCAACAGCAAATTGGAAAGAATTACCAATATGGCTTGTTCTCCGCCACTCAACGAAAAAGGATTTTTATGTTGATGTTTTTCAAATCCGTAAGTAGAAAACAGGTCGAATATGTTGGTTTTAGTTTCTTGAGAGGCGTCGGCTAAGTGCAGGTTTATTTCACTCTTAACTGTTGGAAAAATGCCGGTAATAAAATTGCCCGGCTGCTCGCCAATATAAATATTTACATGGTTATTATCTTCAGAACTTGCTAATAATGTTTTCAAGTAACTGCTCCTGCCTGAAAAATTATTCCCGGCTATTGCTGTAAGATATGTAGCGTTACTTTCCGTCATTGATTAAAGAATTTATTTGTACTTTAACAAATTAATTTTAAACACAGAGTTTTACCCCTAAATCCCCTAAAGGGGACTTTTGGCGCAGTTATTTTATCATTTTTGTATAATTAAATTCATTATTATAATTGAACTATGGTCTTTTTGCTCTCCAAAGTCCCCTTTAGGGGATTTAGGGGTAATTTTAAAAAATTATGCTGTTTCATAAATTAATCTGTTAAAATAAAATTATAGTAAATACCTGACAACAAACAAGAAATTGAAATTACAAGCACGTAAACATTGAGCAATAAAGGAAATTTCACTTGTTCCGGTTGATTCGCTTCGACTAAATACATCATATTTTTTTGTTCCCAAGATTCGGCTCTTTCCGTAGCTGTTCTGATAATGCCTACCACTAATGGAATTAAAATATATGGAAATTGTTTGATTTTTTGCAAAATGGTTCGTTTTTTGATAAATCCCCTTGAAAATCTTGCTGTTATAATCTGGCCGGCTCGATAATTAACATCCATCCAAACAGTATATGCCCCCAATACCGTTATTAGCGCTTCTCCTTTTAATCCCCATGATTTGAATGTGAAAATTAAATATTGGTCAGGAATTAAAAGCGTTAACTGGATAATGGAAGTAAATGAGATGAGCCTTAAAACCGATAAATTGACAAAATTCCAACTGCCGTTACTGCCATTCAATATTATAATATACAGCAAGATAAATGAAAGATAAACAGGAAGCATACCCAATAGCATTAATTGGATATGCTTTTTCATTTGCCTTCCGTACAGGAATAACGGCAAAATAATGAACGCATAACAGCCAATCAACCATACAATATTGTTTATGAGAATTGTTCCAACAAGGCAACAACTCAAAAACGCCAAACGAATATATGGATTGATATAAAGCTTATTAGATTCCATTAATCAATAAAATTATTTTCTTTCAAACATCCTGAACGAAATTTTTCCAGGAGATTTTTAGGAATACTTCTTAAGATGAAATATGCTAAAAGGCATTGCAACACCTTATCAACCGGTTCAATGGAAAACCCTGTAAGGAAAATAGAATCAACAATCTGATTTCCCATTTTCACAAAGAAAGACGTAACAAGAGCAGCCCCATTTCCTGTAGCCCCGTGGAATACAAAAACGATAACCGGCGCCGATACAAGCGCAACTACTATCCCCAGTACAACGCCTGTGCCAATCGTAGAAGCCAAGTTTTTGAACCATCCTCTTTTGCCGGCAAATCCTATAAACAGTGCAATAGCCACTTGGGTTAGAGAAAAATAAATGGCGAAAGGATTTATAAAAATAGACGTGATGATAAATCCGAGAACGCCCACAATAGCCCCTCTTTTCCAGCCTAACAGGATAGTTGTCAGTATCGTACCGATACTGTCCACATACAAAGGCAAATTTAGTGCCTTTACAATGGCTCCCAAAGCAACATTGATAGCAATAGCCAAAGGAATAAATGTTAGCATTAACATCCGTTCCTGATTTGATTGATTTGATTTTTGTTGTACAACCATTAACTTTACAACGATTATGATTTTGATTACAAAGGTCAGATTGTTTTTTGGCAGTTCAAATAGCTGTTTCAAGAAAAAACAGACCAGAATTTCAGGACTGTTTTTCTGACAGCTATTTCAGTTCAAAGAAATAAAACTCATTGTCAGTCAATTATTTCAGTTTTGTTATTTCTTTTACAAAGAGTTGTTATTTTTGTGTAACTTCCTAACTTTGCAGCATAAACTTTAAAAAAATCTTTAATTCTTCATTTGTATGAAACGAATCATAATAACATTATTGTTGGCAGGATATATAGCTACACTATATGGACAGGAAAATGCCGTAATAGACAGCGCAGCGTTCCATATTACTAAACAGCTTTTAGTTTTTCCACAGGAGAAAATATATTTACACACAGACAAGCCTTATTATATTACCGGAGAAAAAATATTTTTCAGGGCTTTTCTGTTAGATGCTTTTTCCAACAGGCCGGCTGTATTAAGTCGTTATGTTTATGTTGAACTGATCAATCCTGCGGATTCGGTGGTGAACCGGATAAAAATACGGCCGGATGAAAACAATTTGTTTTATGGAGCCATTCTTCTGCCGGAAGAATTACCGCAAGGCATTTATAAGATAAGAGCTTACACGCAGTATATGCGTAATCAGGGCGAAAGCTCATTTTTTTCTAAATACATCGAGATAAGCGACCCTCAAGTTTTGTCGGTGCAAACCGAAAGTAATTTTCAATTTAATGAAGCAGGGAAAATAAATGTAAGTTTGCGTTTTAGTAATCCTGTAACAGGGGAAGTTATCCTGCCCAAGTCCGTTACTTTGCGACTCAATCAGGAGAAGGCCTTTACAGGCAAACCGGACAAAGAAGGTTTGATTCGCATTCAATTGGCCGCCCCTGCCGATACTCAAACACGTGTGTTGTACGTTGAAATGAAAGGAAATAACCGCGTTTCCCGGCAATATCTCCGGATTCCTTATCCTGAAGGCGATTTTGATGTTTCTTTTTATCCCGAAGGCGGACATTTAATTGCCGGACAATCGTCGAAAGTGGCATTTAAAGCGGTTAATACGGCAGGCGCTGCGTTGGATATAAAAGGAGAAGTCGTAGATTCCAAAGGGAATATGATTACTGAATTTAAAACCGTTCACGAAGGGATGGGCGAATTTTTGATTAATTCTTTGCCGGACGAACATTACCGGGCTATCTGTCATTCTGGCGACCGTACGCTCCGGTTTGATTTGCCGGAAGCTCAAAAGAATACATTTGCACTAAAAGCTAATCTCTTAGACGATAAGTTATTGATCAGCGTCAATAAATATGACTCGATTGCTCACCCCGATCTTTATTTATTAATTCATTCCAGAGGATTGGTTGTTTATGCTAATGCATGGAATCCGGCAAAAGATTTTATCTCTATCGACAGATCTGTTTTTCCTTCGGGAATTAGCCATATTATCTTGTTGACAAAAGATTTACAAATCGTCAGCGAACGATTGGTTTTTTTATTGAATGATGATCAGGGGATTGCCGAATTTCAAACGCAGAAAGACGCTTACCGGAAAAGGGAACAAGTTCAGGCTGGAATCCAGTTGAAAGACGAAAAGCAACAGCCTTTGAAAGGAAATTTTTCGATTGCCGTAACCAATGACAGGGTAGTAGAACCAGACTCCACATCAAGCATTTTATCCGAAATTCTATTGAATTCGGAATTGAGGGGAACTATCGAGAATCCGAAATATTATTTTCAAAGAGGGAATAAAAATGCTGAACTGGCAGCCGATTTATTGATGAGAACGCAAGGATGGACTCGATATGCCATCCCTAATGTAGTTCGTGGGGAATTAAGTTATCCTGAAATTCCGTTTGAAAAGAGTCAGGAATTTTCCGGATTTGTGAAAAGCGGTCTGTTTTTCCAGAAACCTGCTAAACAATTCAAAGTTTCCTTAATATCACTGAATCAGGGATTCTTTGATTTGACCGAAACAGACAAAAATGGGCGCTATGTGTTTCAGAATTTTGAATATCCGGACAGTACAAAGTACGTTATCCAAGCGTTGAACAGTAAGGGAGGAGCCAAGCAAACAACAAACTTATTTGTAGATGAAGATACTTTTCCTGGAATACATGCAGCCTGGACTAAATCTTTAGTTCAGGAAGAAAAAAGTAATCCGGTATTCTTGGATTACGTAGGAAAAGCAGATCAACAATACACGTATGAGCATGGAATAAGACACATTAATCTGCCTGAAGTACAGGTAAGAGCAAACTACTACAGAGACAGAAACAAGTATAAATCTTTTTATTATTCCGACCCTGACTATTCTTTTTCAGAAGATGATATAAAGAAATCCGGCGCTACGGACATCAGGAGTTTGTTTTATCGTGTTCCGGGAGTTACGGCAGCCGGGAATGGCGTCCGGATAAGAATGGCCGGAGGTCCCCCACTTGTTATAATAGATGACATACCATATTATTATATGCAAGATAATGGGATGGATATATATAGCATGATTAACATCAATGATATCGGACAAATAGATATACTAAAAGGCGTGGCCAATTTGGCCATGTATGGGCCACAGGGAGGAAACGGCGTCATTGTGATTTATACCAAAAGAGGCTATGCAGGAAATCCTCCCATTCCGTCATTTAACATCAAACCGGTAATACCTCTTGGCTATCAATTACCAATTGAATTTTATTCACCCAAATACGAAACACAAGAAAGCGTAGATAATCCGAAACCGGATTTGAGAACTACCATTTATTGGAAGCCAAACGTTTTAACTGACGACGCAGGCAATGCTAAGTTGGATTTTTATACGGCAGACGATCCGGCTACTTATTCCGTCATCATCGAAGGAGTGAGTAACGACGGCAAATTAATCCATTATCGCGGCAGTTCTTCTATAATCGTAAAATGAAAATGAATTAAAACAAAATTCAATTTTATTTTTATATGAACAAGATAAAACTCCTCATTCCGTTGCTCATGCTTTTCTGTATGGATGCCTATTCTCAGGTCATTACCGGAAAAGTTTACGATAATGCAACTGGATTACCCATTGCAGATGCGAGTGTTTATTTGAACAATTCTTCTTATTTTACGACAACAGACAAGTCGGGAGCATTTTATCTGAATATCGCAAAAAGAATGAATACGCCATTGATTATCAGTCATGTATCGTATGAAACTTTAGTGATAGACGACCTTTTCGGGAAAGTACCAATAGAAGCGCATCTGATTGCGAAAGAGAATGTGTTAAGCGAGGTGGTTGTCAAAGCCGATCGTTTTTCACGTCAGGAAAAATTGAAAGCTTTTGAACAACAATTTTTAGGCGACGACAAAGCCGGCAGATCATGCATCCTATTGAATAAAGAGGATATACAAATATTCTTCGACGAAGATGAAAAAACGCTTTATGCCACAAACGAGCAACCTATCGTTATTGAAAACAATTATTTAGGTTATCGAATGTATTGTTCAATAAGCAATTTTCAGGTACATTATGAGAATAATAAGTCGTTAAATACAAGAAATATGAAAAGTGCATTACTGCGATGCAATACATTTTTCACGGATATGGCGCCCAATGACCCCATCATAAAAAAACGAAGGGACGAAGCCTATAAGGGTTCATTGAATTATTTTTTCAAAAATTTAACAAATAAAACGCTCAAGTCATCAAATCATATTGTTTACAATCATAAGTATCCGATAGATCCATATAAATATTTCGACATAATAGACAGCGCCTCACAAAAAATCGTTCGCATAAAACCCAATACGGATATTTACACAGCTACTAAGCACGAATTCCCATACCCGGTATCAGGAATCATTACTGTTGAAAATTCCGCAGGGCGTCTTTCGGAAATTAATTTTCTTACCAACGAATTTTCAGTCGATGCGTTCGGTCTTATCGACAAAAAAGACTATGTTTACATATCGGGGCAAATGGGAGAGCAAAGAATGGGCAATGCGCTTCCAATGGATTACGAAATTGCATCAACTATTCCCGAGCAAAACAATGTACAGGATACACAGGACATTCCGGATAGATTGGTATCATCGTTTCAAAATCAGTTGTTCGTTTTTCCTCAGGAAAAAATTTATGTACATACCGACAAACCCTATTACCTTTCAGGCGAAAAAATATGGTTCAGGGCATACTTAGCCGATGCGATGAGCCACGAACCCGTTTCCATCAGCCGCTATGTTTATGTGGAATTAATCAGTCCTCTTGATACAATTATTGATCGCGTTAAAATACGTCAGGAAGAAGGAGCATATTACGGCTACCTGCCCATTCCGGAAGATGCGCCCGAAGGCGACTACACAATCCGTGCCTATACTGCCTTCATGCGAAACCAAAATGAAAGTGATTTCTTCACCAAGACCATTCACATCGGCTACCAGCAAGCAAGCGCTAAACATCAGAAGTCCCTATCCGACAAAGATTTCGATGTTTCTTTTTATCCCGAAGGGGGTTCGCTCATGCAGGGAACTTTCTGCAATGTGGCATTCAAGGCAATGAAATCCAACGGACAGTCGGCAGACATTTCCGGCGCTGTTTATGATCAGACAGGAAAGGAAATAAAGGAGTTTAAGTCGGAACATTTGGGTATGGGAAGTTTCCCGCTTCTTGCAGAAAAAGGTAAAACCTATTATGCTGTTTGTCAAAACGACAAGGGACAATCGAAACGTTTCGACTTGCCTGTTGCTCTTGATCATGGATATGCTCTGTCTGTCAACAGAGTGAAAGATAAAATATTTGTAACCGTATTGAAACCGGCGGAAGCGACACCAAACGATGAACTTTACCTGCTGGCTCATACCCGCGGTTCAGTGCATTTTGTTAACCGTTGGGATCCTGAAAAGAATCTTTCCCTCCAACAAGATCAATTCCCTTCGGGCGTATTGCATTTGATACTCTTCGATGCCGGTTTGAATCCGGTGAGCGAACGCTTAGTTTTTATCAACAATTCCGATCAGGCGCAGGTAACTTACCAACCGGTTCAAGAAAATTATGCTCCTCGTTCGCTGGTAAAAAATCAAGTGACATTGAGGGACAAGGAGGGACAACCGCTGACGGGAAGTTTTTCGGTGGCTGTAACTTCCGACAAAGTAGTAGTACCTGATTCTACCTCTAATATCCTTACCTATCTTTTGCTCACGTCCGATTTACGTGGAAATATTGAAAATCCGGCTTACTATTTTCAAAACACGACCGCTTCGGCATTGGATCTGGATTTATTGATGCTTACACAAGGCTGGCGACGTTACAATATTGCAGAAGTGGCACATGGACATTTTTCCCGGCCAACATTGCCTCTCGAAACAAATCCTGAAATTTCGGGAACTGTCAAAAATGATTTGTTGGGTACTCCTGCCAAAAATATGGAGGTAATTATCATGTCGCTTAAAAACGAATATTTCGATAAGACCAAAACGGATAAGGACGGACATTTCTCTTTTCACGAAGTCGAATGGCCCGACAGCACGTCATTTACCGTAAGCGTTAAAATGAAAAAGACGACAACAGCAAAGAATTTGATTTTAGACAAGGAATCTTTCCCCGGAATAACTTTGCATACCTCGCCTCCGACAGAGATTGACAGCAGCCTGTTTGCAAAATATGTCGATAAAGCCGAACAGCAGTATGTTTACGAGCACGGCGTTCGTATGATTCATCTGCCGGAGGTGAATGTTTCTGCAAAACAAAAATCGCTAAAAAATCACAATTTTACGATAATCCATCCTATACCATTACAAAGGATTTCATACAAAGATTTCCGTCGTCGAATGTACTCCCTCTTTTGACCACAATTCCGGGTGTGATGGTGGACCTCAACTACAGACAAAAAGGAGGAATACCGGTTGCCCTCTACCATGACGTAAATATCATTCCTCCGGTATTGCTGGTTGACGATCAAATTTGGGATCTAAAAGATATTGACCTGATCAATCCCTCCGACATTGCACAAATCGACGTATCGAAAGGCCCTAATATTTTTGGCATGAAGGGCGGTGGTGGAGTTATTTCAATCTTCACTAAGACTATCGACGACTACAAAGACAACTACAATGCATTAAACATTAAGAGTATATCGCCGCTGGGTTATCAACAATCGGTGGAGTTTTACGCACCCAAATACGATACGCCTGAAAAACGGAATGCAACGGTTCCAGATTTGCGTACCACCATTCACTGGCAACCGGTTGTACAGACAGATGAACAGGGAGAAGCATCGTTTGATTTTTATACGGCTGATGACCCGGCAACCTACACTATCATCATCGAAGGAGTCAGCGACGACGGCAAAATAATTCATTACCGCGGCAGTTCTTCGATAATCGTAAAATAATGAAAAAAATTTGTACTTTTGAGGTTCATATATCAGTTGTTTAATTTATTATTTAACTCCGTAAAAATAAACATTTTAAAAGATATAAGCAGATTGAAAATAAAAAGAAAATATGTTAATGTACAGCTTTTGCAAAAAGGGCGGGATAACCATGAAGAAAGGTATTCAAACAATATCGTGAGCATGATTCTTCTCGGAATGTTTTTCCTTTTATGTCTTTCTCCAAATGTTTACAGTGCAGAACCTGTAATAAAGAAGATTCCTGTTATCGATATAACGGACTTGTATTTTCCGGCGCAGGATTTTGGCGATAATTTCGACATCATCGCAGCGTATGCATTAGAAGAGATTGATCTTCGCGCTGTGATCTTTGATGTTACACAAGATTATCGTTTGGAAAGCGGCATCGGACGCGATATGGGAATCATTCCGGTCACGCAATTAAACTATATTTTTGACCGAACTGTTCCGGCGGCTCCATCGCCCTTTATCAGAATGCGATCGACAACAGACAAGATGGAAGACATCCCTAAATTTCAGCAAGCCGGCGTCGAACTGCTTCTGAAAACCTTACGCGAATCGAAAGAAAAGGTCGATATCACGGTATTTGGGTCAGCGAGAACCGTTGCAGTGGCTTTTAACCGGGATCCCGATTTGCTTCGTGAAAAAGTCAACTTGCTACATCTTAGTATGGGGACATCAGCTCCGGTTCAGATTGAATGGAATGTTGCTCTGGATCCTTATGCTTTTGTTGCTGTATTACAATCCGGTTTGCCAATTGCGTTGTATCCCTGTGGCGCCGGAAACTTGGATGGTTTCATGGGATTGGCGGCGTTCAGTTACGATTCGAACAACGGGTACTGGGAACTGTCGAACTTAAACTTCATTCCAAAAATGGATCCACCGATTCGTCGCTATCTCGAATTTGCTTTTTCCGGATCGAACCGCTCCGACTTTCTTCGCGCTATGGAAACAGATGACTCTCCATTTGATTCCAATCAGTGGAACCAAATGCATCGCGTCTGGGAAACCTGCGTTTGGATTTGTATGACTGATCGTGTGCTTGTCCGGCATGGCGATGGCTCCTACAGAATTTTACGTCGTAATGAGATTAATCCGATGGACAGAATTTTACCAAACGAACTACGTCCTTGTTTACTCGAAGTACAGGAAAATGGATTGTTTACTTACCGGTACAGTGATCAGCCGAGCAATACCCGGATTTACTATCGTGGTGATCCTAAGGAAAACGAAAAAGCGCTAAAAGACGCGCTTCCTGCTCTGTATCTTGAGTTCAGGACAAAGTAAGTATATGTCAAAAATTAGTTTATATTTTGATTCATACTTATTGAAAAAATTTATTGATTTTATTTGCACAATAAAAAAAAGTATTACATTTGCACCGTCTTTTATAACAATAGAGAAAATATGAACCAATTTTATTATGCATATTCCTTTTTTTACTTTTACTTTAGCAGAAG
>Ga0123354_10011141_pt1 | contig 13876 bp, 9 predicted proteins | sample TergutLab28metaG_2_FD_97872 | JGI IMG/M metagenome (GOLD analysis project Ga0123354, IMG submission 97872) | Labiotermes labralis P4 segment gut microbial communities from Petit-Saut dam, French Guiana - Lab288 P4 | ecosystem: Host-associated > Arthropoda: Insects > Digestive system > Gut ... | reverse complement strand
TATCAAACTTCACATACCTACCCTAGACATGTTTATGATCTACCGCCGTATCAAACTTCACATACCTACCATAGACATGTTTATGATCTACCGCCGTATCAAACTTCACATACCTACCACAGACATGTTTATGATCTACTGCCGTATCAAACTTCACATACCCACCATAGACATGTTTATGATCTACCGCCGTATCGAACTTCACATACCTACCACAGACATGTTTATGATCTACCGCCGTATCAAACTTCACATACCTACCACAGACATGTTTATGATCTACCGCCGTATCAAACTTCACATACCTACCACAGACATGTTTATGATCTACCGCCGTATCAAACTTCACATACCTAACATAGACATGTTTATGATCTACCGCCGTATCAAACTTCACATACCTACCATAGACATGTTTATGATCTACCGCCGTATCAAACTTCACATACCTACCATAGATATGTTTATGATCTACCGCCGTATCAAACTTCACATATCTAGCTCCAAACAGTTCGCTAATCACCGCACTCAAATCGAAAGTTAAAAAAAACCTTCGCAAGGCCGCCACGTTGCTATTTTACATCCTACAAAAACGCTTTTTTAAAACAAAAGTTGTATTTTTTTTTCCGAACATGTGTTACCACGTCTCATACCGGGACACTACGTAATTGCAGCTAGTGTACTTCGCGCCTCCTGATTTGGAAAAACTTTTATGCCCTTGGGAGGAAGGGAGGTGATCACACAGTGACGTAATGCTCATGACACAGTTCGTCAAAAGCAGTGAATTGCTTCAAAATTTTAAATGGGCGCACACACACACACGGCAAGGACATCTCACAGTGCAATATTTTTCTTCTTAAAAATAAAAATTAGGCCAAAATGGCACTTGAAATGTCACGAGTCTCCATTCAATCACCTTCCTACGTACAGCATGACAGAGAGCAGCATAATACGGACATGGAACAAAATTAGTAAGACGACATATATTCCATAATTGAGTGTTACTTTTATTCGACGGTGTGCAGGGCATCACGATTCAAGAGACGTCTTACTGTTTCAAACTGCCACTACGATGCATTCATTCCGCGGAAACTGCACAGAATATAGTCCTTCTTCTATCGCCGCCCCACACACATTCGCATAGAAAACCTGCATCCGCTTGGACAGACTGCGACAGCTGCGGTGCTCATGACAGCGATAAAAGAAACACAACGTATTATCCCTTCTAAGTCAACGGTTTTCTAAACCTCTGTCACCATATTGCCTAACAGGAAAGAGATGAATTGACCTGACAGTTCCCCCTGTTTTAACATAAAGTATCGTTGAAGGAACTCCAGTCAATTCGAACTATGTCTTACATTAACTCCGATAATGAACAGACTAACACGTTCATACTTCAAAATGTGCGCCTCTCAATTTTAATTTTTTTTACAAGATAAAAGAGGAGGTCGGTCAGTGTCTGCAGCTATTTTACATTAAAGTAAATAAATTTATCCTCATTTCTCGGATCTTCTTCTAGTCCCTCGCAGTTTCAAAAACCCTGACAGAATCAGTGACACACACACACACACACACACACACACGTTAGCCAGAGAATTTTCCTAACTCTTCATAACAATTCATACATTCCCTGGATACTTCATACGTGTTGTACACCATTTAACCAAAACAGGATGAACGACATTTCTGTTATCGTATTCGACGACTACGATCCTACTTCCAGCTGGCACCGCTGTGTGGGCAGACATTCTGATTTGGGCAGATTAGTCTTACCGTCCCAACAGCAATCATCGGACAGTTTCTTTCGCCACGATCTAACCTGTGCAAGTAAAGTCACCCTAGGCTACACCTTTAAGTACGTCTACTTTTTCTCAAAATGACACGCCCAGTACAAAGGACTACACTTATCAATTACTCCGCATGAGTTAAACGCACATTCAACCATTAAACACTCAACTCTCGTAAGGAGGCTCCAAAATTATTACGAAATAACGATTATACATTCCCCCCCCCCCATGGCGCAAAAGCCCAGGTCCTCCTCATCATCGAGGCTTCATAATCACAGACACACCACACCGGTATAACTTCTCTGGACGAGTGATCAGCCCAACGCAGAGACCTCTACCGGACAGCACACAACACTCACAAGAGACACACATCCATGCTCCGGCGGGGTTCAAACCCGCAATCCCAGCAAGCGAGCGGCCGCAGACCCACGCCTTAGACCGCGCGGCCACTGGGATCGGCCGTTATTGTAGTATATCAACACAAAAAGTTAATGATTAAAAGCAGGAAGTTTCAGGAAGAACCTACAAGGCCTGCTTTACTTCAAAACCTTCAATGTGTGTGGCAAAACAATACCTACAATTACTGATAGCTGATTACAGAGTGCAGTGATGCGTTCTGTGTACACTTACACTAGTACACATTTGGCTTGTACACAGTTTCTGTAAAGGACAATGTTTTCTGGCGTTTACATTTTCTGATTGGGCACCCAACTTAACTTACCCCAGCTAACGTCCAGAGAATTACTTATTTTGTCAATTTATGTTCTGTATGCTTCCTTATGGCCACATCACCGCCACGCTTTATGTTCTACCCTTTGCAGTGTGTTTCCTTCTGTGGACACTCACTCTCGGGTTATGGAACCAAAATACCTCAGAATTTCCCCACACACTGAGAACAGACAAAAGTTATTACGCTCCTGAACCGGGTAAAGACAACTCTCCCCCCCCCCTCCCCGAACTGAATTATAGGCAAAGAAGCTTACTAGGTTATGCACGTTAATTCTTTGAGAAAATAACTTTAAGACACTACATTGTCAACTTCGGGGCCAGGAAATTGTAAAGGATGACTAATACAGACTTCAAAAAAGGGCATTCCACAACTTACACATTGTTACGGAGCACAGACATTAGTTTCAAAAATAACAAAACTATAATGCGATTACTCCTGGATACTGCAAGCATGACTACTCATAAACTACAAACAGGGCTCTTCAGAATCTATTCCGCTTCTGCTGCATCATTACAACAAGAAGGATTAAAACAAGCAAGAATAATTTTATGTAGCAACTGTACACTTCATCCCATTGTGGTACGTCACATTAAGAACTGATAAACGTAAACCGTCAACCACAACAAATTTTATATGTCAATGAACGCTACATATGTCGGTCATTACTGAACATCCTCGGACATTATTTAATGCCCGAGATCTCACAAATTTTAAATACGTATGTGTGTGTGTGTGTGTGTATATATATATATATATATATATATATATATATATGTGTGTGTGTGTGCGCGCGCGCGTGCGTGTGTATTTTATCTTGGGATTTAAATATCATGTATTTAATGCCTCAAGATGGTCAGTACGACCGAAACATGTAGCATGTGCTGACGAGACTAATAAAATTTGATGTGACTGACGGTATACGATTATCAGTTCTTTATAATTTTAGACAAATTACAGTAAGTAACCTGCACAAATTATTACACCAAGGTGCATTACACAGATTTGAAGTAAGTCGATTCTAAGAACAGTGTTAACTATAAAAATTACTGCAGCCAAATTTCATCTCAATAAAGAAAATCACAACTAACTCCTAATTTGACTCTTTAACAAAAGAATTCCCAAAGTCTCATTGCTTTAGGGTGACCTGCAGTGGCAAATCGTTCTGTTCAAATTTAGGGCAAATCGGTCTGCTGGTTCGAAGTTCCGACGGGGAAACACAAATAACATGGTAATCTCACAATCTCATCTTCTCCCCCCGCAGGCAGGAGAATTGGTTGAAAAGTGTTGGCCCGAGCAAAACCATTTAATTACGACCTAAAACAACGAAAGGTTGTAGGACTGTAAGTACGTACAAGAAGAAAGCTTGTGCATTATGCTCTTGACACTAATGCTATGCCTGTCCGCGCGTAACTTCAATCGACATTACCTACGGCAATCTTGTTATTATAATGATGCCTGATGTCTATTTTTGAATCTCTGTAATGTAGAGCCATGCATAGCGGGAGACTCACGCGTCATAATGGGGGGGGGGGAAGTGACTTACAAAAATTAAAGCCACAGTAACATAAATGGGGGATGATTAATTTAATATGGGACAGTTACCTCAGATGGCAGGACGTGTGCATGGTATGCTACAACTATTCTGAATCTAGTGTCGCCCCAACATATTTTGTTTCATTGCTTCACGGTGTGCAGGTATTTGCGCAATCGGTTGGAAAGCAAGGTGTAAGTGCCAACATCCACCTTAACCTGCATTTTTTGTTACCACTTGCTCTTACCAACCGCCCGATCGAATACAGCCATGCGTATCATGAGCACAGACTGAAATGACTACGTTATTCTTTCATTAAATGAATGGAATGGCACCAGTATCGACGTGAACCACAAGTTCTCAGCAGAATTCATAAACCCTGCTTTCCTATTACACAGATATATAGGCCGATAAAGCTGTAATTTGACAGGAATTATTTTATTTTTGTGAATACCTTAATACTTAAACGCCGATTCTGTATAGGTTGAATTTGTTGGATACGTTTCGCATTTTTGACAAATTTGTAACCATGACCCAACAAAAAAAAAAATTCATGCCTAAATAGGTACGTATGTTTATGACGCATTCCATACCAAATTTCACACTACTGGCCCCTTTATTTCAACAGACATCATCACCAAACTCAACAATGAATAAAAGGTTCGCTCGGCGGCCATGTTGTAACATTACATTCTACAAAACCACTACCTCAATAAAAGCCGCACATTTCCCAAAATCTGTTCCTCCTTTTCTTCTTCATCATTTCTCCCTCTTCCTCCTCCCCAAGCGCTACAGTTCGCTGTGAACCTTCGTTTCCAATAAAATCTTCCTCCATTCCCGACGATCTTTGCCCATTGCCTCTTTTTCCTCATCATATTTAAGTCCTCTTGTACCTTATCTCTCCATCTTTAGCGTAATCTTCCTCCAAAGATCTATTACCATGCGTCATTTAAGAGTTTAACGCAAACGTCGCTAGTGTTGATCACAACTCGGACGTTCGCTCGTCGGAAATGATGTTACTAATGTCACAAGAAATTAATACGTGGGTCGGTGGAGTTGCCACTAATGGCATAAAATTCTTACCAAGTTTCGTGGAAAATGGTCAACTGGTTGAAGTGTTGAAATGAGGGAAACAATTAGAGACACCCAATGACAAGACACATCAAGGAAAGGAAGCTGGTTGAATATTCACATCGAGGGCTAGCAAGGGCAATACTGAACGTCAGTTACCAGTAAAAACTACCAAACTACACGAACATGTCAATATGACACCATCAGCGGCAAACGTCGGCTCAACAAGTTCTCTTGCTTTATAAGAAAAGCAGCGTTTTTTATTTCACACACTATCAAGACCAACCGTCTGAACAGACAATGTCGCAAGTGTCGAGAATTAATTGCTTTTATCAGTTTATCAATCCACACAGCGTTGGCTTCAGGGTGGTCAAAACCTCCCATCAACTCGTTTATTTAAACTTTTGTATAAACCTTCAAAAAATAATTTCACGTTTCTCCTTCTCGTCGGAGACAGGCCCCCCGCTGCAACAGGGCAGCAGAAGCAGATGTTTGACTGGGACCACATATAAGTTAACTTACTTCATTAAAAATTCCCGAAGACACCATCACTGTAGACACACGCAATCAGACACGGGTTATACCTAACCGAAACATTGCTTTTATCTTTTGCAGCATTTCACTGCAGTAGGTCATGTCGGCTAAAAGATAAAAATTATAGAGGAAAATTATACAGAACGACCATAATGTTTGTGTCTGCAAAGGAGAAAATTCATATACCTCATACCAAGACAGATTTCAACGGAAGGGCAACATGCCACAATTCTGCGTGACTAAAGAAGCCGAAAGTCTGACCTCCCCAACATACGGAACTATTCAAGGCTAACAGAATATCTTCAGTGCTCACAGACCAACAAACACTGTTACACATATTACAAATTAAAAAGCACTTCGGTGCATTTCGAGCAACATTTTTCGGACAGATGTAACGCTAATCAGCAGTCCGCAATAACCGATACTTTACCGAAACAATTTTCATTACTTGAAGTATTAAGACCTTAAATGTGCTTTATTCCGCTAACCGACTAATTCAATGCAGAAGAGCCCGTCTCAAAAAAAAAAAGTGTCCCTTAAGTGGTCTCGAAATATCCGACATTTTACAAAACCCAGAGGCTCATTATCGTGTTAACAATCGCCAGCCCCCAGGGAGTGCAGAAACCCCGGGCGACAGGTCGCCGTGTTGACTAAATTTTGTACGGCGGCATCGCATAGTATCTGTTGGTCCCCAGTACGCAACTTGCTTCATGTAACCCTTCTGGCGTCTAGAATTCTGAGGTGCCTCCTAGATTTTTGAAGAATATGTACAACCCTGATCAGACCTATGCTGAACCACACACGTACGTCCTATTTTTGTTCGATACACTTACGACATCGGTTTCCGCAAGTCCACCTACGCCTCCCCCGTAACGTCGTGTCAGGTTCCCGAATAAAATTTCTTATGCATTCCCCATCTTTTATTCCATTTGTTTCGCATTTAAAATATTTCCTTTCCCACATCCCGAAAATTTTTTAAGTTGTCCAGATTTTCTTCGATTCTGCAACCAATAAAATCATGACACCCTTTCTTTGACAAACGGATTGTTGTCTGTCGTAACAAGGCATTCGGAGATTACTGCACTGACTTCAATGCACAATCAAAAATCACGGTGTATAAAAAAGTCACAGAACTATCCTGACACAACACGCATCACCCATAACAGTAATATACTGCCTTAATGTAAACCATATTCACTTATAAGAGTACAACTAACTTTATGACACTACCAACTAGTCCATAATTATCACAGGAACAATGATAGTGGAAGGTCAGTTTAAAACAGAATCCAGACGTACGGCAAGCTTAAGCCTTACATCTCCTCACACAGCACGCCTAATATATAACGTCCGGCATGTTACAGCAGGTGCTGAAAATGACCGCCAACTCTCAGACATGCTCGACAACTTGTGAGCAGATTATTTAACACTGTTTGAAGTTCTTGTCTAGAAACTGCCGATACTGCACGCCTGACGAAATGACCGCAACATGACTCACAAGGCCAGTCGTATCGTCGCGCGTCCGGTTACAATGAATCTCCAGGCATACCGTCCAGGCTGTTGAACAGGGGTGTGAAGCAACGTGTAGCGTAAGTTCGTTTTCTTCATGAGTACGAACTGCAGTGTAACACAGAGGATTTTCATTATTGAAACCTATGTAAGGAAGAAATAACGCAAAAAAGTGCCGCAGGAAATTGAAATAGGGTTTCCAGGTGTTTCATTCCCTTCGGAAACAAGCATATCTGAGAGCTGAAGATCACTTCCAGCACCTACTTTAACATGCGGTAAGTTATCTTACATACTGTGAGCAGAAGTGTACGGCGTTTAATTCTGCCGTGCGACTGGGTTCGCTTTCCGACTGCACTCCCTGTAGAATCCCTTTCAAATCACGACTGTGCCCACAAATTAACTTAGGAACAAGACATACAATTCATCGCGACGAATTCCAGCTGATGAGCAATCTGGGGTCATATTAGTTTTTTTTTTCAGCTCAAGAGACACGCGTATCAGCTCTTACGTCCCACCCCCACTATAACAGCCGTTATCGTGACAGGAATAGCTTTTGATGGCCCATCTACAGGACACTCAACCTACTAATGCTTAGGCCTATATAATGTTGAACATCGACAACAATACTAACAATGTTAACGTTTTAATTACCATGTACTTGCAGGTTTGGCTGTAGAAACCGGTTGATAGTATATAATTAAAGACACGCTAAGCGATTCGACAAGCAAAGGGATAGAACTTCCCAAGACTAAACTACACTGTTCACAAACATACCGTACTACTAACTTTCAAAGTAATACATTCAGTAAGACAGTCTGGTTACGTGCGCTGTTTAATCGCCTTTATGTACGATCTGGGAAGATACAAGTCTTCTGGGATGTTATGGCTATGTCGGTGGGTAAATACTTCCAGACGTTTTGAACTATCGCATTGCCTTCATTTTCAGGGTCAAGTAGTCCAAGAGTTCCTATCCTGGAGTAAAAATCATAAAGATCCTTAAAAATGACGTGAACTATTTAACCAACTACAAAGCGTAACCCAGGAGACTGTAGTCTTCAGTGCCACTGCTGCGACCTCAGATCTCGCAAGCAGGTTCTATCTAAACCTAACACCGCTAAAACACTGTAACGGAATATACTCCATGACAAATGTGATAGTTATACCACCACGATTAGGTTGTCCTGCACATCGTATGTCACAGTACCTATCGCAGTAACACAACTGACGGAACCCCACGATGCATCCAGCGAAGGTGCGCTGGGCGATACCGGAGTTCCAGACACACGCGTCCCATCATTTGCAATCCAAATTTCAACACATTAACTCAGTGTTTCTCAACCTATGGATCGCAACCCATACATAGGTCGCCAAGCATTCTAAGTGGGTCATGATACTATGACTGCCGTGATAATTTTCCAAATTCAATCAATTTGAAGATAAATTTATCGAACTGCACAGTGGAGGTACACTACGTTACAATTACAGCGAAAATACCAAGTCCCTCAGTGCACTGCGGCTGAATATAAGAAAAAAATCAGCCCTGGCAAAAGTCTAAACGCATTACTCTCCTTTAATGCAACACATTTGTGTGTCACGCTTTCAGCCCTTACAGGCACAAAAACCGATTATAGCTAAAACAAGACTTAAGACGCTAAAAACTGGTTATGAATTGTTTACGCATTTGTAAGATTTAATTTCACTATTCTCTGGTTAAAGGATTTCTTTCTACAAGAAAATTCATAGGCATCTTCATTTCATTATATCAATAAAATGCCACTTCCGTTGTACCGATTCTTATTTTACACCCACCTTTATTTCCGACTCCTGGGGTAGAGAGACAAAGCCATTGACCTCATATCGGTCGTGGTTCAAAAATGTTGAAAGACACTGCACTAATTTATTGCTTGTTTTGTTTAATGACGCTCTCAACTGAGATTATACGTCGATGGCAGATGAAATGTGAACAGGGCACCGGCGTAAGGACGACATGGGAAATCATAAGTACTCGGGGAAAAAAAACGCATCCCAGATCCATGAAACAGGCTTACGTTTCTTAAGGCCCACAAATGGCAACGGGATACAGCACCTGGTTTTTTTTTTCACACAAGAAAACATTTGAACTAAATATCGTCTTATCCAAGTGCCACTTCCAAATTTCAGGCGCCAGAAGGGTAACATGAAGCAGTTCCATATAAGAATCCACAATTCTGGACAGACTTTTGTGAACCTCACTTACATCTGGCGCTTTCTAATCTGTACCCATGAACCGACACACATTTCTGCACGTCAAGAAACCCAACAATAATTATACTGAAAACAGCAGCCGCCATCGTACAAAATTTAGTCGCCCGGACGACCCGGTGATCGAGAAATGTGCACCCCTGGTCTTACCTTTATGAAAATATAAATTGACAAAGAATTTTCTGTTGAAACTCAAGTGCACCACAAACGTCAGAATTTAGTTTAGTGCCAAGACCTCTCAATCCACTGCTGTAAGGCCCACAAACTTAAGAAGGCGCGTAGATATTAAATGTTCTAACTTGGCAGTGTGGCCCACCAAATTAATTTAAAGCGACTTTTTTTTTTCATGGCGGAAGGGCCCCTAGTGGGCCAGGGCCTCCTTATTACCGAGGCTTCACGATCAGACACACCATACTCGGTAAGATGCCTCTGGATGAGCGTTCAGCCCGACGCAGACAACTCTACCTGACAACACACAACACTCACGAGAGATACATCCAGCCCTCGGCCGAATTCGAACCCGCAATCCCAGCAAGCGGCGAGCGGCCGCAGACCCACGCCTTAGACAGTGCGGCCAATGGGATCGGTTTAAAGTGTTCATTCCATACCATTAAAATATCTTAATGGGTTTTACGTAACCAATTGTTGTCAGGATCATTAAACCTGTACACATGATTATACTGGGCAACCCTTAACGCCACACTGGAATGAGCTTACATGCATTAAAGTACAGGCCTAAAAAATCCTCTATAGCCGACAGCGGCAAACATGACTAAATCCAAGTACAAGTGTCATGAGGTACACACGGATAAGAATGAAGTGCGCCAAATGACGCACACGGGAGATGACGCAATTATGTCCCTTCGTCTGTCCGTTTGTGTATTCGTCTCCACAACTACTCAATAGATTTCCAGTTTGGTAGTGTGGGTTGTGAGAATTTCAGTTCGGTTCCTATTGTTCCATATTACCCTATCTTTACATTTACCACAAATACAGCCAGCTGTATGCAAGACGTTAACCCATCGTTTTCATTTCCACCTTCCCATTCAATGCTATAAGCAAAATGCACATAGCAGATAAAATGTCCTTAACTGAATCATGAAACAATAACGTAACTGGGAGAAAAGAAAACGCCAGATTATTGAGCATGTTTATGTAGTTAATTTACTGCTTATTTTCCACTAAATTCGTTAGGTTTTACAAGTCAAAATACCGACATGTCGTGGTTCGATTCCCAGTAGGGGCAAGAGATTTTTTTTTTCCTCCAAAGTGCCCAGACCGGCTTTGAGGCCCGCCCAGCATCCTCTTCACAGAGCATCGGGAGCTCCTTCCCACGGGAGAGAGAGGATGGAGCGTGAACCAGACCACTCACCTGTCTAGTGCCGAATTTAAGAATACGTGGAGCCATGCCTCGACGCCCCCACATGCCTTCATGGTGTGCAGCCAATTATTCGCTGGGTTTTATAATTTAAATGCAATAATTTCGATAACAGGTCACCTACGTCAACAATCTTACACCATGAAAACTGAACAATTTTCATATTTCCCCAAAACACGTGAATTACGGTTCAGGGAATGTACTTCCCCTTCTTTAAATGACAGAGAAGGAAAGAAATATATGCCAACAGATGTAAGGGCCCCAGCCACATCTAAACTACACGTGCAACGTTTTTTCCAGGATAACACGTCTGTGTGGCAATCGTCGGGTTCGTCATTCCGTCGACGCTGCTCGGACTGAGGAAGGTCACCTGAACTACATAGGGACAATCTCTGACCGGACAGACATTAGAACTGCTTGGTTGTCTTCAGAATTTCTTAGTGCCTGTGGCAAGTGTTCATAAGTCACATACGATAACAGACTTAAATGTCCAACCTGGTGTCGACCTGTCAGTGCCACCAGGGGGACAGAGACCAAGACACATCATTCAACAACAAAAACTTGCCATTCATCATTGTCCCACCAACATCCATTCCACAACCCTTCTTAAAAACAACGGGGTGGAAACCGAAAGAAGAAGAAACAATCAACCCCTTATCGAAGTCAGGGACACCCCACTGTGGAACCCATCTGTCTTCTCTTTATGCACCGCCAATGAACTCGTCTCGTCCACATGAAAAGACACTAACAGAACGGCCTAATGCATATGGAAATAAAACTCCCATTCTACCATCATCACTTAATGTTAAAGCACTCTAAGCATGCCCCGAGGAGAAGCAACTTTGCTAGCTTTGTCAATACAGTCGACATAAATGCGGATGAGCAACTGGATGCGACACCCAGAAAGCAGTCCGAGAAGAGATGACACTTCGAAGGAGGTGGACCATCTCTAAATGTAACGCGTCACAAGTGGCCGTCATCACTACCACAACGACAATAAAGCTACTAACCCAGGATCTGCGTGGAACTGAGAAAACCACGAAACGCCTGCCAGAATAGCCTATGCCCGTGCAAGATATTCGAGCCTTGAACTCACAGAGCACGAAGCACTATCCCCCCCCCCCCTTAACTACAACGTTCAATTAAATTTACAGTTCCTACATGAGATATGACATACATACAAGGTACAGGCACCTACTTATTTCTCTGCGAAGAGTAAAGGGGGTGGTGAAGGTGAAGCGCCATGTATTATTATTCATGCGCCATAATGGTGAGAGGTCAGCGTCAAGGTCCGGTCGCTTGGGAAGGTGGCTAGATGCATGGTTGACCTCCGCCTTGTTCCGACTCTGAATGGTTGGGAGGACCTCAGAGCTGATCTGGTCGTGACGCCGATAGACAAATCCCTGCCCCTGACAAGAAAAGAATCCCCGCCATCCAGCCAGTAGTACAGACACTTTATGATTAAGCTGTCACGACTTAAATCACATACGGGCTGGTGTAAAAGCAAATAGTACCATACAAGTACACTGCCGACACTTACGAGGCACGTGCACTTTGAGACAGTCCGTGGAAGTGCATCAGATCTAAATTTAGTCTCCGCTTCGATGGCGATCCTGCCGCTGGACCTCAGCATATTAAATTCGGTATGACGATACTTTAGAAATATACCAACAGATTATGAATGAAATAATGCTTTATCAGTCAACAGTCACAAAACATGAAGATGGAGCAGAATTTCGAGGTTATATCAGAAGAAATTAAGGTACACTAAATGTGGACTTCCGTAACAGACCTTGCCGGAAAGAAAGAAAATAATAAAAATTATAAAACTATATAGACTTATAATACATTTGCGAACAATACAAAATTCGGACTCTATTACGATTCGATCGTATGTGTAAGAGCCAACACGCTAATCAGCGGGATGCACTGATAGATTCTAAACTGATTTAGGCTACCCATATACGGCATAAACAACGCGAGATTTGAGCGACTAGAAGTCCTTATACATATGTTCAGCGTTCTGGAAAAAAAAAACAAGAATGATTTATTGTCAGATCTTTGAAAATTATGCAACTTTCACTAACGTAATGCTTTGGGTAAATAAAAAATAACTATGTCAAATACGTTGGCACGAAAAATTTTTATGGTTCCATCTACTACAACTACAACGTCTATTAAAACCTAGAAGGGACCAATCCTTCAGAACTTTATAATGCAGAATGCCAACAGCAAACTCTTTTACTGCTTGTTTCGTTACTGCGTAATTATCATTACAAGACGACAAACATATTCAGCCACATTCCGAAGTGGACAGACCATTTACATTCGAGGTATAGCAGCCTGGAACTACCGTAAGCGTCGCCTCTATTTGGCATGTAACAATACGCTGTTTAAATACCGCTTACATTAGCTTAGATTCACTTCGAGTGTCCGATTCCAGTCTATGTATAATAAAAAAAATGCTGGGTACCACAGACGGGTGACCTCCCTTGGCGTGGAACTTCAGGGGGCGCTAGTTTCAATTTATGTCCAGCATAGATCACAGTGAAAAGAACGCCTAGTCGGCGCTTCTGATCTCAACCCACATACAGCCTATTAGCTCAATCGGTCATGTAGGAGCTCATACCTCTAAGTAATAGTCGATGTGAAATCACTGACACAGCGCGAAAACCATCAGTATACTATCACTCTTAATTACGACGCCTGATTTTTACGGCTAACACCACCGATCGGTTATTTTATCGCCGCTTAGTCTGCCGGATCAGCTGGTTACGACATACGGCCTTATACTAGTGATTATGTGCCGCGATGCCTGGCTATAAGGCCTGCCAAATTATTTTTGTCTTCCGATTGAAGTTAGAAGGTAAAAAATTACTGTACTGCATAATTTGAATACTTAACCAAATTTATTTACCTGGAACAATGGTACAATACAGTGTAAATTCTGCTCAATATACATTTTTACATCGACCTAATCAAGTTTCTAGAGTTTAAGTACGTTCGTCGGTAATCATTCGAACTGTAAATATTACAGTGACTGTGATGATGAGATGCAAGTAATGAGTTAATTTTGCGGTTGGGGGGGGGGGGGG
>Ga0123354_10011140_pt1 | contig 13876 bp, 8 predicted proteins | sample TergutLab28metaG_2_FD_97872 | JGI IMG/M metagenome (GOLD analysis project Ga0123354, IMG submission 97872) | Labiotermes labralis P4 segment gut microbial communities from Petit-Saut dam, French Guiana - Lab288 P4 | ecosystem: Host-associated > Arthropoda: Insects > Digestive system > Gut ... | reverse complement strand
TTACAATAAGTTTATTTCATGCATCTACATGTTTCGAGCACATGTGCTCGAAACATGTAGAGGCATGAAATAAACTTATTGTAAAACAAAAATTTTGTGCATCAAGTTGGTTAATTACTGAGAAAAATTAGTAGAGTTTGCCGTACTAGTGCAATGGGCAGTAAAAGCTGTATTTCACAGTGTAAAGAACCTGTAAGTTACTTTTACTATTGTTGCAACAGAGGGCTGTGTCATCAGTCATTGTGCGAAGGTGATGTAAGCCCTCTTATAAAGTGACCAATCTCTCTGCGCGTAGCAGAACTCAGCTTAGAAAGAACAAAAGCCGGGACGTGTCTGACTGCTGTAAGTCAGGGCGAAACATTGCATGTGTTCGGTTTAGACCATTTTGCCTGACGAAATGTCTACACGGAAGGACACGCCAAGTATAAGGGAATGTAAAAGTCTCGCATTTACGCATACCTGTTTACACAAAAATATAGTGTACATGAAGGTCTTTACTTTAAGTGCCGTAATTAAGGTCGTCGAATGACGCCTTCAATTACAATCATGTCTTTCTTACGCGTGAAAGGAAAACGGCATATTTTTGTTAATGCACTTCAATATTTATTTTAATGTGTTGAAATGTGCATTCATTAAATGCCTGCATTTACTTGAGAGTAATTCTGAAGTACAAAAGTAGCATCACGTTTTGTGTATAAAGGTGAAGGCTATGTAGTCAGGAGGATTATCAGCACTGTGCGCATTTTGGATCTCACGTAAAGGCCAGTGAGAGCTTACTGCAACCGCATGACACTGCCCTTCCTATTGAAATAAGGATTTGACATTGAAAGGGAAATTAATATAAAATTATAACAGGGAGTGGCTCCATATTATTATTATTTGTGAAAGAAATTAGCCTTCTGAGACATAGGAAAGTTGCTGCATAAATATCAGACGTAATCCCTGTCCTTGAACTCTTATGTATTTTACTTTGCTTTGCAAGCGACATCAAAAAAACTGTTTTTGTCTCTATTCATGTCTGCTTTCTAATTATTATCGTCGAAGTAATCTGGTTCCCAGTAATTCTGTGTTAGAATTCTGTCATGCGATGCTTCCTTCATCATACCACAACATTCGGTCGATGGACACGCGTTCTGTCATATTCATGTTTCGTGATCTATTTATTTCAATTGTCGTATAAATGACATCAAGAATTTATAATATTGCTTATACTGTTTTCACTAATTCTTTTTTAAATTTCGTTTAAATTAAGTATCATCATCCCACTGTGTTTGTCCAATCTGTATCGACTCAAGCGTCCGAGTAACACGACACTACGTATGTCATAGATTCATTATATTTACTACAACATGTTTCGATCGACTTACACGGCCGTCATCAGGTAGTCGTACAAATTCATAAATTTATAAAATAATAATAATAATAATTCCGCTGTTTGCAATAATAACCAGTTTACCAAACTATAATATTTGCTGCATGCTGAGGAGTTCCTTCTCCTATAAAATACATTCATTTTTACGAATTTTTACTACTACCTGATAATGGCCTTATAAGTCAGTCGAAAAATTTTGTAGTAAATATAATGAACATATGATGGCATAGCGTTGTGGTACTCGGACCCTCTAATCAATATACAGTTCATTTACTGGTGTGAATTTATGTATTTATCTGCACTGTGCTAATTGTCTTTGCCTGAACTTTTCAAAATGACATTTTTTTTCACTCTTGTAAACACGCCTACAATCTTCAGTAATTTATTTAGACCTGTGGTTAGGAAGACTTAATACCTTTGTCTATCTGTTGTGTTGGTATTTGAATCGGCGATCTCCAACGGTCCAGAAAAGTTTTAAACTGTAAACAATGTCTAGAAGATGTGTACCGTTACTTTTATTGAATTCCAGTGTTTTAGAGATGGAAATGAAAGCGGAATTAAGTAAATACTTAATTGGAGTCTGCTTTCAGCTGTTTACGACATATCGGTACAGGGAAGTGCTAGTGAGTATACTTAGCCAAAAATTATGTACCAAATTTTCTCACTGAGCAGATTTCGTTTCTTTGCGCATTTAACCTCGTCGTGTTGCTTGGTTGATAACCCTGAGGAGAAAACTGCGCTGTTCTGGTTTCTTTTTTCTTAGTGGCTTCTTGACCCTTGGAGATGGGACGGATAGTTTGTCCTAAAAGTCGGTAACAAACTACCACTATACTCGCTGCGTAATAACCCAGAAGAGCACATTTCTCATCTACTTCGCGGTGGAAGCCTGAAATCATGTAACGTTGAGGAGGTCGGAACTGTCCTGAATTCTTAGCTTAATGGGTGTAGTAAGACACATTAATTTGGTGGTATATTGTTTGATATTTTTCGGAATCTTTCTGCACGAGCTAAAATAAAAACAAAGACTTTATTTTAAATCTCAGTCTTCCATAAGAAATGTATTGAGTGGGTCTTTAGCAAAATGCAGCCTTGTTACTACACTTCGACTTCGGAAAACCAAAGAGATAGATATTAGAGTAGTCCTAATTCTTCGGGGTTTGTAATTCCTTGCGAACTCAAGGAATTTGTGATGATGTTATTGAATTTTAATTGTGGTTTTAGAATCTGATCAAATGCACTGGTTGCATGAAAGTGATTATCAGGTTTAAAACGATTGTAACCAAACTTGAACGGTCATGACATGTCTGCAGAGTTTAACATCACTGGCACTTTCTCTCTGTCATGTTGTCTGTGTGTTAAATATTTTAATAGTTCCCAGAAAACACTCTTATCTCAGGCCCAAATTTGGAATCTATCATACTCGAGACATTGTAAGCGGAGAGCTTTACAATAGACGTTTCATTCTCGATGACTGATGCTCAACTCTTTCTTCAGTCTGAGTTCGAGCCTGTCTGTGAACACAGTCTGTCTCAACTATAAGAAGTCTTCTTAAGCCTCAACGCGTACCTCACAGAGAATACAGTCTGTAAACATTTTAACGCTCAATCACGTCTGGGGATCGTGAATGTACATCGGTATACACGTAAAGTACCCTTTATTTATGTTCGATTTTATCCTAAATCGTAACATGTCATCACATTTTATTAGAAGTATCAAATATGAAATTTCACGAAAATCCTTCCGTCGGAAGTAGTCTTGGTACACGTGGATGGAAGAACAGACAGACATAATGGAGCCGATAGTCGCTTTCCGCATGTGAACGCACCTGAGATATAAAATGTAGGTTGCATCTCGGTGGGTGAGGTGAGTTGGCTACGTACGTGTAAAATCCTAGTCTAAAGAGAACATGAGGCCGGATGGATTGGATGTATATGACTGACAGCAGGGTCCAGTGTTTTTTGAATTAAAACAGCGATTAACATTACTGAAAATAACAATCAGTACTTCGGAAATGACCGCTGTATAAATATTTCGATAAGAGACATTGTATTGATGTTTCTTGGACACCATAAGTAATTTGAACGAAGTCATCCCGTTGCGTATTGATTCTATATATTCATTTTATTACATATATTTCAGTCAGCACAACTACATAATAAAATATATGTAATAGAGTGAATATATACCATAAGTAATGGCTTGCTTTGTTGTGATCTGTCTCATTTTGAACTCCTGTTCTTCGTATTCGTGAAAAACTATAATAATAATAATAATAATATTTATTGACTGCGATTGGGTTCTCCCCCGGTGGCAGTGCATCTTCTTAAATCAGGGTGTGAAGTAAAGTACTACAGGATTTACAAGATATTTGTCCCTATATAAGATATTATATTAAAGGAAAGCGTTGGGTCTAACACCATACGGCTGTGCCCTTAAACATAAGCATCAAAATTCAACAACACAGACCATCGAATCTGCAACATTTTCTGTCACGAAAAGCACCAATGTTCTATTGCTTGCACTTGCCCTTCCACTTCTCTGGTTATTCTAAATTTAAGTGTTAACAACTTTATGTTGAAGACAGTTACTTCGTTTGTGTATACGTTAGAAGACAAGGAAACTGTTTGATCGTTACCGCTTTGGATGGTATAGTTAGACGTTGTCAGGACTTCACTTATTGCAAGTAAACGATATACAAACTCCTAAACTCCGTGGCCTTAGTCCGCACGCGAACTATACCGACAGAGCGGCCGCCGCCGGTCGGCGAAGTTGGTGCCAACTTTTGCGGTTAGAGGGGTGTCACGTGGTCAGCGCAACGGGTCCCCACAGCCGTTAATCTCTGTTTTCTAGACCTGGAGCCGCTACTTTTCTCATTCCTCAATTGACCTCACGAGGCTCACGAGGCTGATTGGACCCCGTTCCAGACCCACTACTACTCAGAAAATCTGGTAGCGCCGGGGATCGAACCCGGGACCTCTGTATCTGTAGTCAGAAACTCTGACCACTAGACCACAGAGGCGGTCAAACGATATACAAAAGCTACAACAAAATAGCAGTAATAGTACCACACCACAGACAGAAGCATTTGCATGCATGTAAATGCAATTAGTCTTGCAACTTTAACAGACTTGCGCGTTTCAGGTAATTGTTCTATTTAAGCATTGTTATTTGTTGCTATTTTCCTAGTGTCGCTATTTCAAGGTACGTTTTCCTTAGAAAGCCCAGGATGATAACATATACAGCGCATTTCCTTACATACGATTGTTCGATTTGATTCTGAGTTTCACGTGCGTTGTATATCTACGTATGAACTAGCATTTTGGAAGGAATGCGTATCTACATTTGTTTATCTATGTACATTTTCTTTATGTGTATTTCCTTCGAATCATTCCTCTCTAAAGACAAATTTCCCTTTTAAAAAAAACACGTAATTGTTGTTGATTTACTGATTTTGTGAAACGTCCAAATTTCAGTTTAAGATATTAATACAAACACCATGACTAGAATTCGGTTCTCATCGGGCCTTGGTGTCCTTCTTTACAACTGTTCGCCTTGTAGGGGTATGAGATCCATCCAACCTTCTGCCTAGTTTTCGTCGGCGGTTACTGCATGACGGGCGGCAGTATTGGAAGCCGACATTCACAAGTAACCTTTATCTGCCGGTCATAACTTCCAAACTTTCGCGGCACATCTTTTTTAAAACCACTGGTTTAGAGCATGATTATAAATTCAATGGAAAAGTAATTCGTGATCCTTTGATATTTGCGCAGTTTTCTTTAACTGCAAAAAACATGTCCTGATCCTCCGTTTTATTTTTTGAGTATTAGACGGCGAAGTAATCATGGGAAAATCTCCTCTCGTGTAGTGAAACTGAAGCAAATTTTGGCTAATGCATTGGATTGTCTGTGACATGTGTCCTTTGCATGTACACTGAAAATAAAATAGTGCCCATGTACACCGTGTGCACACTAATAATATTGTGTCTGTCTGCTATATGAACACTGGTGATGGCAGTTCTGTCCTCCGTAAACACACGAGTAACAGTACCTCCGTTATCTGTATGCTCACTACTAATAGTGTTTCTCTCCAGTACGTGAACGGCAGTAATATTACCATGTCAGGTAAACACGGTTTAAAACCCTGTCTTGTGAGTTCTATCCGTGTCCCAGGTTTGACAGAGTTTGTGAACTCGACGTCGAAGCTTCGGTTATGTTTTAAAACAAGACAAGTCCGAAAAAATATTTCAAGAATAATTTAGAAGATTTGATCTACGTAGACTATCCTGTTACAATACATATTTTTTGTGCTAAACTAAAACTTAAAGTTGTCACTGTTTCAAGAACGAAGTCGTATTGGGGAGTGGACGTACGGATCCACACATTCTTAACCTCGGTACTGCATAAAAGTGTGTGTATGTGTGTGTGTGTTTAGTGTACTAGGATGTAAACTACTAGAAAAGAACTCATTTTTGCATTGGTAATTTTACGTAAACATTATTTTGACTTTATACATGTACCTGAACCACTCAGAATATCGTTAAAAAATACAAATAAAAGTGCAGTTATACATTAAGTCTATCTGTGGTACGTCGTGTTCCTTGTCGGCCGTTTCACTACATTTTTTGTCACTAAGCCCTATGGCACGGAACTTGACCAATGAGCTATGAAGCAGTAATAGTGGGTCTCTCAAAACTTGTATCGAAATCAAATTATTTTCTCACGATACTGTAGCCTGGGGCGGTCTGCCCTTTGAAATATATTCAGTGCCCTCCCTCCGGCCCCCAGCCTGACTAATCACGCACTGAGATTTTGGAAGTGACGTCGTATTTGTTAGGTTTTAGAGCGTGACCAAATGTCTTGACTTCAGGAGGAAGCAATACAATGAGAGTGAATATAATTCAGTAGGAAAATCACGTTGCAGATTAAGTTTATGTGACTTTAAGTGTCTGTTATAAATACCGGGTATGAGGCTTTATTATAGGCCACGACTCTCTTTTTAGAACTCTAACTTGGCCCATTATTGATGATCGTCTCTCCTTTTACGGTACGTAAGCTCTACTGATGGAATAGAATCGTTAAATAACCTAATAAACACACCCATGAAATATGCTTTATACTACTTAAGGATCTACGATTACGTTGGTGATGGAAAGGTTTGCAAATTGATGCAGTCACAAATTTCTCTCAGCCAGAGAAAGCACAATAGTCTGTTTGAGGGCTGATGCCACAGCGTTCAGAAACGATGCTGTTAACTTGTATTGCAGGCATTCGAGGCCCTAAAGCAATGTCATAACAACGACATACACGTACTGTTAAAATCGTCACTTTATTTCAGTATTTTAATACAGCCTACTTAACTAGAACTAATTGTCATACTCAGATCACAAACTCGCTTAACTTTAATGTGAATTTTTCGTGAATTCCCAAATTCCCCTTATCTTCAACCAGGATTACTGCATGCTGCAGACTCTCCTTGCGTGGTCACAATCAACTTCGACGCCGATTAACACAGAAATGTGAACTATATGGATGAAATTCTCCTTTTGTCTCCATTTTCAGATATGCATTTCATACCTCAAGGATGGTGCCAATAACTGAATTTTATACAAGGAAGTCTTTCTTGAGAATCTAATAGTTGCTCAGTTAGTCAAGAAATTGCCCGAATTTGATTCAACTTGAAGGTTTGTTGCTGTCTGCATGTCAGCTCGCCATGGATTCATGTCTGTAAACAGATAAATCCAGTCCACACCCGTCAGAAATTCTACCACCGCCTAGGTCTAAAAAAAAACTCTGAGTCTTCTATCTAAATCCCCACCCGCCAAAGGAGCAAGTGTAGTGGGAATGGTTTCTGAACCGATGAAGACACTTCGTTTCGTCCGATTTATGAAGAGAAATTGAGTGACAAGTGTGCCACTAGAGCTTCGTGGATTGGATAGAAATGACCCACCACAACCTCAGCCACTTGACACTTGAAGAAAGGCAGTTTGAAGTCAGAGCTTTTGTCTGCAATGGGAAGAATCCAGATCGCTTGCGCCTCACTGATGAAGCCATTCAAGTTAGAATGGAAAACTCTCGGTTTAATCTGCGAAAGTCAATTTACTTACGTAACCGTGAGATTAATTTTCCCCAAGTAAAAATCTGGCCTGTTATCATGGAAGCACTTTATTTTAAACCCATACAAGCTACAAAGGTGCGGGGCTTACAACCGAACGACAAAGGCAAGCCATGCGAATTTTCCTAAGAATTTCGAGAGCAAAATGAAAGCACTGGTTGTTGTTAGTGATGAGGCAATAGTCACAATGTTCTTGTGTAGGATTCTCAAAATCCTCACTAAGTCATAGTTTATGTTTTGTGTTGTTTCACACAACAACGTTTATAGCCCTTCCTCTTTTTGCAGAAAAATCAATAAGAATTTTTTTAAGGAAACTTCTCCTTGTGTTTCTGTAAATTAATATAACAGGGAGTACAACAGTGAACACAAGCAATTTTTAATATAAAAACATACACTCTTTTTGTAATAAAATAGTACAGGACGTGTTATAATGTTCTCCGTGATTACAAACATTTATAACAAGAAAACCAAAGGATCTACCTTAATGGAATTGTTCACAGCCACAGGAAAACTGAATTTTTTTTTTTTTTACAACTAGAGATGTTCGATGTGTTCACCACGGGTGACACAGCACACATCGATACGATATTCAAGTTCTTGCCCCACACGCGTCAACATGGGTACTTTCTGCCTGCACAGACGCCCAGTTTCAGTAAATAGTTTATACCACGCACGAATGGTCTTGTCTGTACGGGGGTCCTTTGCATACTTTGCACGAAATGCACGTTCAACAGTAACCACTGACTTATTCGTGTGATATTCCAACACACAAAACGACTTCACCCCCGGAGCGGCCAATTTTCTCAATACATACACTCGCATCGCCCAGCGGCAGAAATGTGAACTGCGATGAAAAACAACTTACTGGGAAAACATTTTTTGAGTTCTTCCCTTCTATCTGTACATGTTTCGTAAATACGTGTCCTGCGGTTTTCCTATAATACATTTTTGTAATCCCGGAGTACATTATGAAACGCCCTGTATTTCAACTGAATTATTCTTTGGTATATTAAATCAATGAAAGCATGTGCTTGGTCATGTCGTGTAAGTGCCTTTTGCATTAAGTTCATAGAGTCTCCACCGATTTAAATCTCGATAGGACCAGTTCACTTTCTTACTTTCATCGCGAAGTGCGAAAATATCTGATTAGCACACTGCTTCAGCGATAGATGAGACGTGGTACCGAAGAAAGTGACACTGGAAGATCCTGGTCCAGCAGATCAACTGACGTAAGCTGTGTGACATGTATATTTTTGGTTGTGTGCGAAGAACACCGTGTTAGTTCCACCACTGTGAGCAAATATTCCGAACTGGAATGCAGGATCGTTGTAACTGTACCTCCAGTTGCAAGTGACACGCTGGCACAGGTCTGGGATGAATGGAATTTGAAACCGACGTCCGCCGCGTGACTTATGGTGCTCATAACCAGTGCCTCTAGATTTCAAAGAAAATTTTTCAGAAACTCTAAATCGGTCCACGTCCGTCAGTAATAAAGTTCAGTTTTGACTTTATGAACTACATCAGGTGTTCGCTTATTTTGAGTTTTCCTGTATTTCAACAAAATAAGGTAAATCAGTCCCGATACAGGCCTGGAGTGGCCCAGAGGGTTCCAGGAAATTAAGGTTCCCAGATATCATGACAACGGCACATTATGGTGGTAAGGTTGTCAGCCTTACGCACCGGCCACCTTTACCGCCAGGAAATGCTCCTGGTACTCATTTCAGTTAGAGGCTGAGTCGACCCCAGGACCATAGTGCGATCGGAAGGATTTTATATCAATGAAAAATTCCAATGACACCAACTGGGATCGAACCAGTGACCTTCCGATTTGTGGCACAGCACCCTAACCACTGTGCCACCGCGGTCATTTCAACAAAGCACCTCAGGTATTATAAAAGTGAAAAGGAACGTGGATAGTCGGTCTAATATGGTACAAGGTAGCTGTGTATTATAAGTTACCAGTGATGAAGAAAGCTTAAAGTACAAAAGTACATGAGACATTGACGAATGTGAAATTGTTAATCCTTCTCAGTAAACAGTGTCTATGGTGATGGCATGCCTTTAAGAAACTCTCACTTATTACATCTGCTAAAATTCCTCTCTCGTATCATCACAGCATCATCGGGACCTCGGTGACATCAACAATTAAGTGAGGGCAACAGGTATAATAAAGCTTTGTGATTTCATTCTTCTCGAGGCCACAGACGCTTACTTTTTTCCCTTGCTTACGTCGCGCTTTGCTGAGATGTTGATGTCATCAATAAAGAAGATACAAGTATTATTAATCCCTCCTCCCCCCCCCCGCACCCCAACAGCCCTTCAGTCTATCGCTTTTGACTTTGTATTAAAGGTTATATATTTTTGTTTTTGAATCTTCAGCGTTTCCTTGAGGTTGCATAAGGATTGTAGAAGTGATAGTACCTAAGCAATTACACATTTCAGTCACGACTCTTGGAATATCCACCAGAGAATATGGTCGGGCAAGTGACAATGAAGTCGACTCACCCAGCTCCTCCCGTCTTCCTCATGATAACCGACGTCCGTTTAATTTGCCTGCCCTCGGGGCTTCAGATTAACGAAGCAGAAAGTTGATCATTAACTGCCCTGAAGTAAAATGATAATGAGGTTTCTTGTGTTTAGATTCTCGTTTTATTTGAGTATGTGGGACATAAGGGAAAGCCCTAGCAGTTGGACCGTATCGTATTCTGACTTAGTTACTTCGTTATACAGCACTGTAACAGTTGAGTTTATGACTCTAACCTCTTATATTTTTCTCTCTGAACAAGCCAGTGAACAACCACTAGACGTTTGGCAGATGTTGGTTTCATGCGAAACCGTATATAAAATGATTTAATTTCAACAAAAATGAATATGTAAGGGGCTGTAATTATGAATAAATTTTCAATCATTTCGCTCTGCTATTACTTGATGCAGTGTTTCCTTTTACAGAATTGGTGGGTGACTTCGTTGTCTACTATGCGCGTAGAAAGACAACCGGAAAGAAAGTTGAACGTAGTTAAATTTGTCAGATTTGCAAGTAGCTGGAATAGTTATGGTAATAAATTTATGATCTATTTCAGGTGCTGTTTATATCTGAGATCGTACTTACACTATCTTTACCGAAGGGGAATTATCTACACTTTCTCCAACATATTTTCTCCTATCACTCGCTGGGTTTCATACAAAACATTCTTAGATAAGCGGTGTATAAATTTCATTTCCAAGAGGCTTGCCCAAAAATGGCAAAAATTTAACAAAACAAGTTCTCAAATATTTATAAATGTAATACATTCATTATTATGTTTAGAAAGCACTGACTTATAAAGAACAGAGATATACCTGGATGCTGATAAGTCGTTAGCTCAACCAGGAAGGAAACAATCTCGGAAGCATGTCAAGGACGCGTGTGATTTCAACAACATCGAGACGCGAGCCGTCATCAAGTTTTTTTTTTTTTGGCAAGTCAAGGCGCCGAAGGAAATTCACGCCATTCTGACAGAAACATTACCTTGTTTCCTTCCTTGTCGGGCTAAGGACTTATCAGCATCCCTGTATAATAGCAAAATTTTACAGATACTTGCTTTTACATTTTAATGTCTCCTGTTTCGTATTAAAGATGTGGGTATTAATTATGGGTATTAATTATGGGTATTAATTATGGGTATTAATTAGGTTACTTGATGGTTTACATTGATGCGGATTTTTGGGGTTAACTCTCTTCATCCATTTGAGGCACTAAGTTACAGCCCGGGATTAAAACGCAGGAGACTGTAGTCAATATTATTACATGCGAAGTATCAGAGTTCAGTTAAGATCCGCAGTCTAATTTCCTTGAGATTTATTACATTCTTTAGCATAAAGCCGTAAATGTGCTTACAATAGACAATTGCCTCGCCTCAAAGATAACTAACTCCATGCCGCATACTCCCACTTAAGAAGCTAATGTTCTTTTAGTTGCTCAAGAATTTCGCTGCATTGTTTGCAATCTGCAGTTTTATGACTGTTTTCACAGGCTCGCGGCACTACTCCTTGTCCTGAGCTGTATCAATCTATTACACTACCATTTCGTTCAATGAAGGCATATTTTTCTCATATCTACGCTTAGTTCTTCCAATCAGTCGCTTACATTCAGGTTTCCAACCAAAGCTCTGTATGATATTCAGATATTTCCCATGCACTCTATTTTCCCCGCTCACCTCAGCCTCTTCCATTTAATTATCCTAATGACCTGTGACGAGAAGTAAAAAGTATGAAACTCCTCGTTACACAGTTTTCCACTCCGTCATTTCGCTTCTTTCCTTGCCCGAAGATAACAGTTCATAAAAATCTGCAAGTTTCTTACTCTGTTAAGTAGGCCTGTTGTATATTCCAATGTACGTTGCGCCGTTTTGTTGTGTAATCTTCACTTTGCCAACTTTCTTCATTGCCTAGTAATAAGACCTACGTCTGATACGCCTTTTGAAGCGTCAAAGGGTCGAATACTTAACATATCTGCTGATATTATCAGGCAGAGCGTTTTTGAAGGTGTCTAACTGACTGACTAACTGACCCACAGACTGGCTCCATTAACTAACCAGTCAACTAACTAACTAAATAACTAACAGGGACAGAGACCTTATTGAGAAGCTAGCAGTTTCTCAGCCGGTCAAGAAATTACCTCCTTTATGGAACCCCAATTTTAATTACGCTATTCACAAGACCCCGCCATTTTCCCGTAGCCTGAGCGAGATTAATAGCTTCCACGATCTCCCAGCCAATTTTTTGTAAGCTTGTTTTTTATATTATCTTCACATCTACGCCTAGGTTTTCCAAGCGGTCTCTTTCCTTCAGCTTTCCTCATCAGAACCCTCTATGCCTGTCTGCTCTGCCCCGTACGTGCCACGTGTGCTGCTTGTCTCACCCCTTTAAGTTGATCACCCAAATAGCAATATATAAAAAGGTAAAGCAGTCCCGTTACAGGCCTGGAGTGGCCCACAGGTTTCCAGGAAGTTAAGTTTCCCAGATTTCATGGCAACGGCACAGGATGGTGGTAAGGTTGTCAACCTTACGCACCAACCGCCTTTACCCTCAGGAAATACTCCTGGTACACATTTCTCTTAGAGGCTGAGTCGACCCCAGGGCCATATTGCGATCGGAAGGATTTTATGTCAATGAAAAATTCCAGTGACACCTGCTGGGATCGAACCAGCTACCTTCCGATTTGTAGCACAGCAATTTAACCACTGTGCCACCGTGGTTCCCAAAATAGAAATATATATGAATTGCTTTTTTCGTAATGCTCCTCCTCATGCTATTTTAGCGGTTTAGCTGTTAGGGAAGTATGAGCCTCGATTTGTTTGCATTAACAGAGAAAATTGGGACGATACAGAGCCAGTTGTTACTTTACTATGACGCAACAACCCTTGAAGTGTTGGGGATTTAATCTCTTCTTTTTCATCTGTCTTTACGGATTGGACCCTCTGGCCCTTCGAACGTGAGAATTTACTTTTGAAAATGAGAATCTTATGGAAAATTTGTAGGTTCCTTGAACGAGTGATCGGATTATCTTAAGAATTAGACACACTCACAAACAGTGCGAACGTACATCCATGCGTCAACCTTCACGGCACTTCACCTTGAGCAAGTTGAATTTGTTCTACACATTTACACTTTTATTTTCCCAAGACAAATATTAGTGTTAATCCCTCTTCCATGACCTTCCAATCTCCTGACAGAAAAGTATCTCTGACAAACGCCCATTAATCTTCATAAAGAGAGACATTTGACTGGATTAGTTTAATTCGTATCTTCTGAAGTTTAGGAGTAAAATATTTTAACTGCAGTGTGCCATGGCCGAATTATTTTCAGAGCGCAATATTCTAATAGTTTAAGAGTTGAATTTTTCAGTATGAAAATAGGCATTGGATTTTGAAAGCTTTTGGAACCAGAAAGTGAAAACGTCTTGAATTGAAACAATAGGTTTATATATTTCATTTAATAAAGAAGGTTACGTACTTAGGTTTGATGTCTTTAGCAATATGTCATTCTTAAAATTCGGTAGAATTTAGTGGAGGTAAAGACACTACTTATTGCTAGAAAAGGGTTTTATTGTTAGACACTTCGACTTCTTTCCAGGAGTGACCAATTCTGTTTTCAACTATTAGAGCAGAAAAATAGCAGAAGCCTGGAATATGACCTCTGGTAGTATTTGAAGGGAACAATGTAAAAGAAATTTATGGTCCGTAAAAAAGAAGAAGAAGAAGGAGGAGGAGGAGGAAGAGGAGGAGGAGAAGGAGGCCGGAGAATAAGAATAAATGAGATGCAGGATATATTACTAGAGAAAACATCGTAAAATTTGTTCTTTCTCTTAAATTGAGATGGTATGGATACATTGAAAGGATAAATAACTAAGGA
>Ga0123354_10011138_pt1 | contig 13877 bp, 10 predicted proteins | sample TergutLab28metaG_2_FD_97872 | JGI IMG/M metagenome (GOLD analysis project Ga0123354, IMG submission 97872) | Labiotermes labralis P4 segment gut microbial communities from Petit-Saut dam, French Guiana - Lab288 P4 | ecosystem: Host-associated > Arthropoda: Insects > Digestive system > Gut ... | reverse complement strand
TTTTCGGGGGGGGTAGGTTCCCCGGGGGGGTGGGCTTCTGGCCCTCCCCCCCCTGCCCCGGGGGGGTGTGTAAGTTGGAAATATATTTGCGCTTATAAACCCCCCCCCCCCCCCCAACCCTTCCGTGCCTGCATAGGCATGTCATGGGCGATCTCTACCTGTATAAATAAATTACGATTTTACATTGAAAATTCCCAGTAGAATTACGTAAGTTAGCCATCTGTGCGTGAAGACATATGGGAAGGACGGCCCGATCAACCCCCCTCCCCCTTCATTGGCACCTGGGTGGCGTCCGTGTCGGTCTGATTTTCGGTGGTGAGGGCAGTAAATATTTGCGTAGGATATACACACGAACCCGCCAGTCCTACTTACAGCCTGTTCACTGTACTGACTGAGCTGTTCATGCTCCGGCTGCTCTACAGCACGTGTTATGAGCAGTGTCAGAATCTCTGCCGATAGATACTCGTATTATTGCTGCATGATCCTAAGCGTTGTTCGTTGGAGGTCGAAATGCCTGTAGCCGTTTTCATTACAGCTTTTGGAAGTCACATTGCGAGGGTGGGAGATAGTGAGTTACGGCCGGCAGAAGACGCTGCTGTCATCCCTTCACGGCCAACTGCTGTTCGATGTACAGTGAAGCGTGCAAAACAGCAAGGACCACATACCGGTGTATATTTGCGCGATGTCTAGTTTGTAGAATCATGGTTAGAACTTTGCGTGTGATGCGGACCGATGGAGACTAAAATGAAATTCGTTTGGTCAGTTGATGTGGGTAGACCTCCAGTCCTGCTTAATTTAAATCTGCAAAGTGATTTGGAAAATTACACAGTGGCGTGTTATGTATCTAATTTTTGCAGTCTGCGGAAAGCGCATTAAAACTGTACGCATAATACGTTAGAATTTGCTTCGCGAAAGCCACTGATTGAATTCCTCTGAAATGACGTGTGTTTCAGCCGTTGATTATGTGTGTTACTGCGGCTGGTGTGCCTGTGAGATTAACCGCTCTGTGTTTCACTCTCACTAGACTTCATGGTAGCAGCGTTCCATCAAATGGCTGATTCATGTCGGCTGGCGGCAGTCTTCGGATAATATTAGGAATACGCTGCGTTATTGGTATTTACTTACTCACACGGTGTATACAGAAGGAATTGCAGACTCTGATAACGCGGTATATTAAATCGTCATTGCTATACTGGATGTGACAGCTGTAAGTTTTAACAAAGTGCAAGTAGGTCTTTAGGGTCTGCAGTAAACGAATATATTGTTTTCAGTAACCACACCTATGACTGGGTGTTAAACTATCGGGTGAGGCCCCGTACAGTTCGATTTAGTGAACCTCGTAAGGCCTTGGTACCAACAACTTATATTTTGTTGTGTGCGAATTAACGTTTCGAGGCCCGGTTTTAACAATAGAAGCTCTCCATTTTGCCGACACAATGTATTTATGTGTTGGGCATGATTTCTCGCATAAGTGCCCGTTACTTGCCTATACAAATTTCACGCATTAGTTTTTATTGTCAAAGCGCACTGTGTACCTTGTTAGGTACGGTCAGAATGTTGCATTAATTTTAGTTAATTATTAAGTAGTATTCACGCCCTTGGCGAATCTGTAATTGGCGTTAGTATTTAAGTGTTTAAATTCAAGTACAGTTTTTCCTGACATGCTGTCTACCATCATATCCTTCTCACAAGTAAAAACTATTACCTACCCCTGTACTAGGTGAGATCCGTGGTGATAACTGATATTGTATTCAAACAGCAGTAGTATGTGTGTTAGCACGTTCGTTATGAGGTGGAACGTCTGCAAGTTGTCAGAACTGCGCCTTTCTGGACTATTACGCAGCGTGTGGTGGTAATTCCTTCGACCAGAATAGCGCAGGTCGCATCTACTTCGCGGCGGAGGGCTGAAATCGCCTGCTTGTTGTGTCCGGAACAAATTGAGAGAGCGTGATCGTTTAAGGCTCGTTGATCAATCGCATCTTTTGACTGTGAACATCGTTTGGCCATTCTGTCTGCGACCCTGCTGCACGCACTTTGCTTTCTTAATGAAACCGTCGAGGCCCAGCTAGCATGCTTTGTTTTCTGTCAGTGTCATATTCATAGCCCATTTAGAATCACTGTTTGGGCCAAAAATGTATCAGCTTTCAATTATTGTGATCTTCCTTGAGATTTGTGTCATTGTTTCTTGTAGGTCTTATACAGGGAGACAATATGCTAGAGTGAATACGAAGGGTAAAATAAGTGTGGTTTGTTTAGCAGGACTGTCATTAGCTCAGACTACGTGTATAGGCCTATACTTGGCATGGAATGATAGGATTATTCGTTAATAGTGAATTGGAAGCAGGCTTGCCTGTTGTACATGGATGTGCAACATGGTCTCTCACATTAAGGAAGAGTATGGACTGTTGGCGCTCGCGGGTTTGGTGCTGACGAAGATACTTGGGTCTAGCAGGAAGCAACAGGGCATAGAAAAGACTGCATAGTGACGAAATTCATGATATTTCACTCAGATACGAGGAGGATGACACGGACGGTGCATGTGGCACGTAGAGGGGAGAATAGAAATGCCACAGAGTTTTTTAGTGGGGAAATATGAAGAAAAGGGACGGCTTGAACGTGTATGCGTAGCTGGGAGGATACTATTAAAGTATGTCTTAAAGAAATAGTATCTGATGGTGTGGCTCAGTAGTGGAAGAAGTGCTAGGCTGTTTGGAGTAGGATATTGAACTTTCGGGTTCCATAAAGTGTGACCGAGGATGTAGGAATTAGCTTATGAAGCAGGACTCTGCTACAAGGAGTTAAGCCTATGTATTTCGACGTTGCGACTTGTGGATATAATTTTCCTACCTACTGCCACCACCGTTTGCTGACGTAGAAAGACATTTTTCCTGACTGCAGGCAGTGTGCAGTAGACTGGAGGGGGTACACTAGCATCTGGCTCAGGATAGGGCCTTTGTGAAAGCTGTAGGGAGTTTGTGTGTACCGTAAAACGTGCGGAGTTTTATGACTAGCTGAAGTACAATAAAAATAATTGGCCTGAAGATTGCCGGTCAGGGCCGAAACATGTAGCCAAATACGACCTAATTGTAACTATTGCATCTTGTCTTGATGTATGTTGTGTATTGACGGTACATAATATATTATACAAATTTGATAATACACAACGGGATGTCCTCTCTAAAATTTTTGAGGAACTCTTAGCTTCCCAAAAAGGACTCTGCTCCTTTGAGTTAATTAAGCCTTGCAGCCAATAACACGATATTGTCAGTGACGTTCGCTTCTCTTAAAATTACATTAGCGAGAGATGTGATGTTGATTTATAGTGTCAGGATCACACCAGCGAAGGTCTAATTCTTGCTGACGGCGGCTGTAGTGGGTCGGTAGGCCACGTATATTGTATCAGACGTCGGACAGGCCCCTGTACCTCCTCGAGTTGTCACTGCTAATGTATGGTTCGATCGCTTTGAGAGCAGTTTGTGAAATCAGCAACCACATTTTGTGTTATAAATGTGTGTTAGTGCAGTACTGGGAGTTCCGTGCTTGTCTTCAGTGGCACTCTGATGTAGTCTGCTTTCTTATTTTAGGGTGAAAAACCAGATTGAACACCCATAAAATACAACGGCTACAGTTGTAGTTTTGTGCGTCCATTGTAATTCGCCCTTTGTATTTTAGACAGAAACGATGAACGTTGGGTTCTCAGCTGAATGACAGCAAGTATTCCCCGAATTTAATTAGTTCTTTATTTCCATATGAATGTAACTTTCCTTCTGTATCTGGTTTTCACTGGTTCTGATCATTCAGAGGGCAGGTATTTCGGCAGAATTACAACCGCAACGTTAAAAAGGTCGGTTTCATGATTACCTTCCGCAAACGGGTGACTTACCGCTAACACTGTAGACTTGCATTTGGGAGATGTCTAGTTCGAATCACTGATGGTTCATCTGTCATACCGATTGCTTTTGCTTGGTTCTTCCAGTCTGATGTCGGACTGTTACCTCGCAGAGGCCACTACCGCTTGCTGTCAAATCCTTTCCAGTTCACCAGTCATTCTACCGTTCGACGCTATGTGCTGTGAAACATCAGAAAAGCCTGAGACATGGCTGAGACTTAAGTAACGCCTGTTGCGCTGCTTTCTGTACGTTGCGTTGACGTATATCTCATGTGACAGTTTGTAGGCAGGGCAGCCACGCAATGAACTGCTTCTGCGTTTGGGGTCGGCCGGACTTAGGGAGAATAGAGTCCGATTGTGAATCCGCGCTGCTGCAACGATAGAAACCCTAGCTGTTTAACTTAGGCGAACTTAGTAACTAACTAACAAACAGACGAACTAACTCTGTGGAACAGCCCTGCTTGAGAGAACAGTAATCCCCCAACTGTTGAGGAATTCCTGCTGAAGTAGAGCGATTAAAATCATACACATCTTTTAAACAACGCCAATTAAGAGGTATTCAATTTAGTAACATACCACGATTTGTAATTCATATTATCACGAAGTGTGTTAGATTTTGTCACAATTTACTTACATTAATTGTGTAGACTGCGTCTAGGAATTGCTGTCGATTTGTTGATGTGTTGTCGGCCATTGATTGCGTAACACATAAACACATGGACAGTCAACACAAAGAGACACTTTACTTTCGTTATTTCGTGGTACTTGTTTCGGCTTCAGTTAGCTGGTCGGAATCGTTTTGTTGAATTATTTGTCGTTGGTGCAATTTGTGCCAAGATGCATGTGTTGCCCTGTGCTAGTTATAGCTGTAAAGTTATTTATCTTAGGTTTAACTCCCGCTGTGAACTGTATTACAACACGGTCATACAACGCGGAACTCGGTCATGACGTTCGGTAGCGCCGTAACACCCTGTAGCTCATGCGCTGTTCATGAAAGCGTTCCGCGCAAGTGGAGCGGTTTTCTCGTAACTTCGGGTTGATGGGAAAACTAACTGAGGAAGAAACGTATTAATGCAAAATTCCTTTAATAGAGTGTATTTGACGTAGCGTCGTTACAGTTACCCGAATGTACTTTCGAGGTAGCTCTTTGGTTTGCATTGGGGATTGCAGGACGTCTGCTTGCCCAAGAGATGTCACCTGTGCGAGATTTTTTAGGTTCAGTGGTTAGTGCTGAGGTAGATTGACACCATGCAGGTTGATTTGCTTCGGACGAAGTTTCTGCCTCCATCTTTGGTAGTCCAAGAAGACTTCATTTATCGAAGTTGGGAAGACCTTAGCTTACCGAGAAGGTGGAGGCAGGAAGATTGTCCGAGACTGTGTCTCTGTTCAAGTCTACACGGCGGTATCCCAGAAGACTGGCATCTTTCGAGTTTACTTACCTCGATATTCGTGAAACACTACTGGGTGAAAATGGCAGTAATCCCAGTTTATTTGTTGTCCAACATAGCTAATAAGTGTAAGCTGATATATCTGTATGGTATATTTACACCAATTTGAGACATGCATAAGGAACTGTTGGAATTAATGCTTTATCGGTATTTCACCGAATAAGTTGGCTCAACAGGTATCACTAATGATCTGTATTTACGAGATGATCGGTTCGAATGTTGACCAGGACATTTGCCCTGAATGAGTTTTTTCATGATTTTTTCCAGTCCGTCCATGAGAGTGCCGAGCCCCAAGAACAAATTTAGCCTCGGCCGTTTCCTTCCCTATCTTTTTAGCTCATTTTTTACTAAAATTTATTCGTTGTATACCGTACAGTGAGGTACGGACAGATTTGTGAAGGAAACTGTAATTATAAATAAATAAATAAATATCGCACTGCTACAGGATACACAGGGTACAAATTATGCACCAACCTGCAGGGTATATTATACCAACCTGCTGGGTACAGTTTCTGTTCAAGCCTGGAGGGTACAGTTTCTATACCAATCTGCAGTGTACATATTTTGTACCAACCTGCCGGGTACAGTTTATACTCCAATATGCTGGGTACATATTCTGTACCAACCTTCTGGGTAAAGTTTCTATACCAACCTGCAGGGTACATATTCTGCACAAACCTGCGGGGTATATTGTACCAACCTGCTGGGTACAGTTTCTGTTCCAGCCTGGAGGGTACAGTTTCTATACCAATCTGCAGTGTACATATTTTGCACCAACCTGCAGGGTACATATTCTGCACAAACCTGCAGGGTATATTGTACCAACCTAATGGGTACAGTTTCCGTTCCAGCCTGGAGGGTACAGTTTCTATACCAATCTGCAGGATACATATTCTGCACAAACCTGCTGGGTAATCTTCTCCGGTTATTGTAGTGAGATATGCTTTACTAATAAACATCACTGACTTATTTGTTCCCGGTTTAATAAATTTTGTGGTCGTTCCGATTATCATACATTTACTTATACGTTTATCTACTGCTGTTTCAATATCTCAGAGTATATAGCGTCGAATGGCGGGGTGTTGAATTTGTAATAAATTAGGAAGAATGTGGAACGGGCTGTCGTGGCGTAATTTAAGATATGTTTTGGTATTTTTTTTTAAAGGAGAAACTGGGTTTAAAGTCACGAATACCTCAGGCTAGATGATATCTCGGTCGAGATCGGAACCGGTAATGAGTCAGAAACAATACCGCGTAAACTAATGTAAATCGGTCTTTTCATTCTAGCGTTAAACCTGCTTCTTGTATCATTTGTGACGGTTTAATTAAGTTTTCTTGTAAGTCTTAAATGCATATCTCAGGAATTCAGTTCTAGGGAGCTACTCGCAGTAAACGGTACATTACTTTACTCTGTGAGCAAAAACTCATAGAGCTAACCGATTCTATTGATACTGCCGGCTGGCAGAATGTCACAGTTCTCGTCATATAATAATGATAGCCCTTAAGGAGCAATCTCATCAGGTATGCGTTACTTTGACAGTCTTTATACTTCCACAACACACAGTTAATGTAATTGCTATTCTTTAATCAAGACACAGCGAAACCTTGACTATGTTTCACTGAATCGTTGTTTGCTGAAGAGCGAGCAAGCCTTACGGATTCTACAATGTATACTGCTCCATAAATTAAGACTAAGGTGATGGTAATTTACCGGTTTATGTAGTTCCGTGCCTACATAAAATCTTGTTTCATCATTTATAGACCAAGTTATTTATGTTCTTAAGAGTGGTTTGTGACAGACTGGAGGCAGAAACAAAAAAGTGGAAGTTAAACTGGAAATTGATGGCGTTTTATTGTTGCTGGAGTTATGTGTGTCCCTGGAACGTGCTGTTATGGTTAGCAGATAAAATACGAGTTTTGAAAATACACTGAAGTGGCATACACGTACCTCATGTCAGTTTCCATTTCGGGTGTTTAGGATGGCGGTGGTAGCCACACCCACCAGGTGTCCCTCTCTGTAACCACACCTTTACATGAGTGAGTCAGGCGATGCTGTGGTAACGGACCGGACTGGAGTACACAGAAGTAGAATTAAAAAATTGCCCGTTAAAGACCAAGTGAAATCCTTTGTTTGAATGTCCCCAGGCTTCGCCCGTTTGTCTACCCGGGCAGCATTCAGATGAAGATGAGCGTAGAGAGTTAGTGTAATGATATTAACAGAAGAAAACAAAATACTCTGGGGGAAAAAACCCCCTTTCCCAGTGCCACTTTTTCCACCACAAACTTCACATGTACTGGCCTGAGATCGAAGCGGGGTCTCCGCGGTGAGAAGCGTGAGACAAGGCAGATCAAAGACCAAGTTAGCCTGAATTTTATTTAAGGATTCAGTTCGTACCGCGCAGTAAACACTCCATGTCGGTCATAAAAGCCAGTCAATCGTTATTTGTTCTGTCATCCGTACGAAATACGTAGCCTATATACATTCTGTGGGCAGAACGTAGGATTTTTTAACATTAAAGCGGGTGGTACCTAAAGTGACCTCTACACTTGAAGGGATAATAATAGCCTTAGAGGCAAATACAAAATATTGAGGTGGGCATATTGTTTGTCTCAAACTTTGAAGTCCGTTATGCAGCCAAGGAGACTAACTTATACTGCATTTTGTTATTGTTGAAATGATAAGCCCACATTACTTTCATAGACAAAAGAGCCAGTTGTTGCCTTACGTAATAAGGAGGTCGGGGAAGAACTTGTGTAAATCCTGTTTTCCTTCAGATACTTTAGTTCTCGCATGTATAATGACTTACAGAAATTGTGCATTCATCATTATGAAATGTAATTTTCCATTTACGTGCATAATTGCTACAAATGTACGACACCCGGCATTTTATGTTGGCAGATTTAGCCTCATTCGCGTTTTCGCCATGTACATACTTATTACCTGAAGGAATTTCATATTATTTTATCGTCATGTTTACCTATCTGCATACCGGCTGTACAGATCCAAATGGAATTGTTCACTAGTTATTGCCAGTAAATAGACAGATTAAAGTATGGACGTTATTTTGCACTGTACATTAGCGCCACTCCAACGGAAGTTGCATAATAAGCCTAGTCATACAAAGTTTTTTCATACTACATGGCATGACCTTAATATTCTCTTCACTTCAGTATTCCGAACACCGATTATTTCTCTGTATGTGTTAGTGGCAGGAAATTAAAAATTATGTATGTCCGGTGGTCTCCATTGCTGTGTTATTCCTACCAAGTTACATGAACAGGCACACATACATACACTCTGATTTTTAGATGTCGTATTGCTGACTTTAGTGTAACTTTCAGGAACGTCTTAAGGAAACTGGTAGTCGCAGAGCTTCTATTGTAGCTTGGAGTGGTCCCTTCAGAATTAAATTCTTTTTGTGCTTCTTGTTGGTGTTGTTCGCTAGATTGTTGTCAGTCTTTTGCTCAGGAGTATGTGCAATATATTGTAGCTTGTATCATTCGCTACGTTGTTTTCAGTCATTTGCGCAACGGTGTTTGCAATAAACTGTAGAAGTGGAACCGATTGTCGCGGACCGCAGGTTATTTGGGCGTCGTTTTCCTTGTAGGAGTGTCCTTACTTGTTGGCCTTGAGTCCTCATGTGTGCAACCCTACGTGGCAGTCTCTCGATTCCTTTATACTCTTGCTCTGGCAAAGAATGCCCTTGTTGCGTGTCTTTGTAGCAAGTGAGTAACTAAGGAGTTTATGATTCTAAAAGATACGTGCAACATGCTCTGGCAAAATGAATAATAAAACCAGAAGAAAAATACGTCTGATGACACAGGAAATTTGCATATTTTCAGTTTCGTAGATGCTATGTTCACTTAACAGTTTACCTTTTTAGCTTGATCGTTGAAGATTACCGTCTGCTGTGATGTGACCCCATCGAACTTGGTGGTTAGATACCAACGTTTCGGGAGAACCCGCTGCTTTCATTTGCAGGGTATTATTGCCTCCAGTTCCATCTGTTTTTACCCTTGTATGTGGATTGGAGGCAGGAGGTGTAGGGAAGACGTTGATCCCTCTCTCAACTAGGCGGCATAATATCGCAGAAGACCCACCCTGTCAGCTAGGTTATTGCATCCGTGATTTGAGTTTCGCACCGCAGTAAATATGAATATTTGTGTCTCCTGAAATGTGACGCCGTGTAATTTGGTCAATAATTGCCAGCCGTTTGGAGGAAACTGCTCTCTCCAGCTTCGGGCTGGTTGAGTTAGGAGTAGTCCTTAGGGTAGAAGAGTATCGCTTGCTTTTCGGGCGAAATATGAATGCAGCGGGTATCTCCGAATCTTTGGTACTTAAGCAGAGAGGTACTGTCATAACGTATCAGAAAGCAGTCGGCTTCTGAGTCGCGCTTTTGTCATCCAGTTGACGGGTTGTGTCTTTTGAATGCTTTTTTTGTCTCTTTTTCCATTTAATGCATAAAATGAACTGATAATGAACATGTCGTGTCCTTCTATCCATCCGCATGGTTCATATTAGAAACTAAGCGATGAATTTCATAAATTGTCGGGCAGATTTGATTTTTATGTGAATCGTTGTAACCTACTTGTAAAGGGCAGTTCGGAGTTCTTTGTTTTTAAACTGTCTCAAGAAACTGATAGGCGCACATGATATTAGGAATGTCGCTTTAAGTTCCATGACATATGTATCTATGTATGTATGTATGTATGTGTCTATGTATGTGTGTATGTATGTACGTACGTATGTATGTATGTGTGTGTCTATGTGTGTGTATGTATGCAAGTATGTATGTTTGTATGTATGCACGTACGTACGTATGTATGTGTGTGTATGTGTGTTTGTACGTAAGTATGTATGTATGTACGTAAGCATGTATGTATGTGTGTGTGTGTGTGTGTGTCCGTGTGTGAAACATTTCGCGTGTGAAATTTAAGGTTTTGGCGGCTGTGTGCTTTAAGACGACGTAATATTGAAATTGACGCTGTAATATTGAAATTGACGCTACGTAGTTTGGTTGGTAGGCACCCACGTGTCAGATAAACCTGTTATTCCAGTGTTTTTTGTCCCGAAAATAGAGGCAGCATGTTCGCTCGGGACATGTCTACCACAATGCACGGTATGTTGCTCCAGAAGGTGGCCATATTTTTGCTTGGTGTTTAAATACTCTGCGTCACAGAGGAAAGAAAACAAACTTGCAATACTGTGCAGTGTTATCAGCGTTCAAATATAGCTTTAAAATTATGCCTGCTGTAATCGGAATATGAATTTACATGCCCATTCTTGATTCTATAATTTTAATGTTATAATTGACGCCTAGGTCTGCCGAATGGTGTCCTACATTCAGTTTCTCCGACTAAAATTATTTACGCATTTTTTATGTAGTCCGTACGTGCTACAGGCGACGCCGATCTCTTTCTTTTTGATTTGCCCACTTTCAGTGATTCAGATGTTTGTATTTCTGATTAATCTTTCTCCGTGATTATCGTACCTTCGGAAATATCAACTACTGTCCAAATTTGTCATTTTCCGTATAGGGCATACAGGCTTTCTTGTAGTTACTGATCTTGTTTGCAAGGCTGTTTATTTCCGTCAACAAGGTCGTCGCTTGTACCTGCACGGCTTCGAGGCCAAACAAACTCATTTCAAAGTCGAGGCCACTTGAAATTGTGGCTGTCTTAATTTCAGTGAGACATCACGCATGTCTTCAAAAGAAAGGGAATAAAAAACGATTGATGTCTGTTATATTTTAGTTTTACCCTTGAAGGCAGCAAAACCATTCTGACCTTTCTCATGGCTGAGTACTTAATTTGATTCTTATAAAAAAAAAAACCAACGAGTTGCACTGTTTTTCAAATTTATTTTGGAATAGAACTACATATTTCAGACAGGTTTACTGTCCATCTTCAGGAGCCTAGTACTGTATACACAGCAATAGTTGTTTGTCATACAGGTTATTCCGACTGTCTGCTAGTGATATCAGGATGGAAATCTGGAGTTTTGTGTTGTTTCCCTGTTATTACAGGCGTGCATTTTGCGTTGTTTTCCGGTCGTTACAGGTATGCGTTTTGTGTTCTGTTCCGGTCATTACAGGCATACATTTTGCTTTGTTTTCCGGTCATTACAGGTAAGCAATTTTGTGTAATGTTCCGGTCGGTACAGGTACTCATTTTGTGTTATGTTCCAGTCATTACAGGTGTCCATTTTTCGTTTTCCGGTCGTTACAGGCATGCATTTTGTGTTGTGCTCCGGTTAGTACAGGCATACATTATGTGTTGGGCTCCGGTCGTTACAGGTATGCATTCTGTTTTGTGCTGCGGTTAATACAGGTATGCATACTTTTTAATTTTTTTTTCACAATCGTACCGTTCATCTCGATACTATCGAAGTTTATTATTCACCAACTAATGCTCAAGTGATTGTCGTAAAAACAATAATAAAATTTACATTAAAATAGTTCCGACATGTTTCGGTGCAGTCACACCATCTTCAGGGAGCGCATTCTTGCTTGCTAAAGTTACACTTTGTTAAAACAGTCAATTATAGTTCATCAGTGTATGTTTAAATCAGTGGTGATGTGGCTGCATATATTGATAGTGTCCTTGTTGATGTGCGTGTGTCGCACTGTTCGCATTCCCCGATTAAGTCTACTCCCGAACAGTGCGACATACGCACTTCAACAAGGGCAGGTCCAGCCAATTTCGGTACGATTTAATTTGAAAATTATATTAATACGGTACCTGATACACTTATTCATTACAGACACTACCAATATATGCAGCTACATCACCACCTATTTAATCATACACAGATGAACCACAACTGATTATTTTAACAAAGTGTAACTTAAGCAAGCACGGATAATGAGCTCCCTCAAGATGGTGTGACTGCGCCGAAACATGTCGGAGAGATTTTAATATAAATTTAAATATTAGTTTTAAGACAATCACTTGAGCATTGGTTGGTGAATAATAAACTTTGACAGGCATGCATTTTTGCCCTTCGATCTCGATATGGTCAAGTTAAGTTATATTCCGCCACTGACGCTAAAGCGAAACGGTCACAGTGACCGGAATGTTAGGTATTCGGCAACTGAAGTGTAGTGCACTATTGCTTAAAATTTGCATCCACGATTAGCTTTCCTCTCTCATTCATTACATGGCTGTTTCGAATGCGAGTAACGCCTGTACCTTCGTATGGACAAAGAGAATAATCGTAACTTGGCAATAATAGTTATTCAACTTAGTGCTCGGCCTGTATGCGTAACGTTTCTTTAATATTCCGCTGCCTCCCTGAAAGTGAGGTCATAACTGAAAAAGGTTTGCGCCGTCAACATTTTCTTAACTTTTCTCTCACAGGGTGCTGGGAAGAATATCTCGACCGTAGAGGCGGGGTATGGGGGAGCTAGAAAATTTAATATGATGGGGAACTTCTTAATATTTACCTATAATAAAATCCTATTACGGTGATTGAATCAAGGACAGAAAGAAAGTCAGGGCAAGTAGCACGTACGGGGGTTTAAGAAACGCATACACGGAATTGTAGTCGAAAACCCTGAAGGGAAGAGATCACTTGCGAGACTAGACATAAATAGGGACTAATAAAATGGACCGTGAAGATGTGTGATTTGGGTCTGTGAACTGGATTCATGTGGCTCGGAATGGGGTAATCGTTTTGGAGTCTTGTTTATATGGCAGTAATTCTTCATTCCATAAAAGACAGTTGTTTGTAAAGCTGAGCGACTACCAGGTTCTAGAGAAGGACTCTTCTGCATATAGTTCCCTGTCTTACACATTTATTTCAAAAGAAGACCTCGTAGGTGTGTGTATATAGCCCATAACCATGTCATTCCCCAGCGTTAGTGGTTATTCAGGAGGATACATATCGATATCAAACTGAAAATAAATATTTATGCAGTTTATGCGATCTTTGTTGTTGTTTGGTTTCTGTCCTGCACGTAAATTTGCATGTGTCTCGAGTATACATTACCACCAAACATTTCATGATATTCCGTTAAATGAAGTCAGCCTTTCTGCAACTTCAGAACTACCCACAACCTCCATGTTGGTACGAATTCAGAAGACGTACATGAGTGACCACTGTTGGGGGTACGTAATTTCATTCAGGTATAGCAGAATTAATTTCATAAAGTCTACACCTCGAGGCGCAGGTAACGTTAGCTTGCCTAGGCTGATGTCACAAGACGGGAAAGTGGGCGAAATCGTCTGCGCGCTGATCATTGTGTTTCGGCAGTCAGAGCAGTGAAGGTGCCAGCATCGTCTGCTTTCGTAGTAGCTGCGGTTACGTGACTGAAGTAGGAGGACCGTAAGGTTGGTGAAACTCGCGCTGCAGGTTGTCATGAAGAATGATGGGGACTTTGTGGATGTAATCCTCCAGTAACGCGAACGATACTGTTGTTATTAAATTATTGAATGAAGCTGTACCGCGTTACAGGCCTATAGCGTCGAGTGGGATAAGAAGAAAGATGACTTGTCAAGAATTTTGAGGAGGTAGTCGTGGGTTTCGAAGGACTTTACAC
>Ga0123354_10011134_pt1 | contig 13879 bp, 10 predicted proteins | sample TergutLab28metaG_2_FD_97872 | JGI IMG/M metagenome (GOLD analysis project Ga0123354, IMG submission 97872) | Labiotermes labralis P4 segment gut microbial communities from Petit-Saut dam, French Guiana - Lab288 P4 | ecosystem: Host-associated > Arthropoda: Insects > Digestive system > Gut ... | reverse complement strand
GGATTGGGCTGGCCCAGGATAGAGACAGGTGGCGGACGCTTGTGAGTGCGGTAATGAACCTTCGGGTTCCGTGAAATGCCGGGAATTTCTTGACTAGCTGCAAACCAGTTAGCTTCTCAAGAATGACTCTGCACCATGGAGTAATTAAGTAAGTAAGTATAACATCTTGTTCCAAAAGTGAGAAAAAAATGGTAAATAAAAATCTAGAATCCTACGAGCAGATTTACTGACCAGTTTTGAAAGCCATGAAAAGTAAACGAATTTCTTTCGATGAAATATACTAGTTTGTTTACTGTAGTTAGTAATTTACTTAATAACACACGTAAATATAAAAACAATTTTGGTGACAATTCATTTTTGAATCAGTGATTTGAAATAAACTTTTTCATATATTCAAATAATTTAATTTTCCAAACCTGGAACAAAGACTCGTGAATTATGATAGAATAAAAAATCGCCGATTTATTATCAGCCTGTTACTGGAGTTAATAGACTTACAAAAAATAAATAGCAATGATTAATTTTTGCATAAAAATTGCTTTCATATATTACACGACATTTGTGACTGACACACCTCTATTATTTTGTATTTTGATTTAAGTTTCATTTTCAATTTAAGTTGAAATTTACTGACACAGTTATCACATAACAAGCTTGTATGTCTTATGGACGTATCTATTAGCCACCTACACAATTAATACGAAGAATGTATGCAAGATAAAAAGTAGATATTTGGGATAAATTAAAAATGCCTTTAAAGAGAAGCATAAATTTCAGACTATCCATAAGTGGTGTGCGAGAGAAGTATCTTTGCCCAAGTAAGTCGATGAAGATAATCGACATTGCACTCAGTCACTTAGTGGCTTTTCGACGCGGAGACACGGGTTCAGTCATAGGCCACTGTATATGGGATTTGTGCTTGAAAATATGGTACTAAGAGGGTGTAATTCCACAATTGCTCCACAAATATTCATCAGGTTATCACTGAGGATATACTCGTACAATGGTACAAATTGTCGGCAATCGATGCACTTGAAGCAGGTTGTGTTGTTTTTTAGAAGCTCTGAAATTATTAACTTATTGGATTTTTTGTAGTGGCCCTGAGAAAACAAATATGCTAATAACATATCATAGAAGAGTGTTGAATAAAATACATCCTATGCGATAGCTTCTGTTTTGCAGTTGCAAGGTCCTCAAAAATGACATTCTTGTCCAAGCTGCCAAGTTACAATCCTCTCATAAAATAATACAAAATACATTTATCAATTGCATCGCGAATTTCAGATGTTGAATGTTATAAAAGATAAATTTCCCTCTTTAAATTTGTCGTATGTATCATCGTCAATATAATATTGAAGACTGTTTTAAAAGAGAACGAATGTTTACACCACTCTTCTGAAATGTGGTGATTTTTAGCTTAGTTGGTATGTACAAAGTTTTCAAAGGAATGTACATCCATCATCTTCAGAAAAGAAGATATTTACGGCCATGTTGGCATCTACGTACCAAATTATACAGGATCACATCCTATAAGACTGGGATATTTAACTTACCGCTGTATGAACTTCAGATCTAGTGCCTACAACTGCATTTCAGTTGTTCTGACACCTTGAAAGTATTAAATAATTAAAATATAAAGTTAGATTTTGGATAGACTCTGGCCCGTAATTTTGGTCTCTGTTAATTTAATTCGCAACTTCACATAGGTTTGCAGAGAAATAAAACATAACCCTAGACCTACATTTCAAGAAATTTTGCTGTCGGCTAATTCAACGACGAAATACTATAATAGACTGCGTATTTCTAAATAAACACAGGCTTAACAGAATTTCCAAGCTCAGAATTCCTGGAAAACGAATTATACAGCACATACACAAAGTCTGAACAAAATATCGAAAGTATTTCTTAATTGTGTTGGCGATCTGACACAAAAAGATCTGCTGTCCAAGGTAAGCTTCCTCTTGTATACAATACAAGAGATCTGGAATATTTCAAGAACTGAATCATATAATCTTGTAGCTCCCACTATCAAGGTTGTCTCAATAAAAACCTCTGCCAATAAATCACTAACATAAACAGTCTTAAAAGCAACACTGCATATGAATACCACTGGGAAGTTTCTGAATAGAAAGCAGATCAAAACCAGATGCCCACAACAGCAAGAACACGCACGCCAACATTAGCTACGTTGGCCTAACCCTATTTACAGGCAGTGTTGAACTAAAAGCGATAACGTGAATGTGCAAGCTGGGTAACGTAACAAAAGTCAAAAAGGTTTTGGGTGTATAATTTACCTAATATATGATACAATATTCTGCGAAGACGTAATGTTTTCACCAAATTACGTACAATTTGCTACTTTGAGGCCAAAGTACTCAAAATACAAATTTTGTCACAGATTGAACGTTTTGACTTTCTTATACTAAGAAAGGTACACGCAACATAAAAATAATATATTCTGCCTAAAAATTATGTATGGCATTAAGTGGATAAAGAGAATAGCCACTCTTCTTTAGAATTTTATTTCTAATGTAACTTCTAATATGAATGTGTTACTAATGCATTACTTAAATTATTCGAAAGAAACACCAATTACTATGGCATAAAGTCTTTATGTTCTTTCCTTTTCTCTCACACACACAAAAGAGGCTACGTCCCACTCTTCAAAGATATGCGTAAAATTTATTGGCAGCAACAAAGGGCCTCTTTCGGTACTACAGAAAATTTGAAATAGGCCAGACTTCTTCTAATTGCAGTAAACAGAAACTATTACAACAAAACGAAAAGAATATTGGTCTTGGACATGTAAAACGTGCTGAACTTTCATTCCAACAGACCGCTGTTTACAATGTAAAACTTCTTTATTTTGCTTACTGTAAATTTTAATTGGCAGATTCTTTCAGACAACACGAAATAAATTAAACCTGCCCTCTCAGTGTAAACGTCATTGAAAATGACGTTAGTGTCTTTTTCAGTTTCTGAAGGGGTTCTATTGTATTACTTATTCACTTCTCAAGGCAATAAGTGTGAAACATACAAAACATTAATGTTTCTGGCCTGAAAGAAATCTCACACAAAATATCCAGGAAGCCCTTCCTTCTCTAAGTTAGTTATCATGGACAAATTTCTTAATCCACATCAGTCTCTTTGACTGTGTTTCTTGTGCAAGTTCCTTTTATAAATACAATTGTTGTGCTCCATACAGATGTCTTGCTCTGTATTAAAAAGCACGCCGATTTCGTTTTCTTTCTAATTTAGTTTATTGCCTTTTGGAAATTCAATGACAAATATTTTCACTAGTGTCAAATTGGTACCTCCAGTACTATCTTTTCTTACGCCCTTGCTCCTACATCTTCCTTTTTATTTGTCCGTTTTATTTTCATTGATCTTGCCCTTTCGTCCTACTTCACCCTCCTTATTAAAACCATTTTAATGTGTGCGGCTTATGTGAATTTACAGGTAATAAAAAATGTGATTCATGTTGCTTTGTACCGTGTTCCCATGTTTTTCCTGACTTTCCTTCTAATGAAAGCACAGAATTTGCACAAATGTTTACGTTACATACGTTGGTTTCAAAAAATTCAATGAAGTAAGAATTGTTTATTCGTTTTAGCATTCAATTCCAATTTCAAAATTTCGACAGCATGCTCCTTGGGTAGTTTCAACAGTTTCAATATATTAAAACCAGATTTTTTGTGGAAAACATCAAAATTGCCTTTTAAATTTCTGCAATTCATCTTTATTAAAAAAAAATTTGCAGCCTCTGTTTTGGAGCCAATATTTCCCACAATTCTAAATTCTTGGTAAAGTTCTTTAAAAAAATCTGTACTGCCTTTAAGCCGCCACTGGAATACTTGTAAGGTGTCTTACAATTCCCCCACAACTTTCCTTTTCCAAATGTTCTTTTACTATTACTTAGTACCTCGCTAAGCACAGATGTTACCGAAAAACTCAGAGACCTTGGGGTACTTAAGGCCATTAATCAATGAGAATAATTCCTTTGTGAGAAAAAACTGGTTTCCAATAGAAAATTACCCATCAATTTAATGTGCCTTACGTGTCAAAAATTAACGAAGTTTGTTAGAGGCGCTACTCTTTTAACATTTAACAAAGTTTAGTAAAGAATGGAAAATTCGACGAAATTTCTACGACTCGGGTTAACGTTATTTTGGCTACAAAATGGTGGAATTTTTAAAAATCAGTCCCTGTGTTTTTTAAAGCAATTCATATGGAAATAAATTTCCTGTTTCTCCATCACCGTTTTCTTTTACGTTACGATTTTCAGGAACGCAGAAAGGAAAAAAGCAGATAGGATAATTTTTAAGAGTTAATTAAAATGTTTAAAAATCCGGGAAAACTATGTTAACTCTATGTTAACTCTAGACCGCAGTAGGCTCGTGGAATCTGTTGGTACTGCACGTTTGAAATACAAAAAGAAACAGCTTTGGTCGGGGACACTGTAGGCCAATACTGCTTGCGTGTAAGGGACTATGGTGCTACAGTAACAGGTTACTTACTGGTTTCAAATTAATATCATATGCAACATGCATAAATTACGCCTCTTTTAAAGCAATCATTGCTGCCATGTACCCTGCATATTTAAGACGTCATCCGGGGTAAATAAAATATTTTGTTTTAAAAATACATTTTATGAACTAGCAATTAAAAGTATTAAGATTACGAGATTGAATCTGTAGCTTAGTGTAAAATCTTACTATGTTGAAATTTACGTTTACCTTAGAATGATTGTATTTGTAACGTAAGATTACACATAGATCCTTGTGGAGTTTTATTAATTCATTTATTTTATTTGATGTATGAAGTATGAATTACCTTTTTTCCTTCTAACCTGATACTAATTCGTTTTCTTCTACTTTCAGTTAGACTTAACCTGAGATAACGTGCCGAACAGTGTTCTGTTTGTATCATTACTGAACATGTTCATGCTTCCTATGTAAGGGATTTATTCATTATCTTTTATTAGGTCCAATATATCTTCTTGTTCCCATATTATATATATATATATATGTGTGTGTGTGTGTGTGTGTGTCTTTTTGAGCTTGGTCTTTGTCCCTGTTTTCCAATAATACCTGCTGCGTCGCCTCCGACACAGCACGTATTATTATGATATTCTACATTATATCCACTGTTTCTTCCGAGTTCCCCTAAATACGTACTCTTCCGTTGCCAAAAAACGTATTCCAGAGTTAAACATGACTACAGTGGAACTCCACTTATCTAGATTAATTGGGACGGCGTGGCATTCGGAAATGCATAAAATCCGGATAATTGGATGTTTCTTTGAAAATAGGCTATTTTGGTAGTTTGAAGTTCGGCTGTTACTGTTTACTGTTTGTACCTGCGTCTAAGCCTTGAGACCACGCATGATTTGAAGTTCTAGAAACCATAATACTGTACTGTACTGTACTTATCCCATAAGGGACCGCGGTAGCACAGTGCTGTGCTACAAATCAGAAATTCGCTGATTCAATCCCAGCTGGTGTCATTGGATTTTTCATTGACATAAAATCCTTCTGATCGCACTATGGTCCTGGGGTCGACTCAGCCTCTAACAGAAATGAGTACCAGGAATATTTCCTGGGGATAAAGGCGGCCGGTGCGTAAGGCTGACAACCATACCACCATTCTGTGCCGTTGTCACGAAATCTGGGAACCTTAACTTCCTGGAACCCTCTGGGCCTGTCCAGGCCTGTAATGGTACTGCTTTACCTTTACCTTCTAACTTTACATGATCCCATAACTGGTAATTTCAAGGCAAGTTAATTTTGTAAAATTCTCGACAAATTACTCGAAGGTCCAAGCCGATACGGACAAACAGCATCCGGATAAAAGGAGTTCTACTGTACTTAGTAATCGATACGGCTTAATATCGCACAAGGTTTATTATCTTCATAAATCTGTACTTGGCATTATTTTCTATATAACTTCCAAAGTCATAAAAGTTTCACACCTACGACATATTCGCGAATTTTGAATTTCAGAAGTTTAACCATCATAAATATTGAAATTGGTGCACTGACTAATTCTTATAATAAAACCGACAAGATGCACTAATTTCTCAAAGAATTACTTACGTTAATGACACTACCAGCTTTTTGTACCTTCTTCATTCAAATGATATTAAAAGAAACTGACTTCAAAACAATTTATTCAATTTTGATAAAGTAATTTAATAGAAATAATTGATTAACGGTTGAATAAATAGAAGCCCTAGATAACGCCGCACGCCATATAGATCACTAACAATACAGGCAAGTTCTTTCGATCATGTGCTACTACAGGCTTCATTACCTCATAAGATCCACTTAAAAGTGGAATATATTATAATTAATAACGTAAGACTATCCAAAATGTAGTTTTCTGTTATTACCAAATGCAGTTCCCTGTATGCGAAGTAAATATGATAAAAATATTATTTTTCAAAGATTAACCTGGTTATTGATCTAAGGTGTCTCCAGGCAGAACAGAGAGCAGAAATAAGTTTATATTGCCTCAGCGGCGAGGGAATATGCATCACTATATGATTTAATATAAGGTTTGATGGGATACAATGGATACTAAAAAAATATATTTTGAAGCCAGAAGTTTATATATAACCGAGAATTCAGGGTTTTACATCTATAAAGCCTCGTCTGGAATACTTCAAGTTTAAAGCATATAAAGCCTACGATGTATATTTAACTGTTAGTTACTGACTCTGGAAACATAAACATTAAGATAAAAGTTTATTGACAAGGTTCCTATGTTTGTAGGGCAAGTGAAATATCTTAAAGACCAAAAAAATTTACGTCTGATGAGACATTCTGCCTGAACTAAAACAGTATGCTTTGTACAGCCCTATTTACTCGCGTCATATTATATTCTTGCCTGTGTGATATAGAGTTATCACAAAAATACCAGTTCATAAACAGTGATTTACGATATGTAGGATATTTTTAGAAATTCCAAAGCTTTAAACGTAAACAAAGTAAATAAATAACTTTATTTTAAGAATAGAATAGCCAATGCAATTTTTTAGAAAGAAGAAAAACCTGCACTGTTGTAAAGTACGTCCATCCTACAGGCCTATTGCCATCAGCACGTGGTCTGATTGGATAAGGCATTATCAGTGATCCGTTACTTCGAGGATCTCGGATGCACTACTGCTTCAAATGTGGGATACTTAGCGCAGAATGTAGCTTTTATTGTTTCTTTCCATCTTCTGTTCGTTTTCTAACTTTTCTTACTTCATGCCCTATCCCGTAACATTAGAGACTACTGGAAAATAAACTACAGTCTTTTCGGGACAGACAGCAGGCCTGCACGAAATAAAGGCTTTATTGATGGTGTTGATGATGATATAATGATAACGGAGTCAAAGAAGATGTTAGGTAAGTATGTTCTTGTAATAATCATGCAGGCGTAGGGAGAATAGAAGCATTAGCACAACTCATGTCAGTTTCGTGTTATTCACAGGGTGCTTGTTTTACATTCCTAATTTTAAAAAACCAACAAATTACACCAAATAAAGTTTAATACAACTAGTCTCAAAACACACTTCATATCAGCTGCCAACTACTAAAAGTTTCGGCACCAGGGTGGTATCATCAGGGAGTATTTCAACAGGAATTTCAGGCGCTATTCATGTGACCTTTGCACCATATGGAACGGAAGTGTTAGGCTGCGCACCTGAATGCGAAACCCCAGACCAAAAGGGCTTATGTATCCACTGAATAGGACGCTGGATTGACCACCTCCATCATCTGGACGCTCTGGAAAACCTCTTGGGTTTTAGCGTCGAACTACAAATCCTCTGTCATCCATCCCGTAGAAAATTCAAGATAACGACTAAGCTAACTTCTCTCCAAATAACAACCACAACAACAACAACAATAATAATAGTTAGTACTATTAAAAAACGTTTCTTATACAATGTAAATTCGTTGGACACGCATCTTGACCGTAGTGGATAGGGTGAAATTCCTCCCCCTGAGTGAGCCTAATCTGGGACAGGTGAAGGTGTCTACTTATTACACGTTAGTACAAAAGAAATACACCAGTAAGCTAGTGTTAGCACAGTTCAGAGCTCTTTTTAACAGCATTATCTCTTACAAGACTTAGGGCTTTCTTATCTCAAGAAATGAAGGACACGTGATTCTCCTTCAGATTCATAAAGTACTTTCGATTCTAAACAAAATGTTGACATTCTTCGTGTTTGCACCGTACATCAATGATAATTAAACACTTTATTATCCAACTAATGCACAATATATAATATGTAGATAAAATTAAAATTATAAAATATTTAAAAGTGTTCGCAACATGTTTCGGATCATAGAAGATCCATCATCAGGGAGCCTTGTACAGTGCTTGGCTAAAAATTACAATTACTTGTAATTTTTAGCCAAGCACTGTACAAGTCTCCCTGATGATGGGTCCTCTGTGATCCGAAACGTGTTGGAGCACTTTTAAATACTTTATAATTTTATTGTATTTGAATTTTATATATTGTGCATTAGTTGGATAATAAAGTGTTTAAAATGTTGACATATTTACGAATGCAATTATTGTCAAAACATAATGAAAATTATACTGAAAATGTTGACATATGTACGAATGCAATTGTTGTCAAAACGTAATAAAAATTATACTGAAAATGTTGACATATTTACGAATGCAATTGTTGTCAAAACATAATAAAAATTATATTAAAATGTTGACATATTTACGAATGCAATTGTTGTCAAAACATAATAAAAATTGTACTGAAAATGTTGACATATTTACGAATGCAATTGTTGTCAAAACATAATAAAAATTATACTGAAAATGTTGACATATTTACGAATGCAATTATTGTCAAAACATTATAAAAATTATACTGAAAATATTATGAAGAAAATTAATATATATACACAGTTAATGAGATGAAAATTGAATTATAATTGTCACCCTACACAAGGTGTCCAAGTTGAAAGCTGTTAACGCAAAATATGTGTAGGGCTGCGCCTCATCATTCTGATCAAGAGCTTTGTAAATTTCAATTTCATGATGCGGAGCAAAGACACTCTGCAACCTATCTTAATATAATTTCCATTAAATTTCGTAACACGAAATATAAGTTTATCTGAATTTGTTAAAATTTGTTAAATCTCAAATAAAGGATTTAAATTTTCTAATAAATAGAGCAAAAATACCTTATAAGCATAAGTAGAGATAAAAATAAGTGCAATTATAACATACTGTATATTAAATACTGAATCTTAACTACCCACTGCAAAGTAGGGCCAAAGGTAAACTTTTTAAAAAATATATCTTATTCTTGATTTAAAACTTCCGCCATGTTCTGAATGTTGTATACTTTCTTCTGGGTAATTCCCCGGCGTTTGAATTTTGTGTGCCGACGTTTCGAAACACCCTGTCTGTTCCATCTTCATAGGCAATTAGGTATGAAGTACCTACCTGCCAATGAAGATGGAACACACAGAGTGTTCCGAAACGACGGCATATAAAATTCAGACGCCAGGGAATTACCAAGAAGAAAGCAAACAAAATACATCTTATTTCTTTTGTGTTTATTTTTGGGTATTAGGAGAGTAAAAGTGGTTTCAGTTTATGGTTATGGTAAAGAGTATAATCCAGTTTTTCATAACATGTACATCTCTATATATCATGAGTAAATTTAATAACATGTTAGGAGTGATTTATTTGGAGAAGATACATGGGATATACGCAATTCTAACGTTGCTGTGTACTTGTTATGGGAATAAAATCAATGATTTGCAAAAATGCACGCTGAGAAGCGAGGTCTACGATGATTACTTCACAAGAGACTCGAAACCGATTTAACCTATTTCGTAGGAAAATAACAATCTGACAATATTTAACTTGCATGTCTGTCTCTTTTGGTTATTAAAATAAGTGTTTAACCTAGAAATGTTTAATTTACACTGGATATCAAGCATCTTCCTGTGATGTCATTTTTCATAATTGTGAAGTCCTTAATATGCAATACAAAAGTTATTTTTAATGTCTGTTCCATGACTTCGCAACGAGAGACTTTAATCGGCACGTCAACTTGGCCTACCCTACCCAGCGAACAGCCAATACGGAAGTGATAGTGATGAACTGAAGAAATCATACAGTGACCTGGGGGTGACCTGAGGCACTTAAACCATGTTGTGTTTGAAAAGCTTGCAATAAACCGCCTGCTGTTGTGAGTGGTTCCGGTGAAAGAAGAAGTGTGATGTTATCTCGGTAAGATTTACAAAGAGTAAAATATTCAAAAAGGCCTGTGACCATTAGGATAAAATGCAAGTCAGAAAAAAAGAGGTAAAAATGCTTACTTGACTCAGACCCTTTTGCAAGGAATTCAAGAATAACTGCCGAAGTCAAATTCTCTCACACCCGACCCTCACATGCCTAAGAAAAGAGGAAAGGCTTTTTCCATCTTCTTGAATAAAAAGAAAGGACGATACAGCGTGGATTGTCTACACACAGCAATAAAGACATAAATATTTAAAACCTGCTTTACAGGAGGGCTGATAGGGGTCACAAATGTGTAGGGTAGAGACTGTGTCTTGGGGTAGAATATTTTGTATATTTTAAACTACATTTCCATGGTTTGTTTAAGAGGAAACAGAGGGAAAAAAAAGTACGAGTCGGTAGTAGAATACCTTGTTGAATGTAGCTGTAGTAAATCTACACAGTATTACATTTAGACTTAAAGAATTTATCGAAAGAGAAGTAAACCTCAAGAAATAAATACGCGAATGTAAATTAATATTACCTAGTAGAAAGCATTATAGTTTCGAGTCTGACATGTCTTAGGGACAATCCACATGCTAGTAACACGAAACAGCCGGACTCTACGTTGCTTCCTTCCGTGTAATTTCTGATTAGGGTCTGAGGCATTTCCTAAACTCGCACAAAAAAATCCTCGTCGCCTGACACAAGTCATTGACAGACTACGTGGGCGATAAAGACAAGAACCGGAAATAAACGAAGTGTTTTGGTTGGTTCGTGGTTTCAATACACAATTGAACACAAAGGAGATGTTACGGTATTGGTTACTTGTTGAATGTCAGAATAGCTGTGTTTATTTTGCTTGGTCGCTTGTATCTGTGAAGGATACAAAATAAATTTGTTTTGTATACTGGTGAGTATGTTTTGGAAGAGTGTCAGTTTCAGTTTGTGTTTTGGTAAAGTGCTGTGCAGTGATGGCAACACCGGTTACGTGCTGCGACGGCGCTCCACTTTGCGAGGTTGACGCGAATATCGCTCGCTTCCACCTAGAAACTTCGAATCCTCGAGTCTTTTGTGCTACGCGCAAATCCGAAACCTTCCCGATGTGCCCCTTACTCCGCTTTTCAAACAAAAAGTTTAAAGTTTTATAGATCTCACTAGCACAAACGCACCTCTTAACAGTTCTAAAAATACTCTCAGGAGAACCATCAACGCACGTGTAATATTATCTTCTTCGTCAAATTCCCCTACAATTGCATTCCTCTTGTTCGAACAGAGGCCTGCCTCTATTCGCTGCCACCTTTCCTTTTGCGTGTGTAATTCTCATTTCTTCCGTTCTTTCTTATTTCCTTGCGAGGTTTCTTCATCAGTGCAAAAATTGGAGAACCAACGTAACAGATAAAGGCAATGTGGTTGTCTGTGTTGTGCTTATTACGTGCAGGCTCTTTTTCTCTCTCTCTCGTCTGTAGTGAAGGACTGGAGAACGCTGGGAAGCAGAGTCATGAAATGGCGGCTTGACAAACAGAGACAGACTCAGAGAATTGAAGTGAATGACGGAGACGTGGAGTAATATGAGAAGAGAAATGAAGAAAAAAAAATTTCCCCGACCACTGCCAGGAGTATGAGGAAGGGCAAAGCAGGGGAGAGTGGGAGAGACGTGCGGATGCTGGACAGAGATGGCTGGCAGCTTGACTGGAGGTAAAATTCTTGGTCTGCTTAAGAACTTCTACTTGCTGCCAAGTAGTCTGAATGTTTTCAGGAACTCTGGGTGTTTGATCTATCTACATTACTTAACGAATGTCTATAATCCTGTTACAGCGTGTAACCTCTCTTAGTCTTCCACGACACTTCTTCGACACGGGAACATTGAAATTCTTTTGATTGTACAATATAAAGTGTGTACGAGGGGTTAGTTTTAAAAAATCTTGCACAAAATGCATAATGTAAGTCCAGTGACACGTTTCTCTAACAGCATCTACCTAGCTCAATTCCTTTTGATGTCGGTTGAAACTAAGCGCCATTTTGTCATCATTATTTGCCGTGTAAGGAATTCAGTATGTCTGTAACGAAACTGTTTATGTTTATATTCGCTGTATTTGTCGTAAAATTGTCACATGTTGTTTTATTTTTGTCGCAACAAACTGTTGATTTAGCATTATCATCTTCTTCTATTCTTTTTCCTCCTCCTCCTCCTCCTCGTCATTCTTCTTATCCTTATCCTTTACGGTAGCTCATAGATAACCTTTTCAGTGTAAGTGTCTTCGTATTGCCCCACAAGTATTCTAACGTGAAGCTTTCTTTGGGTTTTGGTCCGTAAATGTTTCTTTCAGCTGCCGTTGGCCATATTTGTTCATGAAAATTAAGGTTTTCTTTCATTCACTGCATTATTAATATTCAAGAATATAACAACAAAAGCACTATATTACAATGTAAAACTTCTACAATTAAAACATTAGAACTCCGAAACGTTTCGACCCCGGGTAGTGTTCATCAATATTTTATAAAACGTTGTATAAATTATTGATAAACACTCCTTGAAGATGACACACAAGAAAGGATCGAAACATGTCGGAATACTAGTGCTTTAATTTTAAAAACTATGCAGTGTAATATGTGCATTTGTTGGTAAATTCTTGAATTTTAACAATCAGTACACAGACCTCAATACCATAAAATTCTCTGCGCCATATTATTAATGAAGTTTTGCTGTATATATGGATTGCTTACTTTGCATGCCTAGAAAAGTACCTCAGAAAATTAACTGCCTCCGTGTCTGTTTTCCTTCTGTCTGTCGTAAACATCAGGGCTGGCCAACATGCAGCCCTCGAGGAAAGTATCTAGGGTCCGTCGTCACGTGAATATTTCCAGTCATACAGTTTGACAAAATATAATGGCTTGGTGTATGAAATAGGGCATATTTATTAAGAGAGAGAATATTTAGGAACTATAACTCACCACTCTTAAGACAGCACACACTAAACCCATCAATCATTGGGTTTTGCTGAGTTTAGTATGGCCTACTAATTTGTCATTCAATCTTACTTTTAGAATAATTTATTGTTTACAAATAACGGCCCCCTATTTAATTCAACCTCCCGCCCCCCAGTACTCGGTATATGAATAAACACGTGCGTCCCTCAGGCAAGTCCTTAATGAACTGTGTGGCCCTTCTGTGGTTTGAAGTTGGCCAGCCCTGGGAATTGCTCAGAACTTAGGATCACACTGCCCTCATGTTGTAAAATTTAAGCTTTTTATATTTACAATTTTTATTTATCAAAATTTTCCTTTTTTCCACAAGGAGGTCAGTTATTAAATGTACAGTTTTATTTATACTTAAGTTGTGTATTTACATGTCACAGCATATTAAAAAGATTGTGTGATCGGGAGGAAAGGAAGCTGATGGAGTCAGAGAACATGGTGTTGAGGAGAATATTTGGGCCTAAGAGGGACGAGGTAACGGGGGAATGGAGGAGATTGCATCACGAGGAGCTAAATGATCTGTACTCCTCATCCAATATTGTGCGGGTGATAAAATCGAGAAGAATGAGATGGGCTGGGCATGTGGCGCGTATGGGTGAGGAAAGGGGGGTGTATAGGGTCTTGGTGGGGAAACCGGAGGGAAGGAGACCACTGG
>Ga0123354_10011133_pt1 | contig 13879 bp, 4 predicted proteins | sample TergutLab28metaG_2_FD_97872 | JGI IMG/M metagenome (GOLD analysis project Ga0123354, IMG submission 97872) | Labiotermes labralis P4 segment gut microbial communities from Petit-Saut dam, French Guiana - Lab288 P4 | ecosystem: Host-associated > Arthropoda: Insects > Digestive system > Gut ... | reverse complement strand
TAAAGAAAAGAATCAATGTATTAGGCAAAAAACGGGAGCACAGAACATAGTAAAGGAAATAAAACAGTACCAGAAAAAGTGGCTACAACATGTACAGAGGATGGACACAAACAGACTACCAAAGTAAGCACCACAATATAAGCCAAAAGGACGAAGGAACATAGGACGACCGAGGAAGAGATGGAGGGACCAACTTCATCTTGAGGATCAAGGAACAGGAAATACGGCTAACCCTTCAGGAACATGATGATGATGAGTATTTTTAAAAATATGACGAGAAAATTCAAGTTTCATTAAAATCAGACAAGGATAGCGGGTATTTTGCATGAAGACCAATTTACATTTTTGATCATATCTCACTCAGCTCTTCGTAGAATGAGAAATGTTTCAGAGAAAAGGTTGTAGAGAAAATAAAAACAGAAGTTTTATGTTCAATAACTTTTTTTTTTTAAAACCGTGCCGTTCGTGATATATGTGGAAAAACACTGCTGAGCTGGACACGCACTGCATGTGCCATACTGTCATCTGTGGCTACAAACACTCAGAATATGTAATACTTATTGCTCTTCCACTGCAACAATGGTTCACGAACGCGCCTCAATGTTACGTTACACGTTACATTGCCTGGATTGTTATCTTGACGAATGTCGCGAGAAAGACATGCCACTTCGGCCTCCTTACAAATCCTTACGTATTCACCATTCATGACCACCTTCCTGCAAAATTCAATGCGATATCAACTATGAAGTTTATAAGGCGTCGTTGAATAAGCAAACAATTCACAGACAAAAAAAAACCATATGGCTACTGGAAGAAATGTAATGGAATATCTTTTTCCAATCGAATATCTGACCAAACTCTTATAGGTGAGTAACCTCTTTTCGGACAGTCAAAATAGAACTACAGTTTCACTGACAGAAGCTGGATTTTCATTCAAATTTGACAAGTTTGGCCAAATACAGTGGCTCGAAATTTTGAAAACAGGCATCAAGAAACAGGCTAGTCTTCTTCGCCAGGAATCTGGTAGCATTCCTTGTCTCTCGTAATTTTACGGTGTGTGTATTTACAATGTGGTTAATTAATTACTATCAATCTGTAAACGCGCGTGTGTGCGTGTACGCGTGTGCGCGCGCGAGAGTGCGGGAAGACGAAGAAGAAACCAAAGAGTGCCGAAAACCATGATGTATTAACACCAGATTGTTAAAGGAACTTTTATAATCAATTAAACCAGCAGACAACACAAACATTAAATTTCATTTAGTTTTGCTACTTTAATTTCATATTGTACTCAAGTTATCAGCTTCTGCAGCAGAACCAACATTTTCATCAAAGACCAGTTCGACGATGCCAAGTCAAATACAGGGCGTGACCGCCTGGAAAATCACCACTTGTTAAATGTAAATCAGACTGAAGGATGATTCCAACAAGAGGTACGCTACTAGATCATGACGGCAGAAACAATTACGGCTTTGTACAACTGGGAGGCAGTTTTTGAGATATTTAATGACATGTAAACGACCCCTGGTGAGATTTTTTTTGCAAGGTGATACACATTACCTACACGAAAAGTGATCAGATTTTTAATAACCAGTGCTGGAAAAGACAGTAACATGGGTGTCAGTTATAATTATTAATAAATCATTAGTCCAGAACCGTGGGCACTGTAAGCAATTGTTTGGTTTGATACACTCCTTGTTGTTTTGCTTAATAAATTATTGTTAACATCCCTTGCACCTCGCTGCCGGCGTAACTGGACGCGGGCTATACTGAAATACATGTAACTCAAATTCCTCCCATTTCGTTATTAGCAGTGAAGAGTGGTAAATAACAATGGTTCAGTACGTGAGATAAGGACAAGTCCATTCCATAAAAGACGGCAGCACGTTAGCTGCTTAGTAGCGCTCATATGACACTCGGCTCAAATACTGGTAGTTCAACAGTAAATGGAGAATACCGAATGATTATGCCATGCCCCTGAATACCATGAACTCAGAATTACGACATGCTGGGATGTGTGACTGTGCTGTTAGGTATATGGTAACGAGAATTTCAGAATATCTGCTGCCTCCATCTTCAGGGTAAACTACGATACTTGAAGACGAAGGTAACAGATTCATCCAAAATGTGTGTATCTGTCTACCAAATTTCAAGGAGTCATATCACAGAAGATCTCAATTTTGATAGTCAGTTCAGCCTCAGCCTAACGTCTCACTGTCACGTGGTCATTTAATTGTAGTGGTTGACCCGTATTTTATACTGCATTACAGAATAAAACACTCTCTACTTCATTCAGTTCAACAACTCTTCCTACTACTCCTTCCCAGTATGTTCTCCTGAAAATTGCAAAGTCAAGCGAATACAACGTAGAACAGGGAATCCCCCCCATTAAGATGCATTAAAATACCCGACAGTCTCGTCGTCGGAGCTCCCTGTCTCTTACCAGCGGAAATAACGTTAATCTGAGCCTGGGCAACGTTAATCGAATATTTCTTCACTAGAATTAGACACCGTTATGGTGAAACAACGGTGTTCGGGGCCACGTTAAACGAGGACTGCTTGTATATTAAACGACTTGCATCTAAATGTTTATTCAGGCAATCAATGGTAGCCCTCACGGCATAAACAGCCTCTCAAGTTTGCAAATGGAGTGTGCGCCCTGGGTTCCTTCGAAGCGCGAGATTGTAGTTTAGAAAGTATAAGATGGATGGACACGGTTCCTGAATTTCTATAATGACGTTCAGACAAAGTTAGCTAGTAAGAGCCAACCAATGAAGTAAGTAACTTACAAACAAACAAACAAACCACCAGAGAAAATACTCCAAACTGCCAAACATATTTTCAGTTGATCGTGGGTTATTCAGTTTCACTGGACCCTTTTAAACAGATCTTGCACACAACTTGAACTTCAAAATTTTAAAAATTCCAAAAAATTACCTGTTTGTACCGTAGTTTGGTATAAAGAGCATGTGTAGGAAGGTACGCAAATTTTACTTCCTTTGTCCAGTCACATAACTTGCAAATAGAGTTCCTACACCACACCATTACTCCAATGTGGTGACTGTCACATTAAGTCAATGTATCTGCAGTATTGCACACACATTATAGTAATCTACATACGTTCATTTACTGTTAACGTTCAAATTGCTACGCCGTAAATTAGTTCACTTCGCCTCAGGAAATCATTAATTGTGGATACGATTACAAATATGTGAAACGCGAGAGTGGTGTACAATATAGGCTACTTTGCGTGTGAAAAACTGGCAGCTATGCGTTTGGTATGCAAGGAATGTTTTGACGGTCACGCTTTAAAATGCAACATATAAAAAAAAATAATGTTTCCTCTCAAATGCTGAAACAGAGAATTCAAGAACGTAGCCACATTCAGTTAAAATCGATATGGAACTCGTCTGTGCAACAATCTAAATAACTCATTTGGTAACACAGGCAACCGACTACTAAAACTACAAAAACAATAACATGAACGACAATTCTAATTAATGTAGACAAATCATTCGCAACTGACACCTTTGCAAACAAACAGCTGCATCCCAACGACAGACTGCTGAAAGCACAGCGCTACCCCACAATAAAGCCACGTACACCAGCTGTTATATGATGAATTCTTATAATGAAAGCCAATAAGATGCACTAACTTCTCAATTTTACTTCATAAAGTACTAGAATGACAAATACCTACTGCGTGTATACAGTGTTGAGATACTCCTGATGATGGACAGTGGACCTGTCCGAAACCTGTAGAGTACTTTATCAAATAAATTTGAGAATTAGTGCATCTCCTTGGCTTTCATTATAAGAATACATCACGATGCACGGTCTTCTGAATGTCAAAGTTAAATAATGAACCCCAAAGTAAAAGGGCTGTTACTGAGAAACATAAGCTTGCTCAGTGTGAAGAAAAGTTCCGACTTTAATGATACTCGAAGGCTCATCAACGCTCATCACAGGGTTAACAAGAAGCTGACAAGCACAGGAAAGCACGGCAACAGCTGGTTCCCTTTGGGCAAGGAGGTTTAGCCCCTGACGTCACCCCTGGTAGGCTATCCGCGATTTCTGATTCAAAATAATGCAGCTACCGTCCATACTTGTAGGCCGTTTCCTCCAACCGTAACCTGTGGGAAGACGCGCCATGCCAAAGCGGCAAGGGATCATATATACATAAACCACCACCACCACAACTTGTCTATCCTGCCTGCAGGGCTCCACCGTTCCTCTCAGTCACTCCAGAAAACATTGGGGTAGTACCAGAGGGCTGTATAAAACAGTGATTACCGTAATAACTGCTGTAAGTATCCTACTTCCAGCGCCGGTGAATGGACGGATAAAGGCCGGTAGCGGCTCGGCTAAGCAGAGTTCCCTCAATCAAATAAGTGCCACGAGGGTACGGCAGCACAGGCGCACGTGACATCTGTTTACCCCCATAATTCAGCACGTACCGGCATAATGATAGGAAGTGTGCTTACGGCGCTGCGGTGGTCCAACACATCAACACAGTGATGTAGTCACTTTTAGTACGCCCACACTTCGAAAACCGATAAGTAGTACAGTCCGTTGCCGGCTATCAGACGACGGCACATACAAAATTCTGCAAGAGAACCTGGGAAAAAATCCCACTTTGCAGATCCAGACGTAAACGGGAGAATATCAACTGAATTTTTATGTGACACAGTAACAATATAAAGACTGAATGCAACAGGTTAAGGAAAGAAGAGTAGAGTATACTGAGAATGCGATACTGAACCTTGCATTCTGCCAGGCATGATAAAAAAAAAAAAAGAACAACAGTGGCGCAGATACCACCGCAGATACCACCGCAGACCTCATCGCGCGAAGAGCCCCTCGGACAGCGACCCCCAGACACGCAAAATACCAAACTTTGTTTTGGCTTCTTATAGCCTAAACTCTATTCTTGGATTTTTTTTTTTTTAAGCTTCCAACTCCGTGCATTCTTGCAGTCAATTTCTTCTTCTTATTCCAACTAAATGCACAATACACGTATTTAACATATTATGTGAATTTAGTTGGAATAAAATGAAGACACTGTATTCTTGGATGTTTCACATTAAAGTCGTTATTGGATCCTTGATATGAGATCTGGAAGTACCTTCGCTGATAACTACAGGACGGCCACGATTATCGAGTCGCGGGAGGCCCCACGGTTACATACGCCACTTGAACACCAACTTTACATGAGCCGTCACAGGACTGTGTATGCTAAGCAACGTGAACTCTACTCTCTGTCACAGACAACTACATCACAAAACCACCGTTTCAATCACACTGCAAGACAACTGAGGTCCCCCCACCCCCACGGCGTAGCCCACAGTGGGTCACGGCCTCTTCACTGTCGAAGCTTCACGATCACATTCAGACATACCACGCTCAGCAGGACTCCTCTGGACCAGTGATCAGCCCTTCGCAGAGACCTCTACTTGACAACACACGACACTCACAAGAGACAATCATCCATGCCCCAGGCGTAATTCGATCCTGCAATCCCAGCAAGCAAGCAGTCGCAGACCCATGCCTTAGGCTGTGATCTGAACAGCAACGTTACAGCACGCAATATTCCTAGCAACACGAAAAATTTTGTTAGTGCGCCACCTGCAGCAGAGAGAGACACACACACACACACAAAACTGTTTGTTTCCGTCGTTAACTCCTGTGTTTGAAAAGGAACTCAGAAAAGACAACTTCACGTGCGTCTTACTTAAGTGAGAGTACCACAAAGGAGATGTAACGCTTCAACCAAGACGGAAAAACAGCGTAATGCAGAATGAAAGTTTTTTTTATTGTCGTTAAAAGCCCCTTTACTTCAGAGTCCATCAGTGTGGAACTTTAATGCTACGCTGTAGAACTTCTGCCCACATGCTAGAACCTAGTGAATACCTTCCTTCCTTCTAGCTTCTTCACTTTTTCATTAAAAATTCTGTACAATAACGCAGAACGTAAAGCTTCACAAGTAGTTTTTGCATCATTATCATGATCTTCCTGACCATGTTGTACTGTACCAGCCTAATGAGAACTATGTTCGACAACACTATAAAGTCACACAAATAGATATGTTGGATACTTCCATATTGGGACCTCACCCCAGATGCTCAGTTAAGTCCTAGAGACAGTCAAGAGTAAAAAACAGAATTCCTCGTAAATCACGAAAATTATACATATGCCCTTCCAAAAGAAGTGACACTTAAAATGCATTACGGCGAATGTAACTTATACAATCAATACCCACAAAATGAAAAAATTTCAATAAAATGCTCATCTAAGGAAAACAATCCTTGCAACTGAAGATTAATCTCTGCTTCTCAGCTCACTGAGTATAAGAAACCAAATAAAGCCAAAATCCAAACGTTTCGTCCAAATTTAGTGTCGGACTGCCGAGATTAAACCAAATCGGTCAAGCATAAGTAATATGGACACTTTCCAGCTGATGGACACAACAAATCTTATTAGCTGTTCCATTTCCTCGATCACAGAGATAAGCCACTCTGAAACGGCGCAGAGAATTGCGCAATAAGATCTGAAATAAATTCTACGTAATGTCTACCGCCAATACAACCGATCTCCAACTTTTAATTAATACTGTCAAGCGAAGTGAGTAAACGTTTGAAACGGCCGTTATATGTAGACCACCCAAATTTTGCAGCACTTAGCCATTAATTATTTACTGCTATAGTGAGTAACCAAATTTATCCAGATCGCCAAATTAAACTGCCACGATTTTATAATCCAATCCAATCACTTGATTCGACGTACCTACGGATAACCGTAGAAACAACACTTCACAGATCTTGAATAGTGGCTTCTCAGCTTCTTGCCTCGGCAGCCCTGTGGTTTCTCTCGCCTCTCATGAAGTTTATTGACACGGTTATACTACCCTTCGCTATTTAGTGTCTGTGCGTTTTAACCCGGCGTGCAGAGAAGTAGCTACTACCAGGAAAACCTAATCCAATTATACCAAAAACGGAACAACATTGCTACAAAATATGTACCATACTCATTACTGGATGCGATCCTTTGTCCGTCCGTGTGCAAGTAACAAGGTAAAATCGCTTTGTGCTTATTGAAGTGTGACGTCATAGAGACGTATGGGGGAAGGGATAAAGGCCTGTGGCTGTACGCATTCATAACCTCGGCAATACGTGAACAGTCAGCTTCACGTCCCGACCCTTTTATCCCCGAGAATAACCCCGGATGCCTTGAACGTGTGGTTGAGTGGGCCGCACAGCCGGTCTGGATGTCCTGGCGAAGACAAGAATCTAACTGCAGCCGTAAAGACCAGTCAGCATAATGACCGAGTTTTTCCAGCTCGTCTTCCTAGTAACATAATCTTAAGTATCTGAACGATTAGATCAAAACACTAACTGCATTCTATACATGAACGTTGGTTTTTACTCAGTATGGTTTATTTCAAGAGACAATTTACTTAACAACAGCTCCAAATAAATTCTTGCCTACACTTTAAAGACCTTTGGACATTTTCACAAACTTCATACATCTAACACTACTACGTAGTAGCCCAATTGCAGGCCCTAACCTCCTCCCTTCATACAGACGGTACTTACATTATGAATCTATCACAACACGTAGCTTTCTTTATTATTACTCCAGCTTACCGAACAACCTAGCACAGGGCTGGCCAACCATTATGAGGGCGCGTGCCCAAACTGTCTACAAATTTCGAAGAAATCTTTTTGCATGCCGATGGGAAATCTGAAGAGCAAAATAGGGTCTTACATAATTATTATTAATTACTGCATTACTATTATTATTTATGTATATTATAATTATACACTATAATTAATGAATAGTACAATTACATTTCTAACAAAGGCCTCCTCGAGGAATGCGATAAGGAAGAAAATGTGGAAGTAACTGCTGCTGCTACTGACTCCTGTTTGAAAAGAAGATTGTAAAACGTTCTGTCCAACGTCACGTATTCGACCAGTTACCGCCAGGCCGGCGCCCTAGTGATCAATGTCCAGTCAACACTTCGCACCGCTCCCGATTTGTGCAGAACGTTTCAGCCGCAGTATCATTTCGTAGCAACGGCAACTCATATACAATCTCTACGCAGTCGGGTATGTGTGTGTATTTATACACATATAGAGACAATGGTCGGGCAAAAAAAATAAAATTAAAAAAAAACAGCAGTGAATGCAGCGTGCCAAGGAAATCTTCCCGCGTGTCATAGGTTCGGCAGATCTGGCCTAGCATAATTTCTTCGGGCATTACGCAGTAGGCCTATGCAAATTTTCGTGTTCTGTGCTGACGTCACACGAACAAGCATTAATTACAGCATGCTCTCTATAACTTGCCGGTGTTTTCAGAGACAAGCGTCTGAAAATCTTCAGGAATTTCAGACTATAGGCATTAATACACATGTCGAAGAATTTGCCATTAGAGGTTGCGTACTTGGGTTTCCAAAGACAGCGTTGCAGCTTATGCGAGGCAATTGGGAAGGATGCGGACGGGCCGAAAGCAGAAAAGAAGACCGAAAATTGGTACCAGCTAGTATCGGCCTATAACAGACTTTACGGACTCGAGTTTCATGGGCGTTTGTTGTACTCAATCCTTTAATTGGTTATCAGTTATCTTAAACAATGAATTTATATTGGTTTGTTGAAATCGAAACGGACGCAATGCAATCCCAACACAGGAACAGCTGATAAGGCGCACACATCTAATCGGTAGGATGATTTTCAATTCAGTGCACTGCAAAAGCAGAAGAGACAATAGTGCAAGAGGATCTTCTACGAGGCTCTACACCTGAACCACTTCATCTACGACTCATCCGAGACGAACTTCCAGCTACTGAGCGGGAAAAACACTTGCCAGGCACCGTGAAGTGTGCGCTACACTACGTACATGGCGTGTGTTAGGTGTTTTGTATGCTACGAAGCATAGCTGGCTGGCAATGACTGAGGGGTGCAATATGCCACGCATTCATGCGGAACATGAACTTATTTACGTACGGCTCAGTCGGCATGGTCAACAGAAACGAAACACATCGGTTCTCTCTTTGTAAGGAAACAACGTATTTATTAACGTAATGATTAGCAGAATATCTGGACGGATGCAAGAGAGAAGAAATGACAGGCTGGAGAAAGCTGCATAACGAAGACCTTCATAATTTGAACGCTTCGAGGCATATTATGATTCCTGTGACCACATTAAGGAGGGGTGAGCGACTGATACCTGCTCAATACTTCCTCTTTTCGCAGAGTACAACCAACAAGATGCGACGTTTCTAAATTTATCTATTTCTGTAAGATGCTCTACATGTTTCAGACGGTTTTTCCGTCCATCATCAGGAGCTCAAAACTGCACATACAGCGTCAGGTATTTGTCAGACCAATACTGCTATCTTCTGCTAGCCTGGCCAGGCTGACGCTGTATGTGCAGTTTTGAGCTCCTGATGATGGACGGAAAAACCGTCTGAAACATGTAGAGCATCTTACAGAAATAAATAAACTGAGAAACGTCGCATCTTGTTGGTTGTACTCTGCGAATATATTAGCGATGCACAGACCTATGAATGTTAAAAGAATGTTAAACTTCCTCTGTTCTCTGACGTAATAAATACAAATCGTCGCAAAATAAATAAGAAGAAAGCTGCCTATAACGGAGCAGCAAGAGCCCGATTTCTTTTTTCAATTGCATGAAGGTTCCCTTTGATCAAGCTACTCCGGATCATTGATACTGTAAAAGTTTTCCGCTAAATATGGGTTTCTGTGATTCCGCTTAGGACAGGATTCATTGTAAAGCGAAAATTTTCAAATGACTCCGGTTGTATATGGCTGTCGGCGGCATGAAGCAGGTGCATAGCGGGTCATTTGGCACCGCCACATAACGGTGCCTGCAAGGAATATAGGGCCTAGTGCAACCACTAACATTAGGTTTCGGCAGACAAGCTGGCCATAAACGTTCCCACGTAGTCTACAATGTTTAGGTAACCTTACGTGAAGCACGAAACCTTGAGGGTCTATGCAGCAGAATCCCAAAAACTACAGAAAAACCTCCCGCTCAGAGCATTATACCGTCTCGGCCTACGCTGAGCGCGATAGTATAGCAAGCACTGTACACCGTACAGTTCCCTTCGAACCTCGTCATGTTAGAAAAGGGGTTCTTGAAATGGAATTAAGAGGTATTTTGCCATAAGAAACTGAAACCCTTGCATACAATCGTAAGAACACTGTGGGTGGCAGACTCTGCTGTCTTTACCGATACATCAATTTAAGCCCATACCCCAAAGTGTTCAAATAACCCTGCATATACGGAACTCAGCACAGAACTCATAAATCCTGTTCTCATACTAATAAGCCTATTGCGAAATATTAGAATTCCAATTATATTTATTTGTACTGAATACGAATTGTTTTGCCAGCTGCACTGTACATAACTGAAAGAATATTTTGTACAGGTCAAAGAAATAATGATGGATTTTGCTAGTCTGCAGGTCACCGTACGTACAAGAAACTGAAGTGGCCACACAGAAAATGTAATGTCCTCTAATCATTTCAACATAAACATTGTAACTTGCTTGTAATAAATAATAATTCAATTCATTTCTTTATTTATGATGACAGCCACACCAACTGTCCGATGTCCACGCAACATGACAAAAACTGTATCATATCGCAAACCTACTTAATATAGGCCTATTCACCGTTACCAATAAAGCAAACGTTGCATTAATAATTCAGGTCCTTGAAATTTCATCTGTTACAATGTAAATCCCTGTGCACATATATTAGAAGCCCTGAGGTTTCCATGAGGTTGAGGCTACCAGATTTCTAGACAATCGGCACGTAAGGTTGTCATTCCTACGCACCCACTCCCTTTTACCCCCCAGGAAACATTCCCGCTAATCATTAACAAATTAGAGGCTGAGTCGACCCCAGGGCCACAGCGCGGCAGAAAGGATTATGTCAGTGAAAAATTCCAATGATACCATCGGAAATCGAACCCGCGACCTTCCGGCTTGTAGCACAGTGCCTCAACCAACTGCGCCACCGCGTGACCTGAGTCACAATGTATTTTATACAAATCTGAAGTCTTTGTTACGATGAATTTACAAAGAATGTAAAATAATAATAATAATAATAATAATAATAAATAATATACAAATACATCTATATTCATAACCCTGTATGACAACCATAACATATCAAAACAAGGAGTCCAGCAAAACGAAAATGTTTTTCACTCAGCACACAAGTCCTTCTTTTCGGACATACACTGTCAACCATGTTTCGATTGTAATTATCAATTGCCACTAGGGACGCGTATAAGAAATTTGCTTAGAAACGTACTAAGGACCAATTACGCCGAGGTCTATTTTTATATCATCACGATACATATTTTAAACAACGTTCTATCATGTAAAGTATCAGCTGTACACCCGCCTATCAATTGAACGACTATAAATCAAGAAAAGCGTGAATTTAAACTGGGGTAACAATTTTAAAAATACTGTATCGTTAAGTATTCTAAGGTGCTAGTGCATGTAATAAAACAGACAGGTATCCTTACAACTGATACCCTTTATGGAATATTGTTTGTGAAATACGTATTGAAATGACGTAAATGTGATAACGTAACTGATCGTTGATAAATTGTAAGCCACATTTTTTACACAATCCTGTTAATTCACGTAAAAATGGTCAAAAGTATTTTCTTTACTGAATAATAAAGTCACTCGATAAAACGAGTACATACAGAACTGTAGATCAAATTTTGTAGCGTACAAAGACACAAATACACAGACACATACTCTGTCAAAAAAAATTAAATGTGAGTTAAACATTAGAAACAAGAGCAAAACTGTGAGCAGACGCAAGCAATGAAAATCTGTAGAAGCAGAGACTGTAGACACACGTAGAGCGACAGGCAGTGTGTGTAGTTACTAATGCATGCCGCCATCTACTAGCACGCTAGCATCATTACAGAGACAAAAGCAATACAACAGATAGAGATCAGCTGAATCCAGTAGAACATAACACAGCACGGTTCCTAACTTTTGTTTTTTGTATGACAGCAGAAACACAACAACCTCCCCGAAAAGTTCGTTGTGCATTCCTAACTACAAATAAGGCGACGAAAAGATTAAATATACAGGGTGTTACCCAGTAGCACACCTTCACAGCAAACCTTCTTACTGAAGTACAAGTCTACCGTGTTACGTTCTTTCCAAAACTACAGCATATGAACTAGACTGTATTAACTTTACATCTCATTTTGGGTACACAAAGTGTCTGCATTACAAAACTTTATACCCTTTTCTTTTTCCAACCATGCTGCAAGTGCAGTTCGTTGTAAACACACATTTTAACTACCGTAACAAAAATACAATATAAGAAGAGTGGATATAAATTATGAAGATCCAGGTTACATAATATCATGCATTTACCGGTTAGTTCACAGATAACGAAAATTATGACAACACTGAAATGCTAAAATAAGGCAGGAAACTGAATCACTAAATAATAATGGGGACAGTAGAGAAGGGAACGGAAACAGAGAGGGAAGGGGGAGAGGAGGGGGAGGAAATCTAGGTTACCCCTCAGGAGCCCAGCAGAAATGTGAACCAGACAGACTTGACGTCGAACGGCAGCCCTCATATTCGAAGGTCCATTCGACAAGCGTAATACCAAATACCGGGGCCCGCCGTACCAGGAGCGGTAAATTTATCATTCGTTCTCTTTTCAAGCTTGCATACTTTACGAACCTAAAGTACGTTCCGATTTATCTTAGATTTTCAACATTTAATGTCAATGTAAGTACAGCGATCAATAAACCAGCGGATCCAATGGCATGGAATTTGTCTTTGAGAATCTGGCAGTAGCTGAACTAGTCAAGAACTCCCTCGCGCCTTAAGGAACCTTACTTTTCGGAGTCTGTTCACAAAAGCCAGATAGTGAATTCAATCCTGAGCTAGTTCAATCCAGCCGAATCCCCACAATATTCGTTTAAATCCCATTTCAACAGGTCCCATACAAACCCATCTCCTCCTAGACCTCCCAGATGGTCTCTTCCCTTCACACCAGAAACCCTGTATACATTCCGCCTTCCTCATGTCCCCTACCATTTTCCAACCCCCCCCCCCCATTTGATCACACTAATAATATCAGATGAAGAGTATAAATTATAGACAACTTCATCATACAGTTTTCTCCAACCTCCTGTTGTTTCCTCTCTTTCTCTCTCGGCTCCAACATCCTGCTTTGACATCAACTCATGTGAAGTAAAGAAAACAGGTCTGGCGACGCTTTACGATGGCCTTGGGGCTATATTACGTCTACGAATCATACCAGACTGCTGGCCTTCCCGTGTTGTGGGCAGAATTGTTTATCAACCGGCCAACAGTTACCATAAAACCAGTGATATTCAAGTGGGAACATTGCACAGTCTATTTAATTACACATGTTCAACATTGCCTCAGAACTCTGATAATGACAGCAGAACAAGCAGCACGTTTAAGGCGTGCCAAACGGAGAGGCTGCTAGGAACAATGAACACTGAATGTGTCTGCCGCGGGACTCTATATACGCCTACATGTCTAATTTATTACAAAATCATCTGCGTTATTCATCAAGACAGCACGTTCATAAACGTCTCTGAACGTCAAGATGAAAACAGCCCTCCATTGATCCGTGCAGTCCACCCAGCTAAGCTTATAGCATTTCATGGAACTACCTGCTGTCTAAAGGTATCAGAAATCTCCATATAAAAGGAAATATTAATGGGAATGGAAACAGCTCGGTTGTTTTCAAGTTGTACAGAAATCTAAATTTTAGCCGAATATTAACAGAAAGTAAAAAAAAAAAAAAAAAATAAAAAAAATCATTTTTTT
>Ga0123354_10011132_pt1 | contig 13880 bp, 8 predicted proteins | sample TergutLab28metaG_2_FD_97872 | JGI IMG/M metagenome (GOLD analysis project Ga0123354, IMG submission 97872) | Labiotermes labralis P4 segment gut microbial communities from Petit-Saut dam, French Guiana - Lab288 P4 | ecosystem: Host-associated > Arthropoda: Insects > Digestive system > Gut ... | reverse complement strand
TGTGTGTGTGTGTGTGTGTGTGTGTGTGTTTGTGTGAGAGACAGAAATCACATGATTTCCGGATTGTAATGTTTTTCTATGTGATAACCGTATTTACCCTCTACTGCTATGACAAGAAGTTGTAGCAACTTTCTCTGATGAACTTCGCTCCAATTAACAAAGAAAATTTCAAGAAAATTCAGCTGCACACAGTAGTACTACAAGTAATAAGTAACATCTTCACAGACCAACTGCCAATCTGTCACATTTCAAGAAAAGTACATCCTATGCCATCTTCAAAATTTTCAACAGTTTCCTATGCAGACACACAAGTCTCATGAATGAAAAAGCCCAATTTAACCTTTAATCGAGTGGGGTGAATATTTAAATTTTTGTGCATTATGAAAAATATATTATTTGATCAGAAAAAGATAAAATTATGAAATAAACATTTTGTGGAAAATAAATCAAATATCATGCAGCATGTCTTAAAAACGCAGTAAACTAAACTATTGTATAAATATATTAAGTGAATTTTTAGGGGCATATTTCTATGTATTTTCATGTATTCACAGATCTTTAAAAGGTTAAATATCATTAAGAAGACACTTATATTCACACATTCCTTACATTCTGTTGATGGATTACCAACGTTTGCAAATTACTTACTCATACGCTTTATTATCTGATGTATTTAAAGGACTTACTGCAACACTGCCAATATTTTATTAGAAATATTTATCATTATTTATCATTTTTTGTACTAGTTCTATATATTGCACACATATTTGTGCATGCATGTGCATATGCATATATGTATGTATGTATGATGCCAGTCCAGCAACAGTTTCACAGTTTGCAGCACAGGCAGAGCTTTCTCTTAGTTTAGCCTGCCACTGGTCTCAAATTACAATGATGTCAAAAATATCTTCCCCTTTAATGTCAACTTGCATGCTGTGATCTGTAAAGGCAATGGTAAAGTAAAGTTGTCTCTGTGCACACCAAGAAGGCTTATGTGGGATGGAAGTACAGCTCCACTCATTCTTTACCTCAGCTCAAGATGGATGACCTTCAAAAGGAACTGTGCATTTCTGGTTTTCCTGGAGGTCCTCACAAACAGTGTCACATGATTTTGCTTTTGCTTGTCAATCAGCAGATGGCACACAAAGTTTGTGACATTCCATCAAATGTTCAGATCTTGCAAAGGGAACGTCATCCCATTACAGGCCTGGAGAAGCCCTTAGGGCTCCAGGAGGTTGAGGTACCCAGAATTTCTATACAATCATCAACCCTTCAGATCGGCGGCCTTTACCCACCCAAGAGATATCCCTAGTACTCACTTCTGTTAGATGTTCAAATCTTCTGATGGTAGAATAAAAGTTAGATTCTGACATCATCAGCCAAGTCACAGATAGAAGCATGTCTGTTTCAATGAAAAACTTTTGTTTTTGTATGTTCTGCCCACAGAAGAGCATCCTAAATATTCACCATCATTAACTGATGTTTCTCCACTTCCAAACTTGGAAAACCAATGTCATTGTAATGCCTTGTAGTTTCCTGCAGCAGCCTTGCAAGTCTCCAGGAATAAGGTATGCACTTTTCTCTCAAATCTCCCATTTTGTGACAAAATGCAAACTTCAGAGGCCATAACGCATGTCACTTAAAAAGGAATTACAGTAACACAAAATACAACTTTGAAATGAATGTCAGATGACTGCATATTCCACATGACCTCCCTTGCTGAATACAAGATAATGTCACAGTCACTCCTGATATATGGATGTGTAGTTTGGACCTCTCAGAAATATATGAGAAGATCAATTTTAAATGATCCACAACTGTGCATTCAGCTGTAAGATATGATAGCTAAAATAACAAATTCACATAAGTGTACACAAATATATGAGTGGCTGATACATGTGAGGTATACTGTGTTTATAATATACAGGGTTACTATAAAAGAAATAGACACTTTCAATGATACATTAGACTATTATATTGGTATCTGTCATGTAATAAAAGGCTCACACATAGAACATTTGTAACTTCATCATATAAACTTAAAAACATGTACTACAAAACCATGTAAGTAGTATTTAGGCTCATTAATAATTTCGTTTCAGTACAACATTGAAAGTGTCTATTTATTTTATAGTAACCCTGTATTTTCACACACTGGTATGCATTCATTGGTTTTAGCTACCATATTTACATGAAAAGATATTTGACAATTAGTAACAACAGATGAGATTAATGAAACCTAGAGATAACATTTTTAACACTGGAATGCTTGCTGTACTGTGGTAATCATCACTGTCACATAGCAACCTATGATTCCATCCTATCTGCATTGCTCAGTCCAGTGATCAAAAATACTCCCTGCACTTCTGTAATGTTAAAAGAAAAAGTTGACATTCTATGATGACTAACTGAACCTTCCATTAAATTCACTAGTCACCAACATCATCAACATCAATGTCATCATCTTCATTATCATCATCATCCATCATCCACCACAGAGTGATAACTGCATTTACCCCATTCCAGTGCCATTCATAAATTTTCAAATTTTTTATTCAATCTCTATACAAGGCTAAATTTCAAAGATCCCAAGCCAATAAATTTCCATGTTAAATCTCTTTCACTCACGATTTCTTGCAGCCATGTGGAAATACAGTCAACCAAAAAGGAACATAAAACAGGTCTACTTTACACAGTAGGTTACCACATATACATAACAGCGCAGGTATAAGAACTTACCTGTAAAAAAATGAACTGGGAAGAGCTGTCAGAACAGCTAAAGGTAACCCAAAGCCAATGAAGTATGGCCAGTTACTTTCAATAAATGTCAGCCGCCTGTGCAGTTCCCATCCCATGTTGAACCATTTGTACTCAAAGGAGTACAATGAGTAGAGCATACACATATGCACAAGGCACAGCACATCTCCAAGAAATACAATAGGTAGCATACTAACAAGCGTACTCTGTAAACAAAGCATTCCATCAAAATGACATATCTCTTCTATATCACAGCAGACAGCATGCAGCAGCAACTGACACACAATACATATCACGTAGCATATATGCATTTTAATGTTCAAAATATGTAAGCATACTAATCAATGTAAATACGGCTGAACTGGATAATTAAGTAAATTTTAAATGACATGAAATTTGTTAAAATTAAGTTGTACTCTGCATTACTTGCTAATTTTGCATGCAGCATACTTAACAGATGTGATATATTTACTGTTTCACTGAAACATACCAAAAGATTTAAAACTTCCATACATTCCTGCAAGAAAAGCAGCCACTGTAAAAGATCTATGTAAATCAAACACATACATGTTAACTCTCTATGATCAACAGGGCTCAAAAAAACTTACTTCCAAAAAACTTGATTATGGAGTTCATAAAATACTTATAAATACTCCCATCCTGAGTCAAACACTATTTGTTTTTCCAAAAAGTAAACACCATTTCATCAAAGGAAGACAAGATTTTGTCCTGAATATGCTAAATGTTGCCAGTTGTAAGTGCAATTTATTACCTGCACAAGGAATAATGCCTGAATCAAGACACTGAACAGTGTGTCTGCTATCAGTTTGCTGAAACCTGACAGAAGCTGTGGCCTGCCTCTGCTGTATCGATATGCTGAATCAGCAATGTCCTGAATCAAAAACATCAAACAATGAAATTTCTAACCCAGTAGTAATGTGAAGGAGAACCCAATTACAATCTTATGGCCTGCAAAAAGAACCGACTTCAGTTTCCCTTCTTGGACTTGTCTGCCAGAGGTATCTGAGCTGTTAGGTGGTTACATGCAGTTAAAGTGTGCAGATTATTTTGTGTTGCCTGCTATTAAATGACACAAACACTGTTCTTCACAGAACATTAGTATTATACTATGGCACTGTCCAAGTTAGGAAACCAGAGTGTTCTCTATACCAACAGATGTGCATTTCAAATGAGGCATTAAATGTCTTTGAACCCCACTCCTCTCACACACTAGGATGTAGGGGCCTGCACACACAGGTTCCATAAGATTGTGATTAGATTTGATTTGATTAACGAATATGTTGACTCTTCAATATATGACATGAATAAGTCACAAATAACTAGCTCCAAACTAAGTATTATTCACAACTAATAACTACTCTGGAAAATCCTTTTACAGCTTGCCAATATGAAATAGCCACCACACCACGTATAGTTAAAATCCCTAAAATAAGATGCATGTTGAAACAAAAAAAGATGGTAAATACTTCACTTTAATTGAAAAGCTCTTACTGAAAGACAATTTTATGTGAATTACTGATTTGCTGAACAACTTTAATAATATTATCTCCCTTTCAAAACTTATACACGGTACTGATTTATACAGGTACAGCAGTACACAATGGTAATTTCAAAAATTTTGCTGCATACATATGACACCAAAGCATGTATGCTAGAAGACGCACTGTTTGGTCATATGCCACTCAATGAATCCACTGGCAAGTATCAAAACATGCCAACTGCCACAAGACTTATACGAACAAAAGATGTAAAAGTGGCAGAAATTCACCAACAAATGTACACACAACATGGTAACAGCTGTACCAAACAGCATAAAATGTACTGATAGATCCAAAAGGTTTAACAGTGTTAAACCACTGCTGCAGATGACAGGATGTCCAAGGACTTCACCTAGTGATGACATTACAAGAAACAGTGAAGTAATGTTAGACATCAGGTGTTAATGCAAATGCCTATTTAGTTTCTTTCTCTTCAGGCAAACAATTCAGTGCCCATAAAGTTTCATATTCTAACAATTCAGATCACTTAATTTTATAGTGCACATGTCGGCACATTAAAGATCTAGGGCATATTTGCTATTTATTTCATATGTTCAGCATATTTTTGCAGTGTTGCACATAAATGTATTTTTAAATGTACAGACTTATTGCTAGCACAACTATAATCTTTACTAAAAACTAAATAACTTAATTTCTTGGTGAATAAGAAACCATGGTTATTTCCTTAAAAAATGGCTCAAAACATTGCAATACCCATCATATACCACATTTAGAAGCATATAATTTGTATCTGCTCCTGCCTAAATGATTGTGCATCTTAAAAACTAGGAAATAAGGTAACTAAACAATCTGAAACACTCAGAACTGCCTAATTGTTTGTGCCATTATTATTATTTTTCCTCATGTAATAGACTTTGTGAAGCGCTACTTCAAAATTACGTTCGTAACATACGAACACACTGATGGATATAATGCACTGGGTCATTCAAGCAACAGAACAATGTCTTGTGTATGCTGCTGATGTATCATTCATTGTACTGCATATGTTTCAACAATGCCATGTCAATACCATACAATGAATTCTCAGTTAAGAATAGTGTGTGGAGAAATGAAAGTGCATATTTCTCAGTGTTGCAGTTACTTCATTAACATGCCAAAAATCAGGTCAAGTAGACATGGTCTGCTAAAGCATGAATGGACGTATAGCTCATACAATTAAGTAATGTTTCATCAACTGTCCTGGAAAACCAACTGTATAAGGAAAAGTAGCAAATAAAACAACAATCAGATATAAGTGTCCATGTAACAGTGAGGAAGTGTCAGAGAATTCAACATAAACATTACTGTTGCAGAAAGTGTAAACTTCTCTAAAAGCAATGTCTTTTTTTCAGGTGCCTTTGTAGAACCACCAAATGCTCATCCAACTGTCTTTGGAAGTGATTGTAAGGAAAATACTTCTGGATGATAATAAAACCCCCTTTGACAGATCTATGACAACATGTCATAATTTTAAGCATGGTGAATGCCTCCAGTCATTACACAGCTAAGAAGTTATTGGAGAGGTAAGTAAAGAAAAACTATCAACATCATACCAAATGGCTCATCTTGTGAATGAAATTCTGACTGAACTAAGATAAAGTTTTATATTTTCCTCTGAGACTCTGCTGCCTATAGGAAGAAAGTATATACTGCTGTCAAGATATTTCATCAATATCTCTCTCATAACACTTGTGTAGAAAACAGGCTTAGCACAGCAAGCACAGAGGAGGCACTTGTAAGATGTATCCATAAATTTTGATCTCAGGTCATTCCATGTGACCTGCTGTTAAGAAAGTGGGGCAGTGAACCAGAATTTTCTGCAAGTACTTTGGCTGTTCCCTGTCAGTATTATTCCACCCATTCTCCACACTCACATGGAATTCATCCCCCAGCAATGCAATATACACTTAGCCCGTAATGGCCTTGTTAAATACTGCACACCCCCCTCTCACTCCCTGCCATCCTCTCTCTCCTGATAGGCAACATGGATTGATGCTGCTCTGTTTTCTTCTGATGATTGTAATGACATTTATTGATTAGTCTAAAAAACAGTGATGCTGTGTCAATCCACAAAGCTAAGAGGCATTTGAAGTAAAAGTATACACAGCCATGTAACAGTGCTTAGGGCACAGTTAATAATAAAGTTAGAAATTTTGGGTATCTTGCTACATAAATATTGGATAGCAATGAAAAACCAGAAGCTAGAGTGAAGACTGTTATTGCAGAATATGTGTGCCGTGTGCATCCAAACTGTAATATGGTCTGAAAAAAAATCCAAGATATTGGGATGGCTGATGGTGCAAAAAATACTTATGTAGACCGATATTAGTGATTTAGAGTGTAGTCATCTTGTAATACTGTCCTGTTACATCTGTGGATCCTGAAAGGTCCTTCTCCACACACAAATTTATGCTGACACATATCAACCACAAACTTTCACAAGAAAGTATGACAGAAAAAATAGTGTGATGCATTGCAAGCACGTTACAGCAAGGAAGAAATAAAGATGAGAATGTCAGCACAGATCATCATTACCCTAGTGCATTATGTATGTTTACCTATCATTTAATGGCACATTTTTTTGCATTCTAACAGCATAACACTCTTATCTGTGAAGCATCACTAGAAGAATATTTTGTTACCTTTTTGTGCATACAAACCCTATGCTCATTACAACACAGCAGGAAAACAGATGTCAATGATCCCGTCTTTCACAGCCTCAAAGAAAATGTCCGTAGCATGCTGATATTACATCACGGATTTCTGTGTTCTCTTGACAACAGTGTCCTAAGGGCTAACTTTTCCCACTAAATGGCAACAGCATATACAACTTCTTCAAATTGTCTTCTCAAGTGAAGAGTATGATACTGAACATTTAATTATACACTTATTACCTGGAACCAGAGGCTATTCACAATTTTGCTAAGCAGGAACAATGGAAGCACCCAAAAGGCACCAAATGTCCAAGACAGGAAAAGCTGCATCCATGACCACAGAGACTTTCCTGTACTTGAAGAATGACCAAACAATATTGTCAGCAGGTACTTTAGCAGTGGAAGGACACCATACTCAAAGACCAAGAGGCTGCACCCGAATACTCCACCATTTAGTGCACAACATTGTAAGGTCCTCTTCAGAACTTTAGGTTCTCTACAAAGGAGAATAAAATATACCCAACAAAATCCTCAAATTTTAAAAACCTTTCTTAACACATTTGCAATGCAAATTACTACAAAATGACCTACTACATACTCTTCTCGCACAGAAGCTTTTGATGTCTCTCGATGCAAATCTCTTCGACTAGGAGTACTGATATTCCTGTTTGGAGATGTATGTACTGCCTTCTCCTTAATATTCTTGTCCAGATAAAATATTGCCATAGTTCCCTTCAAACTATCTCCAAAACCACGAGCAGCAGCCCAAAAAATTGCCTGAAAAAAACCCGTCTTGTAAAATACCAGCACACAGACCTACTACGACAACCTCACGAACGAAAGACAATAATATATTCTCAACAACTCCACTCAATTTTTATGAATGAGATAAAATACTGTTTTGCACCTAAACAAATGAAATGTTGGCAAAACATAACGCTTAATATTTCTATCATTAAAGGCCAGGTCTGCAAGAATGGTTAAAAAGTGCTGCAGTCCTGTTATTCTCAATACAACAGAAAAAAAAAACAACAATCTGCCGTGGTATCCTTCACATTCAAGAACTAAAATTCGAATCAATATTTAAAATAAAATAAAGATCTCAATTTAAAAAAATCGCTTTCAGAGCTGTTCATAATACTGAGAATAACACAATTAGAAATGGGTACCGGGTAACTCTGCAACATTAACAACACTGATTCATTCCATTTAAAAAAGCGAAATTCATTGCACATTTAACGAGTATGCCTCACGCTGATACTGTTACGTGCTTCAAACACAACACAAATGTCAAATTTGATGACTAACAGATACTACAATCACTTCAAGTTATGTAACTCACTGTTAAATTATCCATTTACTGTCACTACTCTTAGAATACCATTTGTCACACATATCTATGCACATAACCTCTGACCCATAGATCGTCTGACTCATGGTGCACATATTGGTTTTCTCGATATAAGGCCTATCGATTTGCCTGATTCGATATTACAAAGTCAGGGTACTTGTAAACATTTTCAATGTCGTCATAATTTATTCTTCAAATTTAATTGGCTAATAATAAAGACGTAATTAATTATAATTAATTGGAAGTATCATTATTGATTAATAGTCACGTTACACGACAACTATCACATGGCATGTGTACGGTTACATGTATCGATAGTCAGCACAGGTATTTGGAAAAAATGATAGATCAGCTGGTTGTATGTGTAATAGTGAGCAGACTGTCAAATTTGAAGTGTAGTAGTTCATTGTGATGGTTATATATGGAGTTTATATTGTATCGAAGTCCGGTGGACTAATTTTTAATCATGATCATAATATTCCGAAGATTGAGATGGAGAAAACCTTTAGCTTTCCACTAGATATAAAATTGCAGTATGAAAACAAAAAAATTGTTGTTGCTTTTGGACAAAGAGATGGAATAATGGGTATAGTTAAATTATGCTTTGATAAAACTAAATGCCTCCCGTATAACTGAACGAAGCAGACTTCTTTTATTTATACAGTAAAACACAAATTCCAATACTTTTCAGAAGTTCATTTTAGGTTATCTTACAAGGAAATACTTGGGTACGGGATGGGTGTTGTATCTGTTGCATACAGTAAAAGACACGTTTTTGTATTAAAAAAATACACAGTACGCACCTCTACCACATTTTCTACTACTATACTACTATGCTATGCATAATGTAATGCAGTGTAACATAGAAAGTTAAAAGTGTTGTGTTATATTGTATAAACTCTGCCCTCACTGCTGGGTTTTCAGTATTCATTTTCAAAACCTGCCCTTTCTCACTCCATTAGTCTGCAGACTTTTCTGAACAAGTCTTGAATGCAAACGTGCCTTCTGTATTACAGGAGAGCTACTGCTATGAGGATTTAACTCAGAAACATGCATAGAGCGTTCCTTTAGAGTGTAAACCCAGGGAATTTTATGTTCACTTTTTTAAAAGGTGAACATTTATTGAACATTCAATTATAAAAGGCATTTCCATACACCAAACAAACTAAAGAAACTAGAACTTATAGAAACTTTCTTTCAAATTAACAGCTAAACTCTCCTTAAAAATAGAAACTAAAAAATTAGATATAAAATATCACATTTTCTATACATTTCTACAACATTCAATATTACATACTGCATAACAGAATATTCCACACTTTAAATCTAGAAGAGTTCATCATGTGATTAAATTGAAATGCAAAGCCAATTTTGTAGACATTAGGGTGTGCTGAGGGCACCTCTGGCATATGCTGTTTGCATGCCTGTGAACTCCCACATGATGAATGAAACATGCACCACTTAACGAAAGAGAAAAAAGTTATGGAATTTAGGGAAGTAAATGTATGTAAATTGTTTAAATCAAGTGCAGCTTTTTATAGTCAAGAGCCATAGTTACCTCCTTTCATAATGAAATAACCATCATCTAATGTGAAAATAGTACATTCTTATACACTATCCCATAATCTAATATTGGTGTAGCACAGTCTTCAAAACGTTGTCAGTTACTCAATACTTGTGGCCATAAAAAATACTAACAGAACTCAAATTCACATAAGAGTTAAAGACTGAAAAAAAAAGTCACACAAAAGTTTTGTGTTACATCAGTCTGCAGATCATACTGCTTATTTTACCATCAAGATAGCTGATTATCATCGAAAAGTTATTAGTGTCATTCATTTTATTTTATATAAATGCTGTTTCATGTGCAGAGTTAGTTGTTGAATGTGAAAAGCATCATGAAGGGTTGCTAGGAAAGTATTGGGAGTATTGTGTGAAGGGTTGCAGAAGTTGTTGAACCATCTGGGCAGAATAGCTATAGAGTCTTAGACCTTGTTGCTTTTTCTCATAGTGTTATTGATCTGAGTGATAAGTCATTAGTCATTCATTCATTCATTCATCCATCCATCCATTGTCTTATTTCCTGTGTCATAATGTCATCTGTTCAATATGCATTACAGTGAATGTTGACATCCATTCATGAAAAGTGGTTCTGTGCAAGAACTAGCGCAAATTTCAGGATGTTACAGTCCCACACAGAATAACTGTTCTAACTCCAAACTAATTCCATGTAGCGGAGTCCTTGAGAAGATAACAGGTCCTCACCTAGTCAAGAAATTCCCCTAACTTTTTGGAACCCAAAGGTTCATTACTACATTCACAAGCTCCTACCACCTGTCCCAATCCTGTGTCACAGCAATCCCACTTCTTGAAGTTCTGTTTTAATATTATCCTCCCATCTACACCTAAAATAACTGTTCACAGAATATGAAATAAATTAAGACAGGATTGTTACTGGATAGTAGAGAAAAACTAATAAAAAATGCTAAGCGTTCACAGAAATGAAACTGGATGGGATTAGTGCTAGGCTTGAATCTCCTGCAAAATACACTCGATATCTTGTACACAGGACCAGGGTGTTAAAATAGTGAGCACTAAATGCCAGTATGCTTATGTGGAGGAGGAGGAAGAAGCAGAGAAAGTTCAAAATGTAAATTTAAATTTTTATGGGGTGACAGGCATGTACATAGAGCAATGGAGAGCATGTCCACCTTCTGTTATAATCTGGTTTGTAATGTGTTTTGGGTGTGGCTTGTCAGAACTGCTATCAATATAGCAGGAAATAAAGCAGCATGGTGTGAGTGTATGTAGCTGAATTTGGTGGTTTCTGTATCCAGCAATTCTGCTTGGCAGTTTGCCTATTTGTGTAACACTCTACAGAATTTTTCCCCATACATGGAACAGAAGTTACTGTAGCTGTCTTAAAAATACTATACCAGCCTACACTTGGAAGGGATTGAGAAAAGGCACAGAATTACACATTTAGGTCAGGTGGATTCTTACTTTAAGTCAAATCCTTTACTTGCCACATAAACTAGATATACATTACTGCAATGCTGAAATGCTTTGTACAATGATTAAATCACAACACTCTGAATTATTGATTTTTAACATTGTCTGTCAAATATTTCATGCATATTTTGAGTATCCAAAAAAGAATAAGTGTAGTGCAAGATTTGTTATTGCGACTTGCAGTATAAGAATATGTTAGTCTGTTACACAGGGTTCAGCAAAAACATTTGTTTTAATGGAATCACATTTCACACAATGACAAGATTTGTTGTTTTTAACATGTATTCTGTTTCTGCACTGTTGGACTCTTCTTATAATATTCTAGGTTTTTAAGTGCATCCATTGAATGCATTGGTGCACGTAAATCATGAGGCTGTGCATCATTTCCAAAAGTATTTCTTCTGAAATATGGAAGATTTTTTCTCAGATTCTCACTTGTAGCTTCTCATAAGTCAGCCTTTACCTTGTGTGTATCCCTCAAGGAAAAAGGGTAAGGAGTAGCACACTCTGAATCCACAGATTGCAGTGTCCTGGAATATTCTATACCCTTGACATGAAAACTGTTTCAGGCATGTGAGTGTAGGGATGTAATATGACTGGAGTAGCTTGCTCACCTTCATGTTCAAGGAAAGAGTCCGGTGATGCACTACATGATACCAGTCACCAAACAAGAACTTTCAAGTTTTATGGGAGATGTTTATGGAGTTCCTACAGTTTTTCACTGGCCCAGTATCAAAATTTACTCTTATTAACAGCACTATGCCAGTTAAAATAAACATTATCACTCATTAAAATGCTGTATGGCATGTTTGGCTTACCAGCTGTAAGTTCCAGAAACTGACGATAAAAGTGCTCATGCACTTGCCTGTCACAGTTACTGTGCATGATTTGCCGTATACTACTTTCAGACATGCGTAAATTTTAAGAATGCATTTATGCAGACTGCCATAGACTGAGGTTGACAGATGCCAGCACTAGTTGGCCATGTAACCTTCTACAAAAAAGAGAGGCTTCTTCACACTACTGTCAGACCCATTGAAAAGTATCATTTGAAAAATGAGCTTTCTGTTGGTTTAGCTTTCACTGAGATTCTTGCAATTCTGTGATGGACCCTGTTTGAGTGAAAAGTTCTATAGCACACATCCTCCATCAATTTCCAATACTCCCTGGTGCACTGATCCTCAAAATCACTGCTACAGATCCATCATACATACTCTATCATACTCTTGCAGAGATAAACCTTGTAAGATGCATCACCGTATAATGCGTTCCATTGTTTCAGTTGGCCATGTTCTAACCGCAATAAATGGTACTCCAGTGACAGGACGACAACTGGATGATGGAAGGGATGTATTTGATGTTCTGGAAAATGAGGAATTATTTCCTCTGAATTTAAAATTTGAACGTCCTAAGATGACAACAAATGAGAAGATATTTCTAGCTAGCATGTTCTATCCCCTTTTTGCAATTGCCAGTCAATTAAGCCCAGAGCCAAGAAGTTCCGGTATCGAGGTGCTAGAAGCAGACACTTTCAAACTGCACTGCTTCCAGACACTCACAGGTATAACATTACATGTAACAGAGGCTACTTCCACCATCAGCCTGTACACAATTATATTTATTTTTCTTCAGTACCATGGTACTTAGTAAGTTTTTCACTAGCTTTATATATTAGCAACTCCTTTGATATTCAAAGATGTTCATAGTTTTGTGGCATCTGACTGATTATGAAGTTGTGTGTCCACAGCATGCTTGTACTTTCATGTTACTTGTCTGTCTTGAGGTATAATATCACTTGTAAAAATTATGGCTTCAGACTGGTTGTCTAGTTCAACATTTTGCAAGAGGCGTGCAAAATTTCAAAAGCTGCAAGTGATTTTCTAGGCCTATTTTGATACCATTCCCTCATTCTGTACACCCATTGACATCTACTGGAATTGGACTTTTATGGAATTTTAAAATGAAATGTGTACAAAATTTGAGCCCAAAATGGCTTTTGAAGGGATTATATTTTGCTTTATGCGTGTTTTTAGGAGTACATGCTAAAATATGTGGTGTTTGGAGCAACAATATCCTTCTAACTCGTGTAACACAAGAACAGTTTAGCACCTCTGCACCACTTGTTTGATTTGTAGCCAGACACATGCTAGTGGATGTGAGTGTTACAGTATGTTAATAAGGCTGAAACACCAAAGTACAAAAGTTAAAAGGAAGTAAAGGTGGCCCTGCCTGTACCATTGTAGAGGTGAGCTGTGACCATCACACCTTGGCTGCTTTACTTTCAGGAAGGAACCACCGTACCCATTGAATAGGAGGCTGCATGAGTCCCACTGCCACTCTGGATGTGTTGGAGAAGAAAAAAAAATGGTTGCTATTTTGGGATTCAAACTCCTGATAGTCCAGCCCATAGCATAGTCACTCTACTGACAATGCCATGGTATTCCCAAAAATATGCTGTAGTTATATTGTACCCTCGCACACATATAGGGATCCAAAATAACAGTGCATATTCCAATTGACTGAATATATATATATATATATATATAT
>Ga0123354_10011131_pt1 | contig 13882 bp, 11 predicted proteins | sample TergutLab28metaG_2_FD_97872 | JGI IMG/M metagenome (GOLD analysis project Ga0123354, IMG submission 97872) | Labiotermes labralis P4 segment gut microbial communities from Petit-Saut dam, French Guiana - Lab288 P4 | ecosystem: Host-associated > Arthropoda: Insects > Digestive system > Gut ... | reverse complement strand
TCTTTCTTTCTTTCTTAAATCCTTATTTACTTCTTACTTACTTACATATTTATGTACTTACTTCTTACATACCTGCCTACCTACTTTCATACTTAAAACATTAGCAAAAATACGTAGAATTGCAGTAACAAATTTCACAATAATCGAACAATTACAGTTTGATCCTTTAAACGTTAAAAAAAAAAAGGAAACGCCTTTCTTCCGAACGCTTTCTGGCATGTACAGAGAATTTCTTTGTTTCATGAGTTCCAGATATAGACCGTGAGTCTTTTTGATAAGAGTTTTATTACGAAGAAGACAATTATGAAATGCTGGTGAAATGATAATGAGATAAGAAAATCCGAAGTACTTGGAGAGAAACCTTTCCCAGTGGCGCATCGCCAACCACAAATACAACATGGACTAACCCGGGAGCGAACCCGGGTCTTGGCGGTGAATATGCGAAAAAATTATGGGCCTTATGTATTAATTTTTGTGTCGTACCTTACAGAGAACACCTTGTGCTTCCACAAGAAAGATCAATTATCGAATGTTTTATAGGTATTTGTAAGATTCATACGGAACATACAAATACGTGATGTGTAGAGAATGTTTACATTTTATTGGTTGTCGTGGTAGCACGTACAGAAGTCGCTAGGTTTTAAGAGGTTGATGGATAAGGCAATCTGTCTCCAAGATTAGTGAAAATATTGAATATAGTTTGTAAGCATTACTATCTATTCCATTTACATAAGTAGATTATTTAAAACCATACAGCGGACGAAATTTCTATTCTATTTTTAGTCGTTGCAATTAAAAATATTCTCCGTTTAAGCCACAGGATAATAGGCGATTTTTTTTATTTCAGTTACTTACTAAAATATCTATAGATAATAAAGTTATTTAAGTTGCATTCTTTTGTTTTATTTTATGGTCAAAGCGAGGACTTCAAATCAACAACACAACAGTGAACGTACACGATAGCCTGTTTATTTAATCTACGTCTTACATTTAATATCAATAACTGTGACTTTTATGCACGTGATTATTTGTTTACTGAAAACTGCTACTGCAAGTGGTGCGACGTGTACTCTGTCACTGTGAACTTACTCAACATTGATCTCGACAAGGATTCTTCACTGGGTGAGCACTAGTGCGTCCCTAGGGTCCAAAGTCAAAGTCCTGGATACCTGTTCCCTGTGGATAATAAACTTTTTTGAGAAACGGTTCCGCGCTAAATCGACAGACAATAATATTAAAATGAGGAATTCGATGACTAATTTCTATATTTTTTCCAGAATAGTTTTCTAATATGCCTCTGACATTACGTACAAATTACTGCGATTCTGAGAAGTTTTGTTCCAGTCGAAAGTACGAGAATCTCTTTCCTAATGGTCATTTTAAATTTTACTCCCCTGACCACGTCTTAATTTATCTTATGCGAGTATTCTTACTGTGGCGCATGCAGGTTTGTGGGAGGGGAGACCTGAGGTAAAGAGACCACTTGGAAGACGAAGACGTAGGTGGTAGGAAAATGTTAAAATGGGTCTTAAAGAAATAGGCTGGGGAGACATGGACTAGATTGATCTGGCTTAGGATAGGGACAGATGGTGGACACTTGTGAATGCGGATTCGGGTTCCATAAAATGCGAGAAATTTCTTGACAATTTGAGGACATGTTAGCTTCTTAGGAATGACTCTGCTCCATATGGTTAGTTGGTATCCTTACTGTAAGAGACTTGCTAGGCACAGATCTCTACACAAGTTTCTAACCTCCCCAACCCTACCTCATGTCAAGACCAAAATAGGCACTAAAAAGACCCTCAAAGCTGTTAATAAATTAAGCGGAAATGGTCCATTTTAATTCAAACACCCGAGTTGATGCCTTTGTAATCGCACTGTCTATGATTCTTTTCCGGCCGTTTGATCATAGGGTTTTCGGCTGCATTGAGTCATCTGATAGCTTCGGCACTCAAATCAGTTTCATATTCTTGGGGTAATAGCCGTAAACTATAATTGTGGCACCTGAATATGGAGTACAGTGCAACACAGAGAATTTTATTGTGATGTGAATTGTTATTTTTGTTCGCGAATATGAAGCAGAGTTTAGTATATGAGGCTTTTTCTTTAACGACACCTAAGGAAGGAAACCTATAAATAATGCTGCAGAAAACTTAGGAGTTGGTTTCCCGTTGTTTTAATTCTTTCGAAGTCAAAAATATATCGACTGGTGAACAAATTTCAAACAACATGCTCTAGACTGAGGTGCAGCCAACTGAATTCGTATAATTGTGTTCTTCTTTCAAACAGAAAAAAGAACTCAATCAACGTAGAGTGGTCTCAATTTTACATTTTCCCCACATTATCTAAGAAAAACATCCGTCCAACCAGGCCCATAATAAAGTATAACGCCATATTATCCACTGCTAATATCGTTCTTATGTCAAGTAATGGCGTGAACAATTATAATTTCATGGCGGTTCTTAAGAAATTACATTTGTAGGCAAATTATGAAGTAGTTTCTTAACATAAACCAGTTACCTTCCTTCCATGTCACTACCTGTTCATTAAACATAATTATCACATAATTTGACGCCACATAACCATGGCATGTGATAAAGAATCATTAAATGAATTAATCATATAACAATTCTATTGAAGTAATTTTCCTTTATAAAAGCAAATGGGAACGGAGAACCTCGATTTTGACATTTACCCTGGGACAAAGCGCGACCCAACGCTGGCAGCGTACACTGTGAGGGATTCAGACAGTCCGGGGAAGGCCTCGTTCAGATCAACCACCTGGTTGCTGTCGCTGACGTTAATCACCACGACGAAGCTATTGGAACTTTCCAGCTCTCTGGACAGAGAAAGGACACAAGTTGAAAGGGTAAAATTATAAATGTCTGTCGTGTTAATGTGTTGATAGTTACTGAACGGATTAATCATTTTCACATTGCTGTAAATCCGAAAGTTTATCACAACCATCACAAAAGCCTGCAGTGGGCCTACTTATATCTTCGCAACATACTTCTCTCACATCACTCATGATCTCTACAAATAAAACATTGATTTTCAGGTGACATATCCCCGTTTTGTTTTCAGTAATTAACAGAATGTATATAATTTTACAGTCTAATACAAACTATACTATATAAAATATAATTAAAATATCATAACAACGACATGTTTCGGCTTTTTCATGTAAAGGATATCTCCTATTTTAAGATTGTATAAATTGTGTATTAAAACCTTCTAAGTCACAGCCTGAAGATGACTTTACGAAGCAGCCAAAACAAGTCGCCCTTATGATTTTTAATTATAATTATATAATAAAGTATTGTTAGGCTGTAAAATTATATATATTATATTAAAAACGCTGATTACCCCATCCGTGCGCCCCCCCCCCGCCCCATTTGGGCCACCTATGTGCCCTCACCTTAAGAAAGTAAAGACACTGCCTCCAATAACGCTGGTATGCAGGTCGCCCTTCTGAATGGTAGGATGGGAGCGCGCTGCCACTAGTTGCTTGTACACGTGGTAGTGACTCTGGTTGGCCAGTTTCTGCGCCGCCAAATTCAACTCCTTGTAGTTCGGGTTCACCGGCAGCCATGTGTCCTCGCTCGTAGAGAAACCTGTTGAACAAAACTCTGTAGTTCATGCTGGCCGCTAATATGCCATTGAACATTATCCACATTCCATCCCCACATAATAATTACTTTAGATCCATAATGTTCGTTTATCTACTTATTCGCCTCTCATCGGGTCGATTTTTCTGAAACTGGACCAGCCAGTTTCGGTAGATCTGTATATTTCATGTAAATATACACTGTTCCGCACATCATCATCCGGCGTTCTACACAAATTCTCACAGCCAAGGTAAATGACTCTTTCATTCGAGGCCATCGAGCCAATCCCGAACAACATCCTGTTCTTCATTTCACTTCGTACATAAAGAGCAGAGAGAGAGAGAGAGAGGTAGAGTCAAATTTTCGGATAACACCTTCCATATTACAGCAGTACGCAATTTTCGATTACCGTACTTAACATCCAACTCCACAGAACAGTCTCCTTGAAAATCTTAATAGATCTGCTAATCATAAATTTCCCCATACCTTACATTCTCTGAACCGTGCATCGTGATACACATACGTGAGAAAAACCAAAAATATGCACACTTTTTCATAATAATTTATTTCAATTAAATTACCCTCGACATGTTTCGAGCAAATAATTTTTCATTATCAGGAGGTCTTACAAATAGCTTACGGTACTTTATCATGCATCTTAATGAAGAGACTAGTCACTGATACGATCAGATTGATACTAGCTATTAGACTCCGCAGAAATATGCATGGTAAAATACTGTAAGCTGCTTTTACAGACCTCCTGATAACGAACAATTATTTGTTCGAAACATGTCTTGGACAGTTTAATTGAAATAAATTATTAAGAAAAAGTGTGCATATTTTTGGTCTTTCTCACATAAATTCTCCGTAGTTTATGGAACCCTTAAGTGTGAAACTATGTTCAACCCACTACTTGTCCTTATCCTGAATCAGACGGATCGAGTTCACACCCAATTCCAGTTGTTTAAGATGCATTTTAATATGGCGTTAACATCTACGCCTGAAGAAATCCAAGCATTCCGTTTCCTTCAGGTTTTCCCATCAGAATCCAGTAGGAATTTCTATTTTTCCCCATTTGCACCACACTTTCCAGCCTTGTCGTCGTCCTCGATGTAATCGCACTAATTGTGTTTGTACGGAGGGTTTTAACTTACTGTTTATGCACTTTAATCCAAACTCAACCTATTTTCCCCTTCTTGGCTCTAAATAACTTGCGAACATTTTCGCCTTAGCCAAATACGTTTCAAATAATGGTGACGACAAATAAAATCGAGCATAGAAAATAATTACATTGTTCTGTCCGTAACAGCACCTCATTTGACTTATAGTTATGTATTGTCGGTATCTGGATGCGCCTTCAATAAGACACGTCCACAATCTCTCTGTTTTACGGCCCCTTGCCAGTGGATTACTCTTCATAAAGCTAAACTCACAGTGACACTGGCGAAACCGGCTGCTTGTGATTTCCCTTAGTCTTTAACGACCTTCAACAAATCCGGAGAATTTCAGTTCAAATCCATCCCTTACCAGCCACATAACTTGTTATATAGTGTATGTTTTTGTGCCGTGCATTGTGATACAATTATGTAATGTTAACCACCAAAATGCACTTTTTAAATTAATGTTTTAATTCAATTCTTTTTGTCTTATATTCATCATCAGAAAGACTACACTGTACATGCAGCCTTGTACGAGTATTGTATTGTATTGTATGTTTTCCATTCATTTATGCAAGCAGTCTACCAGATTGAAGGATGTGATGGAGCACATCAATCAACCTGTTAGACTGCTTGCAAAAATGAATGGAAAACATACCATATAAGGCTTCATGTACATACAATATAGTCTTCTTGATGATGGACATAAGATTTTCGAAACATGTAGAAGACAAAAATAATTTAATTAAAACATTAATTTTAAACGTGCATTTTGTTGGTTAACATTACATAATTGTTGCACGCTCTTGATTTCAAATTCAGATGTCGAGGAATCACTCACAAAAAAAAAATACAGCATTGTTATATATCTTTCTACGCAACACTGTTGATGTGGTTTCTGTACAGACACAAAGAACCTGTTGTGGAAGCAACTAGACTGACAGAAGCAATACAAATTTATACATGAGAATATCTTTGCGAATGTTTAAATGGAACGTGGCTGTAGAAACTGTTGTGTTTGAGAGTCGCGTAAATTAATACAATGTTAGAATTTAGTTCCTGCAGTAACTTGCTGTCTTGTGTGCATTGAACTGAGGGCAGAACACCATGCATACAGTTAATGATATCTGAATTCAACAGAGAGTGTTAGAGAATACCAGCACTGATGGAATCGTCCCACTGGAAAGGTGTCCTCTCTGGGTCCCTGCTGTCGTTTGGCGATTCCATGGCCAGATCAGTCATACCAATTTCTTCCCCGTTGTACGTGACACCCGTACCCGGGAGTAGGGTTACCAACATGTTCACAGCATCCACCATTGCTGGCCCGTATCGCGTAGCGACACGAGAATTATCATGATTACCGGCCTAAAACACATTCCATCCTTTTTGTTTACGTGCTTGTATATATTCAAGACTTTTAAGTGAATATTATGACATTTCGGTTTAATATAATTTTGTTTACGAGATTGGAGGTTCTGTCAGCAGTTTTGCTTAAGATTCAGTCTCCTGGAATGTTACGCCATGCCGACTGTTAAGTTCTTATCGAAGTTGATAGGGATCGTAAGGCCTACATCTTCACAGCCAAGTAGTCCAACATCCCTGAATAACTGAATCTTCATAATTTAATCATACATATTCCTTTATTACCTTTCACTATCTTTTGGTGTTAGCAGCATTTGAAATTGTGATTTATACGTAAGTCAACAGTCGCATTTTTACATTCCAAATGTAATTACTTCTTATGTTTATTGGACCGTGCCTCATTGTAATAGTTGAAGAATAAAAGACCAACTCTAACACCACCCAAACCCAGCAGCACCAAATCTTCAACACACAACGAACCGAGAACAAAGCGACCGATGTGGTAATTAAACAGTAAAGTCGCAAGGTTCTGATTATGGATATATTAATGTCCGAAACATGTTGAGCACATAAGAAGTGAAATAAAATAGCAAGTGATATCAAGTTGGTCTTTTATTCTTCAAGTAATTACTTCTGTTTGAACGTGTATTTTCTAAGGATTACTCATTAGGGTAGAAATATCTTGCATTCGTTTCTAACTAATTATTTTATGTGATTTACTGAGCATTTATGGTTATTAAACACCGGTGCTCGTAATTCAATTCCCAAGTCAGAAGCTGAAAAATCGAGCCAAGTTTGTTACTTACCACCCAGTTGGACTGCTTCCCTTCTGGTACATTATCAACCCATTGGTGCACCAGGTTGTCGATATCCTGAGCAGAGGTAGGGCTGCTCACCAAATTGAAATTGAAGGTGAAATAGGCGCCAGGGTTCGTGTCGTTACCGTAATAAGCCATTGTCTCCTCCACAGAGGCATATGCTTCCGTCATAAGAATCCTGGGATTGGAAAGAGTTTATCGATATAAATAATTCGGTCTTACAGAACTGTGCTCACAGATCTCCATCGTAAAACTGTCACTTAATTTTGCAAATGACATACCCCTATAATTCAGCTTCTATGATCCTTCTCAAACCGCAAATCCTACTCACTGACCTGTAACCTTGGCAGATATCTATCATAGTTTTACTCGCTTGTTTTGTGAAGCATCTGCCTGTAATCATGTAATGCATGATTCACAGCTACCACGAAAAACATACGACACCTGATAGTCCCAAAAGTTAAGAATGCTCCATCCAACATCAAACAATTTCTGAAGCCCCCTTCAGAACATTCCTTGCTTTTACTGTGATTTGAAATCGGTAAGTCACGTAAATAAACTCGTGATGCTACGGCTAAGCTGAACTGCTAGTCATACACAGCAGAATCGTCGTCATACGAGAAACACATAAAGGCTTTTCTTCTGCGAATGAGCTTATGCAATGATTCCTCCCGAAGTGCGTTTTGCACTTAGGTGTAAAACAATGGCCAATCTTCAATTTATGAAAACCTAACACTGTTGTTTGCGACGTATTTGAACCTTATATTTGCTTATTTATCGAAACTTGTTTTTTAGCGACGCTGTCTCAGACGCTGCTCTCGAACGTACAAAGAAGTGTTCCTCTCCAAGGTGAAAGCATTATACCACTCTCGAAAATATGAGAAGGCTTAGAAAAACATCAGCCAGGATATTCGTTTGGACGGTATCTTGGCCGAGATTCGAACCGTAAAGCTCCCGAACACAAGTTCTAAGTTCTCACTGATTAAGCCAAGCAGCTCGGCTCATTTTAACTCATCGGAATTTGAATTCCTTTAGGCACATTTTACTTACATCCCATTTACCAGAAAGAACTTCACCTGGTGTGATTATCTTTATTCGTGAATTCTTCATCCATGTAGGCCCTCCACTCCTTGATTATGTCATATGTCTCAGGTCGATTCGTCGTGTGTACGTGGTATAAGTAATTGTAATCCGTGGGGGGAACCCCTTCGTAATACGTTCGCTCCTCATCTGTGAATTCTGCATCTTCCACAAGGTGGGGCACTGCGTCAACTCGAAAACCGTCCACACCCCTCTCTATCCAAAAACGGATGATGTTCTGAAAGAGGCCGATATTATACCAAAGAGTTTTTCATCATTTCTGCTTTTCCTTGACTTAGCGTATAGTAAGGTTCTTGATATGAGAAAGAAAGAGTTTAGAATACACGTAACCGTGGACACAAAACCTAAACGGAAGTGAGTGTATGGGAGATTTAAGGTACTACTATATTTTTATACGGTATCAAGGTGTGCCCTGAATATCGTTGGCTCAAAATAGGGTCCAATTTCGGGCTAATCTAAGCGTAGCGCTGTGACTGAGGTTTCTGTAAAGGAGAGAATATTCTGTTTTAACAGAGTAGTTATAAAAAACATGGGTCAATTTCTGCAGGAATTACCTCCGCTTCACTCACTCATTCACTCACCGCCATGGTTCAGGTCGGTATCTCAAAGCGAAGGCTCAGATTCAATTCGAGGTCACTTCGTGTGGGATTTTTCGTGGACAATGAGGTAATACGACAGGCTTTCTCAGCGTACTTCGATCTTCTCATCAATGCTTCTTATTCATTCAATTGTCACCGACGGTATATAATATGTAGCTATATTACTCAAGTGGGTGAAGCCAGAGGACGTTCTTCCGAAAATCAGAAACATGGAAAAAAAATTACTTCTAACTTTCAATGTTTCAAAATGTTACTGTGCCCCTTTGCTCTGCATCCTGAAACGCTCACGTCGGTAATACAGCTCGCTACGATCCTAGCAAACTACAGTTACAGTAAGACTTCAACCAAAAACTTAAAATTCAGGCATTTGGTAGGTCTGAGAATAAAACTTTTTTTTCCGTGGACTTTCAGGACAAATGTTTGGTACCTTTACGTTTTACATGTTGATTTCGATCATTAAACACCAGTTGTGGACTATTTTTTGCATTCCGCCATCTTAGTTCATTTTCGACTTTCACACGGGCCATATATTTGATCAGTGCATATGTACTTGACACGGTTTGCCGCCTAAACTCTTGCAAAAGTTCGTTGACATTCGGCAAGGAGGAACGTATTTTCGTTTTTTTTCCGCCTGGCAAGTGCACAAGTGTTCGCTACAGTGGCTAGGTCCCGGCCCGATGTAGTTTGTTGCAGTTGCTAACCAATCAGCGCCACCTTTTTTTCAAATCTGACCTCGACACGTGCCATATATTTTATCAGTGCAGATGTACTTAATACGATTTGCCGCCTAAACTCGGCCGGAAGTTCGTTGACATTCGTTGAGGTTGGACGTGTTTTCGTTTGCTCCCTCCTTGCAAGTTGCACCAACTGCTCGCTGCAGAGGGTAGGGCCTGAGCTAATGTAATGCGCTGCATTTGCTAGCTAATCAGTAGGTATATATTAATTATGGTGCAATAATTATTTTACCTTACAAACATCTGTAAACCAAAACAATCTTATTCGCGTGTAGATTTTAAATATTCTGGCACTTTTAGAATTTGAGGGTTTAAAATGCAAAAAAAAAAATTCGTTTTTATGACGAATCTCAAAGAATTTTATCTGCAGGTTTACAAATACATATTTCAAGTCCGATGTTTTATCAGTCACACCTTAATTCCTAATTTTAGCTGGTGTAAATGAACAGGAAATATTAAGTTATAAAGTTTATTTCATTTTATTTTACTCTGAATATGCATTTCTACTCCTCGTAATGTATTCATACGCCAACAACTGCAACAGGTTAAATTACTTACTCAAAATGATAAGGGCCATCTTGATTGAATACGGTAGGAAGAAGAAAGAGATTTACACCAATATTTACAAATTTCTTGGAAAGAACAATTTAGGCGCTGCAACTGTCGTATTGTTGCCTTGAATTTAGTAGGCAACCAGTTCAAATCCTGATAAGAAAACTGTTAAGTTGTCATTACACAGATCGTAGCTTTCTTCAATCGACAGTCACATTTATAGAATGTGAAAATGCGTGAGTGTAAATTGAATTCAAGATTTATTAATATTTTATGGTTCATTATGTTCGTTCCTTATACGGGTCTTGTAGTTGATAAAACTTATCACATAGTAGAATTTTATGTTTTGTTGACCGTGCATCTCGATTTAATTGTGTAAAGAAAAACCAACTTGATGCGCATATTATACTTAGTATATTTCACCAACCTCTACATGTTTCGGGCATATCTATGCCCATCATCAGGAGGCACAACCACACGTATGCAACAATTGGTACTTGTTTTTGTTTTTTTGGATGACTGTCTGTTCTACTGTTTGGAATGGGCAGTCATCTAAAAAGAATAACAATTACCAGTTGTTGTACACATACGGTTGCACCTCCTGATGATGGGTCTAGATATGCCCGAAACATGTAAAGGTTGACGAAATATACTACGAATAAGTTTGCATCAATTTGGTTTTTCTTTACACAAAGTAGTCGAATATTTAATACAGTGTCTTATATACTAGAAGTGATTTTTAGGATTTTCTGACATATTAGAGGCAAACCATAATTGTTTACTTTAAGCTCTAATAGTATGAGATAGTAGAGGGAGTTGTAGGGTTGTGTGTTTGGTTTATATAAGTAACTGATTTAGTAGAACGTGTGGGAAAATACATGGTACCTTAATTTTTTTAGGTTTATATAGATAAAACCCTTCGCCATATATTGCAGGGTTTAAGAATAAGTGGAACTACATCTCTGCTGCAAATGCCCTATTTAATTCAAATTGTATTATGTGGATAGAAGGGGGAATGGGAATGGAAGGGTTGTGTGGTTGCTTTTTAAGTAACTGATTTAGTTGAAATGTGGGAAGAAATATGGGCCCCGTTATTACATTGCTATATTAATTTGTATAAACAAACCTACGAAAATAGTAACTTATTAAATTATAAGTAGGATTGCAACGATTTGTTTTTCTGTAGTCTTATGCACGTAATACCCCGGATAAATGTGAGTGGAGCTGTACCTCTAATCCCCCAACATGCCTTCATGACTTGGACCGGACAAGTTCGCATTTTTACCTTTTCATATCAAAAGGAGGAAAGTGTAAAATATTAATTTTTTTTGTAATTTAAATAATAACTTAGGCCTAATTTATTAGAGAAAGAAACACGATTGATTAATTTATTGAATCTTGAGATAATAGGATTAAGTCTTTACCAGTATATATTTCTTCAGTCAACAAAAATGTGTCCTGCTAGGAATGCCCATTTCTTAAATTTGCAGCTTCTCTGATTTTTTTTTTTTACAGTTAAACAAGTTATTCCACGTGAATATCACATTACAGCCTTTTCCCTCCCTCCCCTTTGTAACTCGACGTAAGTCAATAAACATTCATTGCTTTCATCCTTCTCTAGCATAAGTCCAGGTGTCTTGTCAATGACATTACACAACATATCCCAACTCTCCGCGAACCGTTTTCTGACATTTATCGATTTATTTTTCCAGTGTGTCCTTCTGGTCTGTCCTGTGTCTATGTTTACATCCATACGGTGCCGATTCCTCTGCGGAGGACGCTTGTACTTTGCCTAATAAAACATACTGCCCATGTTTATTGTGGTTTAAGCGTTGCTTCCTAGCCATTTGTATTCTTAACACACTGGAATTCTGACATAATAGACTAATGATATTCTAAGGATACTTCGTGCAGTTGAAACATTATTTATTCTAAAATTTTTCCTTGGAACTAAATTTTGTTAATGGAAATTTAGTTTGTGGCTGCTGCTTTAGAATAAACAACAGAAAATATCTTTTTTAAATAAAGAACAGATGGCGCTAGTTTGTTGTTAATTACCGACACTTGAAAATAAAGAATGTCTTGGTAGAAACTGTGGTCTGTGACAAGTGGTACACCGTTTGCTGTCTTGTTATAAATATGAGGTGAAATGGGAAGAAGGAGAGAAAATTTCAGGTGTAAATATACGAGTATATCTGTAAAAACATGATCCGTAACATGTTATAATTATGGGACTTACAGCCTGAAAATAAATTAAGTTTTTTTTTCATTATGGAAATTGATATCAATATCACCAAATTGTGAACTTTGTTTTAAGAAACACTCATCCACAGGCCACTCGTTGTATGTACAAAGATGGACCATTTATTGAGCGGTACTTTATGTTTGGGCACGGTGAGTGACGACATACTTCAGATTTGCCCTAAATGTTTGACTGTAAATGAAAGTACATTACTGCTATTGATATTATCACCATTCAGAGACTAAATTTGCGTAAATTATAGAGGTATTGTTAAATAGAGACGGCGCGTTTTATGTTATTTTTACGTTGGCAACATGCGTATGAATGACACAGATCACTTCTCTGTGTTCTATTTTACTAACAAACTAAACAAAATAACATTTATTTTTTCTGGTTGTGGGTCTGTTCTGTTTCCCCTGCATGGCCGGCACATACTAATTTGACACACACTGTACATCCACATGCATTCATTGCCAGCCGTGGTCAGTTATTCAGGCTAAACATAATTTTTGTTTCAATTCTAATTCCGAACATACTTAATGTAAAATTTTGTTTAAATTTTAAGTGAATATTTGAATAGGTCTGATTTTTTGTACTGGTTCAGATTTAATTTTTGGTACAAGAAAGCTATTTTAAATTTACTTCTTTCGAATTGCACTTACTTACCCATCCGTCCGTTGACTGTATGTGTACGGTATATCGAAAACATTGTTTATATAGCAATATATTTTAAATATATGTGATAAAATTATAAATAAAATGACTGCAAATGATATACTCCATAACACTGTATATAGGCTTTGTCAAGGCCACGTGTTCTGCACGTGAGGCATTCTTTTTCTTTCCTTTTAAATAAAACTTAATAAAATGCGAGCGTAATTGTATCATGGTAGATGGATGTGGGGAGTGTAGGCAGAACTGTAGGTATTCCTGAATGTGCCTTCGGCCAGTTGGCAATTTTGAAAAACTTATTCCAGTTTTGGGTCAGATTTCACGGTCATAGAATCTGAAATAGGCTGTACCTTTAATATTACGGATCAATGTTAAATATTTTAGACATGTAAATATACACAACCTCCACACGAAACTTCTTCAGTTCTAACATTTCTATGTTTTTTTTTTTTTCCATTTCGAGTTCCCAAGTAAAATTTTCATATCAAGATAGTGGAAATGTGTTTCCCGTAAGGCATTTTCAGTACCCCGTTCCTTGTGGTTTCCTTTGACGCGGCGACACATACCAAAAAAAAAAACTGGTTTCAAGGAATTGCTTTCATGTTACTGTAGTTTCACGTTGCATGAAAAGAATTGTTTGAAATAAGTTTCTTCGTTACACACTCCGCCTAACAAAGCACAGTGTCAACAGACTGTTAATACGACGTCTTTGTAACGCGTTATCAGTTCTTCTGTCTATTCTCCTGACTTTTTTCAGTAAAATTTCTGAGAATAAACATTAAACAGGGTCTATTTTTTTGGGGTCTCTTTCACGATACCACCTAGTCTTTGGAGACTAACTAGGTATTTTATTCTCTCCTAAACTGCTACGTTGTTCTATTTGCTACAGGCGTCGCCCAACGGTTCAGCCTGCTTTTATTCTGGCTCCTCATCATTCTTGAGGTTTTCTAGATCACACACAACGACGCATCAAAATCGGTAGGACTCCTCTGGACGAGTGATCAGTTCGTCGCAGAGACCTCTACCTGACAACACAC
>Ga0123354_10011130_pt1 | contig 13883 bp, 13 predicted proteins | sample TergutLab28metaG_2_FD_97872 | JGI IMG/M metagenome (GOLD analysis project Ga0123354, IMG submission 97872) | Labiotermes labralis P4 segment gut microbial communities from Petit-Saut dam, French Guiana - Lab288 P4 | ecosystem: Host-associated > Arthropoda: Insects > Digestive system > Gut ... | reverse complement strand
GAAACAATTTAACATGGTCCTAACATTGTCTCCCCCCCCCCCCTTTTACTGTACCAATTGTAACTCTCAATCATAGACTTCATAGAATATCACATTTATAATGCACGTATCGTAGAAGGCCAGCGGTAATTCCCCATGTTGTGCGTGGATGCATTTACTGATAATGGCTGAGCACAAGTTGAAAGATATCGAAAATGCTTACTATTAACAAGTAAAATTTACATCCTCCAGTGTGTACCTTGACTGTATCCCAGAAGGGAGCGTATTACTCAGGTATAAAGTTATTCAACCACCTACCACTAAAAATAAAAAGTCTCTCAAATGAGATAAAATTATTTAAACCTGCCTTAAAAAGATTTCTTAACTTACATTCATTTTATTCAGTGGAAGAGTATTTAGAATACAGTTTTGAATAGGAATTGTGGTTTGTGTATAGGGATCAATGAAAGTGTATTTATAACTCATCTCTAATAATTTTAAATTGTATAGTATATAAGTGTTTTATACTTGAAATATATTTTAGTACAAACTACTGTTTAGCAACAAAAAGAATGATAATTAACATGTATGATAAGAAGCTGTTTTGAATTATATATATTTATAGTAATATGACAATTTCTATATCCTTAAGGTTTTTGTAACCTAATTTGGATCTATGGAATGTGAAAATAAACAAACAAACAAAATTATCCTGCTGTGTACAGAGATGGGGTTCTAATGTTTAGTGTTCCATGTGATACTAACACCTGCTTAACCACAAAATTTTTTGTAAATAATTTTGCAAAAAAATCAATCATACACTTGCTTATAAGTTCTGTATGGTGTACTTCTGTGTGTGTCTTGTTATTTAAATTATTTCAGTACTAATTTCCCTCCATATTTCTTGTTGCAGTGAAAGAGGCATCGTTGTCGCTGTTTTGTGACGCCTGGTTGCTATCTCGGTGCAGTGTACCATGATTCATCGTGTGACGTGGCACGCCCTTTAGTGAGCACCACTTGGCACAATCACCAGTGAGGTGCCAAGATTATGGAAACTTTAATGATGATGGTGCTTTACTGGTCTCCCTACTGGCTCACCATTCGCGAATGAGGCAGGGGGCCGTGAAACAGCCCAATTCTTGCAACTGATGCTACGTCAGTCTGTTGGTCAGTGCTCAGCGTGTGGAGAGGAATATACGAAGACTACACAAAAATATTGTTCTTGCCATAAAATTTTTATTACCACTGATTATTACTATTATTTTATAAATATAGATATTTGGAGTCTATGGGTGCATATCGAGACAGGGAGTGATAAGCCAACAGTGCGTCTTGTGGAGTATGAATAACTGAGCGTATCTTGTCGTACAGTTCGATTGCAAGTTGTGAGAATATTGCTCCATTTTCCTCCGCCACATCTGAACCAACCTCTTCCTCAGACGTTATACACATAATTCTTATGGCTTACTGTTATCTCTTTTTCTCTCTTATTCAATGACAAACACTGGCTAACTGCCAAATCTTTGATATGTTTGGTAAACATATAAATTGAAAGCCCCTGGAGAACAATTTCTTTATCTCTCATATTCTCACTCACTTAGTCTTTTTCTCATTCTCTGACTTGACAGATTGTAGTTACTGGCACTTTGATCTGTATTTGCCACATCTCCCCACTTCAAGGCCAGAATCTCATATTGAAGAGTGAAGTCTGGCAGCCACATCCTATATAAAGACATGAATAATCTGTAGATATTCTCCATTTAGAAATATTGTCAGCCCTCGCAATCAGTAGAAGTCATTTTAGGATTTCCTTGGAAGCAAATTTGATTTGGCAAAAAAGAAAAGTAAACACATAAACAAAGGAAACAGCTTTCTACACATTAATGAGACATGTATGAGTAACTACTTTTAAAGAGAAAAATGAATCAGTATAAAGTCAAAATAGGTTTTGAACTAAGTAATTAATTAAGCAACGCAAATCAGAGCCTGCCATATAATAGCTTGTTACCATTTCTCTCTTCTCTCCTAGTATATAGAGGAAAGACATGCCAATTTACAGAGAAGCTGCTAGATATAATCATACTAATACTACGAAAGAAACTACTGTTACTAATATTCCAAAACATTAAAACTGCTACCAAGCTGTAGGCCAAAGCAAGTCTGTAGTAACTTTTAGCTGTATTTATACTTCCAGGGTTTTCCAGACAACTCCGCACACGCACGTACATATGTCTGGTGTGCCAGCAAGTAATGGAAAACTTGCAGAAGAATATATGAAGTAGCGCCAACGTAGAAGAATTAAAAAAAAAATAAACAAATGTTACCAAACTTTCGCCAGTCCCGAGATGCAGAAGGAGATGTTAGCCCACTCATTTAATAATTCTACTGTTGGTCGGTCGAGTGTCCAGTCGTTTCTGCCACTCAAAGGGAGACCACTAGCTATCAAAATATCATTTCAATAGAAATAATAAATTAAACTTGTCATTGTTGCGTGTATGATGATGTGTGTGTGCCAGCGTTTGAGGTTATTCAAGGGGAGCTGTTTTTAATACTCCCGGTGATATTTGTTAATAATAATTTGAACGCGTGGAGCTATCACTAAGTAAAATAATAATAATAATAATAATAATATACATTATGAGGATGTTTGATCGCTCACAAGGAGACAGTACTACACATAACAAAACACACAGGATAATTTAATGAGAAAACATGTATAATATTGCATAACAACTTGAGTCATCATTTCTTGTTGAATACTTGATTGTGAAGAATCTAGTTCTGAGCACTGTTTTAAGTGCTTTTGTTTTTGGGCTGTGTGAAAGCTAAGTAGGGTTGGATTTCGCTTTTTGCGTAGCTCCAAATTTTAACATTTATAGCAATGGAAATTAATTCCTTAAATGAAGGGGTTTCTGTCCATTTCCCCCCCCTTAATCTGACCCCTTTCCATCCCATCACATTGTTCTGTAGTCATATCAGGTGCAGATTCCTCTCCTTTGTAGTACCATCATGCTACATTGTTGCTGCTACTGCTGCTTGTAGCGTGACCTGCAGACCACTGATAGCAATTTGGACTACAGCAAATATACTTTTCATTAATACATATCCATATCGCTTTCACTGCTCTGTGTGGGTGTGTGGGTACACATGGCACTGCTACAGTGCATGATGCCTTAGTGGCGTGGAAGAGTGCATGACATCATGCACAGAGAAATACAACAGGTTGTGAATGTTTCAGACAAAAAGTGCAATTGATGAAATGGAAGAGAAATTGTGTGACCGAGTCACTCAAAAAGCTGTCCAAAGTGGATATAGCACGTCCATCATCAGCATTATTGAATAGTGCCAGTTGCAATAGTGGCCAGGCATACGGGCTGAGTGCGCTGTTATATTATTTATATCTATTTTTTGAATCGTTAATTTTTAAAATAGTCTGATCACAATATAAGTCTGATCATGACCTTAAAATAAATAAATAAATATAGGTTAGGGAAAAAAAATGGCACTAGTCATGTTTGTTACAATTTAAAAAAAATTTATATATGTGTTGAATAATATTTACAACATTCCTCTAATATAAGCAGCTTAAGTATGTGCATGATCCTACATTACTGTTAATGGGTAAGGCAGCAAACAAACATAATCTTGAAGTGATTAATACTAGAGGCAGTATTAAGTGACTTCACTGGCCAGTCTTGAAGCAGAGGAATTAAAAAAGGGAAAGACTAATTATCATTCCAAGAGAGGTGTGATTTTGTGTGATTGCCTCTAGTGTTTTTCACTATAACTCTAGACTGAATCATGTATGCCAACACTACAGTAAGAAATTAACCTACAGCTGACAGACATATTGTGCAATAAATATATATTTATAGCATAGTCCTTTAATCCACCGCTGATGGGACTGTAAAAGTGCCAGATTATTAAACAGTACTTATACTGACCAAATTTCCTACAGATAATATTTTGTTACTTCCCAGTCAGCCATCAGCAAATGTGTGCTTCTCAGTTATTTTGATTTTATATATTAAAAAAAAAAAAAGAAACTTAGCTTTTAAAATTATCATTGACTCAATCTGAGGTTTTCTTTGAGAACATGTAACTGTAAATCCTTTATACAACATCTTGCCCAATTGCTGAAGTATCAGGTTTCCAGAATGTCGGCATTTTGATTAAAGAAATTCTACTATATACATATATTTTAAAACTATAAACATACTAGGCCTGGTTGAATTGGTTATTAATCCCTTCACAGAACATTCCTTCATGTGTTTATGGATGATGAATGTATCATCAGCAGATTTTTGAACAGCAGTAGAAATACAATATTCTTTGCAACTCCAGCAATTATGAAGAAAATCACAGTTCTGTGCCACAACTGCATGGCACCACATAATATATTTTTCATGTGAAACATGAAATTGGTAGAAATGTTCGAATTATGTTGTTACAGATATAACGGTATTAAGTTACTGAAAACTAGTTTCTAAAATTGTATAATTGAGTTCTTAAGCTTACACTTTATGTAGAACACCCTATGGGAAACACCATGACTTAGTAAGTAAATGTGAAGTAAGTACTAAACCACATTAATGTAAAACATCAAAATCACTTGAATAGAAAGTATGCTGAAATTAAATTTATAATTTTTGGTTTGTGTACGTTATGGTACCATATTTGGATTTTTTTCCAAACTGAGTGGCTTACCTCTGAACATTCTGTATCGGCTGAACTCTAAAACAGGTCACATCAACTGCCGCATCTACCTGCCATTTGAAGTACCTAAATGCTTGTCATCCTCCCCAAATCGTATGCTGCAGCTATGGAAAGGAGCCCCATTTCCTTGCTCTCTACTACTCTCATCTGTGTCAACTAGCACAATTACTTGTTGCTTTCAGAAGCTGTCATTACCTTTATTTTGGTGAATGGAATGGCTAGGTTCCTGGACATGGGGCTCCTTTTGTAGCCTCAGTATACTAAAAGCTCAGCTTTAGCAATGTTCCTAAGCTTATAATAAAGTGGAACATGCACAGAGCTTAAAAATTTTTATTTTACCTGTAAGTACTACGGATGATAATTTTTAACTTCAAGTCAGTGAACCCCAAACAGTTAAGTACATTCTAAATGAAAATCTGATTACCCTGAACAGATGAGTGAATGCAAAAATGTGTTATGAAACCACTGAATTGTTTGCTGATCTCTCTAGATGGTGGATGCTACCATTGTAAAATCTCAAATGATACCCCAGTACAGTACTGCATTATCATAACTTCTACCATATATCGTGGCTTTATATAATGTGTAGGGATTATGGAGCTCTGTGTTTAGCAAAGCTGTTACAACCAGGGCTGTTAATTTAAGCGTAATATAGGTATATATGGATTCATGACATATTAAAGTCATTTCATTTAAAATGGAATCTGTGTTTATTTTTTCTGCTATATTACGTGTTGGCATACAGAACTGAAAGTGGAACTGTAAGGTATGAGAGAAATTCATTCATTGAATTTTTAATGAAATGGCTTAAATTCAGTTCTTACTAATAATGTTGATAGCAACAATGATAATAACGACAGCATGGCATACGTACATATCAAAATTCCCCATTGTTCTCATGAAATATACAATGCTCAGCTACAGAGGTGGCTGAGACACTATCAAAACAAGCTCACACACAATGGGGATGTGTCAACAGACCTAGCAGAGCAATAACAGCATTGAATCTGCAGCTCAGCTACCAGAAAGTACCATTGTTCTGATGTTTCTTTGATTTCTGGTAATTTTCCAGTGTCTGTAGTTGCCTTCTAGTAAGCAGAAATCCATACCCCTCTGAAGAATATTGTTAAGTTTTACATATCCAAGGATTTCATGCTAATGTTCTGTATATTGAAAGGGTCATAATTTGGTAGATAATTTTTAAAATTGTGAACCTGTCTCCAGTCATTACTCATTAAGACCAAAGTTGACTTTATATTCTTTGATGGACATGCTATAACCGCTGATTGTCAAGCTGTCGAAGTAGGAAGAAAGTAAAAACAACGATACTTCTACACCGCTGAAGAATGTTTTCAAATCATACATGGCCTTTTGGGAAGATTTAGCTTGAGGTAAGAAATGCTGAAGTGATTTCCATTTAGCCATTCATTCTAGGCAGCCAAGCCAGAAAAAAATCCAGGCAGTATTGTAATGTTATAAATAATCTAAATAATTACTGAAATGTAGGTGTAGCATGCCATCTAGAGCTGGTGATTAAAGTCTTCAATTTATTATTACCAAAAATAATAAACCATCATCTGTATAACACATACAGAGTAACGATATTTACACAAACGTCTGGAGTATTAAGCCAGCAGCTTTCATTATGTAATATGAGTCAATTACCTACACTCATCTGAATGATCGTTTTTATATCCACTTCTTTGTATTGCATCGTGTACATAAAGTGTAAATATGACACCATTGTTTGTTTTTCACCTGATAATGTTTATTGTTGACAATTTTAAAAAGTATGTAAATGGTTATTTTACTTTGTTAAATGGATTACAAAAATCTAAGAAATTCTATCAATGTCATATCCCTCCATCTTTTTCAAGCAGATGATGGATGTTTGGGAAGCACCTTGAAATGTGGTGACAGGGATTATTATGATCATGATGATTATGATCATGGTGGTGGTGGTGGTGGTGGTAGTGATGATTATTATGATAATGTTGACGATGATGATTACCATGTCATCAACAAACTGATGATATAGTTATGCTACTTGGTGTGGCATGTCATAATGTTAACCTTCTTTTGGCAACACACACTGGTTCTAGATTTTACATAGATTGCTTTTTATCTTGGCTTTCTTATTTCATTTATGTATGACAAGTACTTCTGTTGGCCAAGTCCTAAGGAACTTGCTTAGCAGTCTGGGACTTAGTCCATACCATGTGATAACTGTATGATTTGCAAATCAAAGATTTTTAAGTATACTGAGACAGAGGTATTAAAAATCAGTCTTAACACTTCTACAATCTGTGTAATATCCAAATTTATGACAGAATGTTTGTTTACTGCCAATATTATTCACTATGTCAGAAAGGGTCATTGGCTGGACTCAGTCACATCCATAGGTTTTAATGAAATTGTTCTAGCCAATTGCTCTACTATGTATGTTTCCAAGATTGGGCTTAATCTTTAGTGATTGTTAACTTTGGAAGTAATTGAGTTTCTCCTTCCATGTTTTTCATGTGGATGCATTTGAAGAATAAGTGAATTTTAGTTGGTGGTGTGTTTGAATGTACAGATTACTGTGGCAGACAATAGCCGCCATCCACCTGTTCGTCAGCTCGCATTGTATCTCCTTGCGTTCTGCAAAGACAGTTCAGCAGACCCATCAGAAAAAAATCCTTGCTAGTTTTGCCAGTCACCAATCCATCTAGAACAATTTCCTCCCCACATCCTAAAATCACCCCTCAACCATATATTCTGTCCAAGCGATCCTTGCATCAGGAGAAATAAAACCGCCCGCTGCCGCTCTTCTTCTGCCACGGTTGATATCCACCGTGGACCGAAGTGTGTGCTTTTTTCAATGCCAATAAAACTTTTAAACTTACTGTGACTGTGTGAGTTATTGTCATATGTAGGAACAACAATGCCCAAACGAAAATTCCTGCGATAGCTCTTTCCTTTGTTGATTTTTGCTTCTTTGTTTCTTTTTTTTTTTTTTTCACAGTTAGTAATATGGAATTTTTTGTTGTTTTTTAATTGATTGTACATATAAATTCCTTGGCTGTGCTGTATGGTGCGTCTCCTATCATATAAATACTACTGCTGTATTGTACCCCCTATGTTACATTGGGCCAAATGGGCAATAAAATCAAGTAAATGCCATTACCCATGCATCTTACACATTGTTAAAATAAGCAATTTTCAAATAAAATATTCAATGACTGATGTCATTTATTTTAATACTTCTTCCCATTTTGAACATCTGTTTACTGTGAATCACTATAGATACTTACTATTACTTGGTAAGTACAAAACACGTAAGATTATGGAAAGCAGTGAAGCGTAAATCGTATCCCAAGCCCTAGCCGAGCGGTGAGTAGGAGTTGTGGGATAAGCTGATGGTCGAATGTCCAAGACCGTAGGCTTCTGAGTCGCTTTACTGTTGTATTGGGGGTGCAGTCTCACACCTCAAGCTCCAACAGTGAAAGTTACAGCATTGAGTGTTACAGCAAGAATAGACAAAATACACAGGGTTGCAGGGTAGTTAACTGATCTAGTCACATGCTTCTAGCACAAGTGTCATATGTGTTTGTACCCTGTCCTGTGCATTAAGCACTGAAGCCAACGGCCAAACTGGCGTGTGACACGGGGCGAGGTTCACAGTGCAGATTATGGTACTAGCAGTGGTTTGATACAAAAGTTAAATATAGCAATTAGCCAACCAAAACACTGGTGCCCCAAAATGTCCCTGCGGGATCTTGGTGTGCAGGCATGCAACAAAATGTTTGCACTGAAGAGCCACGACAGCCATGCACAATGTGTGTAATGCATTCAACTGTAAGCAAGTTATGTCATATGTGGCTGTTTAGCATTGATAATTCCAAAGTTCTGACACCATTTCTGACAGTATGATAGAGACTTCTGTATGTTTTGTGTACAGGTTACAAATAGCTTATGGAATTTTTGGTTAATGGAAATTTGAGATTTTGTTTTTCTGGTGAAGAAATAGGTGTTTCATCCTAATAAATATATAATGTGTTCAGGACAGGCAAATATAAAGCTTTCATTACACTGCTCCTCTCAGTGCGGGCACTGGCGTTATATTCTGCAAGATTCACTTAGACATACTTAACTCACTACCATCCAAACAAATGACTATTCATACACAGTTATAAGGCTTTCTATAAACAATTTATTTCCAAATTTCATCATTTGTGTTCTTGACACTAAGGTAAACCATATTCATATATTTCCTGACAGAAATACAAATGAAAAATTGTACAGCACGGAGAAGGGAAAATTTTTGAACTATCAGAAATGGACACACTTCTAAGTGCAGAGAGACCATAGAACATTGACCCAAATAGTGTCCATTTCTGCACATGATCATTAAGCCTGACTTGGAATATCTAGCATACTTCAAAAGCCTGTAAGAAAATTCCAATCTCTTGCAGTATGTCATAATACTCTAAAGAGACTGTACCAACCTGCAGACCATACTTTGTCTACTCCTATTCAAAACACTAAGACACTCACTAAAATGTATAATGACATAATCTTTTTTTTTTCCCACAAAGAATGAAATTTAAAGAAAAAAAAAGATATGTTACAAATTGTCACAGTAACAAATGTTTGAAGCCAAATGTTTGTATGTTTACCATCAGATGCTGTCAAACAACGGACACATGCCGTGACTACAAAAGTCACTTGGTTAATGCTATTTAAGGACATAATCAGAGCTCATTTTTAAATCTTACGCAACACAGAAGTACACTCTATGAGCAAATGTTAAAGCAGATGGAATTTGAAGTATAAGTAACTACTGTCTTTTATAGGGTTAACTGGTAAAAGAAGTACAGACCAGCAATCAGAACTAAATTTATATCAGTTTATTGCTTGCTCTTAAATTTGTACCTGAATTTGAACGTATTTAAATTCTGTGAATCTGAAACAGGTTTAACGCCTTGGATACAGGACAAGTCAAGAAGATATTACACACATAAAGTAGTAGTTGGTACAATAGAACTGATTATGGTTAATCTTATATGGCCAGTTTTCCATGCATTAATCAAACAAATGCAATAACAGTACCAACAAAAGCACAGGGTATTTTGATGCAGTTTTATTACAGGACATCCTACAGCATGTTTTGGCCATTTATGCAACCATCTTCATGGAGGTATGAACAAGAATACTAGTACCATTACAAAAGTATCAAAACCATACAGAGTATAAACTGAATAGCTGAAAGGTACTTATACAAATAAGTTCAGAATATAGACACATAACATGAAGTATGCCATATTTTAATAGATGGTGTGCATAGAAGGTACAATGTAGTAAACCACCATCCTGTAATAGTAGTAAGAACATACATGTAAAAAATATTGTTATGCAATCTTGCTATTATGAAATAGCATAACAGCAAGATTTTTTACATGTGTGTTCTTACTATTACAAGATACCTGTTCTTAAATATGATTTTAAATTATTTGTCAGGTCATTATTAATAATGTCAAAGTTAATGGTGGTCAAGAATTTTTTTATTTTATGTTGCATGTTTGTTCATCTCTTATAACTGTAGTATCGCCATCATGAAGTGGCCCTCCAGCTTGGGGGTTGGGTGAGGAGTTAGCACGTCACTGTAAAAACTGGCCTTGTTACAAAATGGATACAACTGCCTCATGCCCAGACTGATCTTTGGTATGACCTAAGCAATGGAAAAGGGACATGAGCTATGGTACATGGAACGTAAGGTATCTGTATAGGTCAGGTTCTCTTACAACAGTAGCCAGGGAATTAGCAAGGTAAAAATTAGATTTAGTGGGTGTACAGGAGGTGAGGTGGGAAAGAGGGGGCACTGTAAAAGCAGGGGGATTATATTTTTTTCTATGGAAAAGGAAAAGAAAATCATCAATTGGGAACAGAATTTTTTGTACACCACAGAGTAATATCAGAAGTTACGAGAGTAGAGTTTGTTAGCGATAGGATGTCATATATAGTTCTGAGAGGTCGCTGCTGTAATATCATCGTTTTGAATGCACATGCTCCAACTGAGGAGAAAAGTGATGATTCCAAAGACAGATTTTATGAGTAAAAAGAACAGGTTTTTTTTTTATCATTTTCGTAACCACCACATGAAAATTCTGTTAGGAGATTTTAATGCAAAGTTGGGGGGAGAGGATTTTTCAAACTGACAATTGGGAATGAGAGTCTACATCAGGATAGTAGTGATAATGGTGTTATAATAATAAACTTTGCCACATCAAAAATATTCATAAATACTCTTGGACCTCTCCTCTTGGGAAGACTCACAGCTGGGTTGATCACATATTCATAGACAGGAGATGGCATTCGAGTATACTTGATGTACAGTCCTTCAGGGGAGCTGACTGTGATACTCATCACTGTCTGTTGGTTGAAAAAGTTAAGGAAAGATTGACAGTAAGTAAACAAGCAGCACAGTGATGTAAAAATATTTAATCTCAGCAAGCTAAGTGAGTTGCAGGTTACAAAACAGTATCACATTAATATCTCAAACAAGTTTACAGCTTTGGAGAAATAAGAACATAAACAGGCCTTGGGGAAAACACTATAGAGAATATCAAAACCTCAGCTAAGAGAGCTAGGTCTGTATAAATTGAAGCAGCATAAACCATAGTTTGATGAAGAATGTTTACAGTTCTTAGATTAAAGGCAGCAGGCTAAAGTGCAGTGGTTACAGGATCAAAACGAAGGCAGTGTAGATAATCTAAACAATGTAAGATGTGAAGCTAGCAGACATTTCATGAACAAAAAGAAAGAATATCTGAAAGCTAGAAATGATGAATTTTAAACTAACAGTAAGAAAAAAATATCAAAGACTTGTATAGTGGCATCAATGGCTTTAAGAATGGTTACTAGCCTAGAACTAACATAGTAAAGGATTAGAAGGGTGATTTGGTTAGATTCCCAGAGTATTTTGGTTAGGTAGATGAACCATTTCTCTCAAGCATTGAATGTACATGGAGTTAATGATGCTAGGCAGACAGAAATACATCCAGCACAGCCACTAGTGCCTGAGCCAAGTGCCTTTGAGGTTTATATGGCTACTCAAAAGCCCCCCCCCACAAAAAAAAAAAATTTGCTTGGAGATCCATAAATTTATTGATTTTATTTGGAATAATGAGGAATGGGAGGAGTCGACTAGACTGTGACTAAACTGTTTGTCACATTTTCATGAAATATGTTAGATGAGTTTCCAAAATTGAAGTCCTCACAGCACTGTGATTCAGGATACAGGTCTTCTGGGATATGATTTATTGTTGGGTGAGAGGTTCATGGCATTTCAAACATCAAACACTCATCCTTAAATGTATTAACCCTTTAAATGCTGAGTTAAATCCCATCTGCCCTTTCCTAGCATTATTCGGAGCTCACCATATTCTCCACATTAGCAGTAAAGGGGTAAGTGATTATGAAATCTGAGGAAATTAGCACAATGAAAACCATACTTTACTACAGGTTATCCGTAAGCATAGAGAAGAAAACCAACTAGATGCCACTGAATGCTTTATTGCACTTATAATCTGCTCAACATGTTTCAGGCACTTATAAGCCCATCATCAGGAGCTCGAGACTATACTTGTGTTATTGCCGCATATGGTGTGTAATGCTGCAAGGATGAAAAGATGTAACTCCCACAAACACGGAATATACTTAACACTACCTAACACTCATTATATCTTTTCATCCTTGCACCACATGTGGCAATAACACAAGTATAGTCTCCAGCTCCTGATGATGGGCATATAAGTGCCTGAAACATGTTGAGCAGATTATAAGTGTAATAAAGCATTCAGTAGCATCTAGTTGGTTTTCTTCTCTACGCTTATACCACGATGCACGGACAAACATACATCAAAGGTTATCTATAATTTCAACATTTATTGTCTGACTTAGGTGACATTTCATACATGAGACCTGAATTCAGCATTCACGAGTTTTTTGAAAATATCCACAAGAAAGGCCATATTTACACATGCACCATGAAACCACATGATTTTTGGAAGATAAATACCGCCTCGGTAAAGTCTGTGACTATGTCAGTCAATACACATTTGCAATATCATTCTTTTGAAAGAGTAGTCATTCAGAAATTGTTCTCAGTTTGTGACTTCGGTAGAATCCTAAGGAATGTCACCTTGCCAGTTCCTTCTGAACATCAGAATAAAGTTTTCCAAGCCTTTCTATCTGACACACTCATTCTGCAACACAATCCAAAGTTCTGACAACTCCAATGGAGTGTGCAGCATTAAACCCAAATTTTCACTAAACATTGAAAATTCTAATATCTTCATCAGGCTTTTATACTTGGCTCTTTCTTCACTGAATCTTGCACTATCAGCACTCAGCAGAAACTCTCCCACAAGGCTGCCATATTTCTTTAACAGTTCAATAAGATGGAGCATCCAGCTTAAACTCAATTCACTGACAGTTCAAAACAAGTGGAAGTAGAAGGTCTTGGCACAGGTAATTAGCATGCATGCTAATTAGAATGCCTGTGATGCAATGAGTACATTTTATCACAGAATATATGTAAAAGAATGAGTTCTGTAACTTTATGTGCAGTACTCTTCACACCAAGTTCAAGCCTATGACAGGCACAATGTGAAAGAGTTGTGTTTGGGTATGTGTGAAAAAAAAAAAAAAATTTGATCAGATACACATTGTACCAAATTTCCTTTCAGGTGCTCCAAGTAAAAAACAACAGTGTTAATACACAGATGATCAGAGTACCAAATGAAAGTTTTAAAGCACATATTTCTGTATCTTGTTCTTTACAATGTTGAGCCATATCAATATTTGAGAGACTTAGACTATTATGAAAAAAATAGCCACTCCACCTTTTTCACGTAACTGTCTGCAGTAATGGGCTTCTAAATTATAATTTTCAATATGAACCTTTTCCAATTGTAAGTACTTTAGGTGACGTTCCGTCAGGCATAAAATATGAGGGAAGTCTGGATGCAGATGACTCAATAATTCTTTGGCTTTCTTTCCTAATCCTCTTATATTTTGGTGAAAGATTTTGAAATAGACCGTACCTCTATTAAGTTGGTTTACTTTATGGCAATGTCTGGCCTTTTTTTTTTTTTTTTTCTTTTTTTTTTTATTTTGTTTTTTCTTCCCCCTTTATTATTTTCTTT
>Ga0123354_10011127_pt1 | contig 13885 bp, 13 predicted proteins | sample TergutLab28metaG_2_FD_97872 | JGI IMG/M metagenome (GOLD analysis project Ga0123354, IMG submission 97872) | Labiotermes labralis P4 segment gut microbial communities from Petit-Saut dam, French Guiana - Lab288 P4 | ecosystem: Host-associated > Arthropoda: Insects > Digestive system > Gut ... | reverse complement strand
GGAGAAGTGTGTGGAGTCCCAAGGGAACTACTTTGAGGGTGATTAGGTGTCCAACGCTCCAAGTAAGCCAGTTTCTTTTTCCCGGCCAAAGGTCGGATACTTTTCTAACAGACCTCGTACTGTGTTGTATAAGTGTCACAAGGTGCTACTGCAAGCCAACTGGTACAAACACTGCTTAGTTGTGAGCTACTGTGGTCAGCTGCCTTGCAACGTATTGTATTGTACTGTACTGTACTGTCCAACTGTCACAAGGTCCCGCCTCAAGCCAATTGATACAAACACTGCTCATTTGTGAGCTACTCTGATCAACTGCCTTGCAATGTAATGTAATGTACTGTACTGTACAAGTGTCACAAGGACCTGCCTCAAGCCAATTGATACAAACACTGCTTATTTGTGAGCTACTGTGATCAACTGCCTTGCAATGTAATGTAATGTACTGTACTGTAAAAGTGTCACAAGGTCCTGCCTCAAGCCAATTGATACAAACACTGCTTATTTGTGAGCTACTGTGATCAACTGCCTTGTAATGTAATGTAATCTACTGTACTGTACAAGTGTCACAAGGACCTGCCTCAAGCCAATTGATACAAACACTGCTTAGTTTTCAGCTACTGTGATTAGCTACCTTGCAATGTAATATACTGTACTGTACTATAGAAGTGTCACAAGGTGCTACTTCAAGCCAACTGGTACAAACACTGCTTATTTGTGAGCTACTGTGATCAGCTGCCTTGCAATGTAATATACTGTACAAGTGTCACAAGGTGCTACTGCAAGCCAACTGGTACAATCACTGCTTAATTGTGAGCTACTGTGATCAGCTGCCTTGCAATATAATATACTGTACTGTACAAGTGTCACAAGGTGCTATTGCAAGCCAACTGGTACAAACACTGCTTACTTGTGAGCTACTGTGATCAGCTGCCTTGCAATTTAATATACTGTACAATTGTCACAACGTCCTTCCTCAATTCAACTGGTACAAACACAGCTTTTTTGTGAGCTACTGTGATCAGCTGCCTTGCAGTTTACTGTACTGTACAAATGTCACAAGGTGCTGCTGCAAGCCAACTGATACCCTCAGCAGTCCGAATTAACAAAGGAAACAGCCTTTGTTCAGGGATAAGTTAGCTGTTCATGTAGCATGATTAGTAATTCCTGCATTTGGTGTGATGTCGTAAAGACGGTTACGGCTTTGCAGTGTATTTTAACATTTACCTGTGTTTTGCATTTTTCCCTCGAGTGGCTTTTTTGTACGCTCAGGATGTAAAAATGTGAGTCGATAAGTAGCTGCAAGGGTAGAGAGTAATCAGATATAAGGGCAAAGAAATCTGCACAGCTGCCGCTATGAAAACCTTAAACATTTCGCTTTGAATAAGCTTAACACACTTTTGAATAATAACAGAGCTACATAAGCAAAACATTCGACATATCACAAGAAAATTAATCAAATTGATTGTATAAAAACAAGCTGACAATTAAGTACAACAATTTCCATTTCTTTGCCAAAATGCTCAACTCGAAATGAAGTAAATTTTCAATACCAGACAATATGACTTACCTTGCATAAACAGTAGTCGGTGCAGCATCGTAGTATTGTTACAACAAACTTTGAAATAACTATATTCAATCGTAGATCCGTGATGGCCGGTGACTAATTTGTTAGCGAGTGAGGGTGTTTACCGGGTCGCGCTAAGCTTTATAGAGAAGAGCTGACAATCATGCATTCTTAAATGTATAATGATCTGATCAAGTCACTGCCGGTTTCAAGCTGATTGTTATAGCTGATTTTATCGGTTGTGGCTAAACGAAAACTTCCTGAATTTAAAGTATTAAAATTTCGAAGTTTCAATTTAGTACGTATGATTATGTGAATTTAACATGCATTACATATTCAAATATCTGATTGGTGTTATATACCAATACCGGCCTTTGTCACAAAAGTGTGTTTATTGCAATCGTGTTTCAAAATAATGTATATAAAGAAACTGTGATAACTCTGTGACATAGAGTTGACGTACTGCGGGTTGAGGCACCTCGCACTGCGTTGTTTGCAGACAAATGTACTACCAGACTGTCTGGTAAGCAGTACTCTGCAGTGTATTCCCTTGCATCATTAAGTGTGTGGTTATGGAGGAATTATTAGTGACATTCTGACAGTGTATTGATTTCTGATAAGCCTCCCTTTCAGCAGCATTGAAATGATGCTTCAAAGCACAATCCAAATATTTTGGTGACGAATTGTTCTATGTTTAAAGCAGCGACAAATGTGTATGATTTTATGTAAAATGGTAAAGGTAAAGTAATCCCTTTACAGACCTGGTGTGGCCCAGATTGTAAGTAGAGGTATAGCTCTGCTCTTCCACGACCGCGTCAATAGAAGGGGATGAGTGGTCAGCAGCAAGCCGATACCACAATTTACCGCCAGGAAAGACGTGGTACCCAATTCACAGGAGGCTGGAGGGGCCTAAGGGCAGGTCTGGAAGGGCGGGAAATCTCGCCTCCACCGGGATTTTTTTTAATGTATCCTTATTAGTCTCCTGTGTTATACATAGTTTGACAGGTGGACGAGATAGACCGTGGGACTGTGTTAGGAAGTGACTAAGCCTATTTTGTGTCCGTTGCCTCTATCGCTCAAGGGGAAGGCTGTAGGTAACAACATTTTTCCTCGCAGTCGGATCGGATGTGCCCCTTCCAGTTCGTAGCATCATACATACGTCGAATCGAGTACTTCCAGGTAACGGCCTTGTTTGTGGCGTGTGCGGGTTTGCCTTTAGTTCTTCCAAAGCGAATTCTGGAGAAATTCCATATAGTTGCGAAGTGAGAGACGGCGGTGTGCCTGCAGGCGATAGTGGACGATATGGTTCAGGATCCATTGAATAATAGCTTGCCTTTGCGGCGGCAAATGAAGGTAGGTTCTCGTAAGATACACTCTTGCGGAATGAACTTGTGGTCCATACGAAGTATGATTCACATTTTGTGCCTCGTGCAATTCCTTATTAGAGAAACCTTCGCCACATTAAATTATACGGTGTAACAGCGAGACGGGTGCCCATATTCGAAAATGCCACAGAGTGAGTCAGACGAATGGCGGCCACAAGTTATTTGTGTGTATGATATCATGTATCGCGGCACACCATTTTGACTTTGTGGTGTCAAGGAACCCGCTGGCGTGCAGATTTTTCCATACACTTTCCGGATCTACTCCGGGTTAGAAGTAACCGAGCGCGGATAGCCCACATTATTAAAAAGGATCGGCTTTCGACTTGTTTTCGTAGGTATGTTATCAGGTTGGCAGCCGCCGTCCAGCTTGGCATTGCAGTACCTCCGTTGCCCTCTCTACGCCACGGGACGTCCAGGTGCCCGTGCAAGAAGGTCGTAAATCCACCTGGTAGGCAAGAAGGTCCTAAGTACAGTCCAGGCACTACTCTTTCTTTAGTCTAGATTCTTAAAAAAGATCGGCTTTCGACTTTTGTTCCTAGGTATTTTATCAGGGTGGAAGTCGTTGATCTGTTTGGTATTACGGTTCCTCCGTAGCCCTCCCTACGCCCCGGCTTGTCTGGGGGCCTCGTGCAAGAAGGTCGTAAGTCCCGCTAGGTGTTTAAGTTGAAAAGGGATGTGGATAGTGCAGGAAGGTCCTAAGTACGGTCCGAGTCGAACTCGTTCCTTAGCTTCGTATTGCGCCCCCGTTTAGCTGCGTATTGCGGTCCCTTCGTTGCCACCCCTACGCATATTAAAAAAAAGATTGGCCTTCTGAGGTACGTTATCAGGGTGGAAGCCGCCTTTCAGTTTGCTATCGTGGTCCCCCCACCAATGGCTCCGTCCGTGTTTAACATGAACGTCCGTGGGGATTGGTAGAGGCATGCCCCCCTCCCGCCGCAGACAGACGTAAGGCTCCTTCCGTGTTGAACTAGGTAATGGCATAGCCCGTCCTAGGCCCCGATGACATATCACCGTAAAAATCTTCAACTATCATACCTGATATGTGTACGTAAGAGAAGAGCGCCGCCGCCGCCATGTGGATTGGAGCATTGCCCCCATACAGACGGTGACCGTGAAGGACCGCAACGTATGTGTGGTGAGGAGGAGAGGAAAGCCCGTGTGCGTGACATCGTCAGTATAAGTATTAAAACTGGATGAAATCAAACATGAATGCATGATAAGGTCGAATGCTGACGTGATAGACATTATAAAAATTCAAAAAATTAAATATGTCCCAAAAAGTGTGATGTCATATTTCGCGCCTGCCTAGGAGAAAATTTGGGTATATGGGTGTCAAGAGGCGGAAGGCAAGTGTGTTGGCCACCCCTTTTCTCAGCCCGTGAGTACTGTAACGCATCGGTGGTCGGGGAAAACTGTTGCCAGCGCAGGACATCTCGTCTCTAAGCCGCAATATGTCACGCGCAGGGTCCCGGTACAGTTAGAATAGTAATTGAACACGTGCAAGAGCGTGATGTTTCCAGCCATAGCAGCAAGTCACACACATTTCGGGCTACAGGTACGAAAGCGATAACACGTGCTGGGCAGACATCTTTGCTAAGCCACTGAACGCAACATAGGCCAATCAGGGTCTAGGGAATATGGAAAGAAGGAGGGGGAACAGACGCCTAGGTGTTGGTATAAAACGTAGCCCTATAGGAACCATTCCCCATCATAGCATTGTTGTGGTGGACGCCTGTGTGCTTCGTGAAGCAGAAGGAAGGAAGATGCTACTGTGAAGATAGGAGGTGTGTTAGAAGCTGCGAAGAAGAAGTGTGCTGGAAGTAGATGAAATTTGTACATGAAACCTCATTGCAATTAGTTGAATTTAAAGGCCGCGCACATATTCCAGCATGATCATTACGAATGCACCTGCGCAACATCGCTTTAGTTCGCACACGGAAAATTTATTTGCGGCTCTATGCTTATGGTTAACGAAACACGTACAGTTTCCAAAATGCCTGTTGCATTCGGCGCAGGAGATTCGAACGTCGGAGAAAGCGAACGTCTGCGACCAGACATGTAGCGATAGCATGGCCAGTCCGCCGTGCACGTTCTCCAACGTTCGAATCCCCTGCGCCTAATGCAATAAGACATTTTAGAAGCCGCACGTATTTCGACAACCATAAGCAGAGCACCTCAAACACAGGTCTGTATGTGAACGTAAGCGATGTTGCTCATTTCCATTCCTGAGATCATCATCCTGGAATATGGGCGTAACCCTTTGAGAGTATTAATGTAAGGCTTCATCTAGGTCGTCGTTGCAGCTGCATCATTGACATTTGCTTCTGCTGCTGCTGCTGCTGCTGCTGCTGCTGCTGCAGCTGCTGCTGCTCCTTTGTGAAAAGGCGTTCCGCAGGGGTGTGCCGAGAAGAAGAAAAAACACAGGTATATTCAGTGATTTTTTTTATTAATATATGCAGTGATCCATGGTCGCGAAAGAAAACACACAATTCAGCTCAATGAAGCGTTCATACAGCTAAGCGGTAGTGATACATAGATTTATACAGGTGTCACAAGTTCGTCAAACCGATGACGATAGTCTATGGGGTCACTGGCGTTAGGCACCGGTTCGGCCAACGTCACTGAAGTTAAGGACGATGCCACATAACACAGTACGTCTGACAAAGCTGGTGTGTTGCTGTACGATGTGAAACTTTCGGACAAGATATTGTAGGTCTAGTATCGTCAGGCTTATGTACTGCGTGCCGAAATACATTACTGCTGATCCGTAGTTTTTCGGCGGTGATAGGCGGAAGGCACCAATCTCGCACCCTACCGCTGCCGCTGCAACGGTCCCTCCATTGCAGATTGAAACGAGCATCTTGGCTAGACAGTCAGCCAGCGTGTCGATATGCTCGTCTGTGAGAAGTATGGATTTCGACTCGCCCCTCCGTAAGGCGGCGAATTCCACCAGCGGCTAATAGTCGCGTGCGAGGTACAAACCGACAGACACGTACTTGTTCCTGTCCGAGTTGATGACGAACAGGCGTCTGAGCAACACTCTCTAGGGATAGAATGCGGGAATGACAGGCCAGTAGTGTCCGATGTCAGACGAGGCGTCAGGCAGCGGCTGTTGCTCCAAGGGCACGACACCTCTTCTTAGCAGGTTGTAGAATTGTTGCCCTCGCAGCAGCAAGGAGCAGACTGATGTGGGGCGTGCTCGATCGGTTTTTATTGGGTTGCAACAAATTCGGCAGTATGACGTGTCATGTCAGCTGGACATTGGACAAAATCTTTCTTCTGCAGATAGTACATTAACCAATCGTAGAGAGAATGCGCGGTTTGGTTACGCAAGCAAATCTGGGAAACTTTGACATTGCAATGTACACCAGTGGTTATGAATGAAAGAGGCGGGTAGAGGCACTCAAGATACTCTATGTTATGGATCTACCGTCCCGTCAATCCTGCGAGGAATGTACACTTCGAGACGCCGTAGGGGTAGAGGTGCGCAAATCCGGCCACGGCTACTGTAAGGACCGTGTGTAATTCTTTATATTCAATATGTCCGTCGACCTATTGAGGCCGTTCTCTGATTAGCCAAGACACCGCCATCTTGTAGGGGCTTTTGAAACGGAACGTCACGAAAACGGCGGCGCTGGCCACGCACAGTTCGTTGACGACCGTCTCATTCTGCCGCCCCCGCAAGAATTCGTAATCAATGACGACCTCCCTACATTGTTCTCCAGCAATGTTAGAGTAGAAATTATAAGAATCGGTAAAAGGTACCTGCCTTTTATAGGCAGCTGTGGCAACATTGACCCCAATCGCCACGTCACATTTGGGCCCCGAATTCGCTAGCGAACAACCCCTCCACCTGAATAGTTTCGAGGTGTAGCCGCGATCAATGTAGAGGGCGAATAGACAGCACTACTTCCCGCAGACGTCAGTCGTCAGGCCTTGCAGCTGTCGTCTGCTATAATCCCAGGTCGTGCAGCTACGTTTAACAAAGGCTTGAATTGAGGGTACGAGCGGTACGATGCCAAACGAATCGAAGTAGTATGCACTGAAAGATTCCGGTCAGAAGTGCACGGCTGGCCAGTGTGAACCTCTCTGCGTGTGGGGACCGTCAATGATCATGACGGTGGAGGTTTGCGCGATTGATTTTGGTTGGAGATCAGAGAAGAAAACTTCGAGGAATGAGCCTACATCACGCATTGTACACATTATTTGCACACTGTTCATCGCTGTTTTTTAAGAAGTCGGTCGAGAGGTTACGCGCAAAATCTACGAAGACTGAATTGTCGAATTCTGGGTACAGGAGACACGTGATCTTCTCGGGCTATGGCTAATTGAATTTCAATTCGATTCTGATATTGCCGTTCTCGGGGTGGGACGTATGACCCTCCGACGAGCCCCTATCAAATAGTAACATGAAATAGCCTCTTTATATACATATTGTGTGATATCGGCAGTCGACAGTTCGAGTGATGTACGCACGACGCTTCGAAAAGCGTCCTGTAGATAATGACGGAAGTATTTTTATGATCCATGCCAAGAGATGGGTACTCGTTAGGGAAATGTTTACCGTTCACAAACAGCGAAAAATCGCTGATGTACTAATGCTGTCCAACGAACCGAAATAATCGATGTTCTTAACCATGGTGAACAAGACAAGTTTCGGGATGTGACCCAGCACGGCCGAGAATGTGAACGTTTTGATTTCGACTCTCGTCAGGATATAGGGCGCGAGAATCCCCTTGCTCAGTATCGAATTCTGAGCCAGCAACATGGCGGCGTTTGGCCTAACGCGTCTGACCAGTAGTTGGGAGTACAACATTTTGAAAACGGTTTTTCAATCGACACTCTTATTCATCAGATAGTAGCTCGGTCGGGCTTTCGTCAATCTGATCTCTAACCTGACACCTGGCACTAAGTATAGGGGCTCGTCGCGTATGTCACTAAGTAATCGACGAAAGAGCTGGACTTCCCTACTCGCGCAAAGTCTGTTCCAACGAATAATCAATCCCCGGTTCGCCGTGACGGTTAGATTCTCGACCGAGGAGTCGCTATGCTGCATGTCGCCGGTGTCGAGGTAACACTACTCGTGCGAGAGATGCGTGGCTACGGCATCTGTGCCGTAGGTCATAGGAGTTTCCAGATATGATAATTAAAGATAATGCTCAATCGCCTACGTGTTTGTGATGCTATTGGGAGTGAATTAAATCGACTGAACCGAGAGTGGACGAAATTATTGGTCACGCCCGTGAGGTCCGTAAACACCACATCCCTTCCCGAGGCCCAAATCAATTTAGTTTGATATCTAGATCAATGTACGTATCGTTATCGGCAGGTATAAAAAATTCCTGAACGTTTTAATCGACGGGGGCGATGGGTTTGTACGTCGTCTCTATCGTCCCGAACACAAACCTCTCTATAGGCCTGTAAGCAAAGATGTCAAACTCCATACTTACAGACGCTATCTCCGCCGCGGCACACATGATGCTGATGCCGGCTGTTGAAGTGTGACTGAAGTAAACTAGGAAAAGATTGGACTTTTTATTATTTTTCTCGGGTCACGCTTAGTCTTTTTTATATACCGTGCCCTCTTAACTCCTTCCACCACGGTCTGAGTGTGGTGAGCGCTTTTGCGTCCCCGGCCATGCAATTTACTAATCAAATATCGCGCGGATTCAGTCGCTTGTTTAGACATTATATCTCCAGCACTCGGTGCGTTATCGGTTGACTTGCGCTCCGCGATATCGGTCAGAATCTTGCCACCGGTTCGCAACGTCTCGCGGCCTACTCATTTGGCCCCGCTCCACAGCTTTGGGCGGAGCCAGCGAAAGAGAATGCCGAAAAAATTCCCGATTCTGTGTACTCGCTGAAGGTAGAACGCGGCGGACTAGACGGGACAGATCCCCGGAGTAGTAAGCAGGCGACCTGCCTGATTTCGGTAGTATACGTCTAGTGGATCCATCGTTATAAATGTCCTATTAGAGATGGCGACACCCCGTTTTATACAATTTTTTCACTACTTGTAATTCTTGCGAAAATGAATCACCACCTTAGTGGAGGTCGTGGTGTCCTCGAAGGGGATGTGCAGCTCCTCGGTTGTCAGGAACCCGATTCGAATGTACTGAAATCTCCCCTGCTCGACGGGGACATAACACACGTTTCGGAACTCGTGCTGATTAATGATGATGATGATGAAGGAAAGACGATGGTCCGCATGCTGCGGACGGTGCTGTCGCCCACAAATTGCGGCGATATAAGGTTACAGTACATTAGAGCGGTGCAATACGAAATTTCACACAGCCCCGCTTCCAATTGGAGGTCGAACCCAGGTCTATGGGTTGCGCCAGTCTTACCGAGAAATCGGCGTGCGTATTCTATTCATAGGTATCTCGCGAGGCGTTGATGAACATAGTGACGTAAACGTGGCTCGTTGTCGCCATATATGTTATAATATTCTTCACGCTAGTTTCAGGCACCCAAGAGTCGAAGTACTGACTGTAACCTCTCAAGCGGAAGAGATATTCACGAATGCCTCGTCTAACACCATTTTCCAGTATTGTGTCTATTTTATAGGCAGTTATGCGTACGGGGATCAGTTCCTTGCGGTAAAACTGGCCGTCTATAGATGTACCGTTCAAATCCTCGAGTTCGTAAACGACTCGCGGCCGCCTCTCGATTACTTTCCCGACCCTGAAAATCTCGGTGATGAAGTTCTGTTTGGCAGCCTTGCCAAAACGCATCTTCTCCTTACTGATGCGCACGTGCTGACCCACACGAAACGTCGCTGGTTTCGCGACACGAAAGCGCCCCCGACTCTGAGACTCCATCCTCTTCCATATCGCTAGCACGTCTGAATTGGTGACTCGCGAAGACACCATGCCAGTCGTCCAGTTAACAGTTTCATTGTAGGCCCTGACAAATTTAGGTAGAACATCGACACAGCTGTATGCATTTTTATATGTAAAATATTTGTGGAGTGCGATGCACACATTCCACGACCGCACATTTCAAGTCGGGATTCCGAAACACCTGAAACTGAATGCCCACTCGTCCCATTACATTTCCTGAATACGTTTATTTAGAAGTTCCTTGCCCTTATCAGTACCTACCCATATTGGGCTGCGCAGGCTACAATATTTAGAGTCATCGACCTGCTCTTTGTCTTCGCGGGGATCATGTGTAGTAATTTCGAGAACACATCTATAACCGATAGAATGTATCTGTGAATATCGTTGTATTTTGCGTAGGCTTGTACATCCGGCAGATCGCATTCTCACACGTCAATCACGTTAGTCACTGTATAGGGATTATGTGCGAAACGCTTCCTCATAGGCCCATGAAGTGTACAGGCATCCTGTTTCTATAACCAGGCTCTGATGGCGTCCAAAGATTTTTTCGAATGTTTACCTTTCTTCTTCGCCGCCGACGTCATAGACAGAAGGTTCCGCAGGGTCGAGAAAGCCGACGATCTGGCGTGGTCGTAATATAATCTCCTAGTAGTAGCAGCAGAAAATTTTTAGTACTTTATCCACTCACGACGTAACGCTGATTCGACATCCTGTCCCTTCGTTTTTGCAAAGAGGGGCGCAATGACATCACGAAATTACTTTCCTCGCGTTATATTAATGTAATCGCCAGGCTGAAATCTGGTCAAATGAGCGTTGGTCTTTACCAATATTTTTTATACTTCTTTAGATCGGCCTTGTTGAGAACTTCCGTATTCACGTTCTTACACGTCAATAGTTCCCTTAAAGCTTCCGTCCTTCTGAACGCGGTTCTCTTAATTGTGAAATTGTCATCTGTATCTATAAACACCGGAGAATCACCTATCATAAATTGCTCCACAAACTTGCGGATACCGTACTGTGTGTCGAGAAAACGTCTCCCCCTCTCCATGTATGATGGAATAGCTATGCTTCTGACATCTTCTTCTTTACCTACGTCTCCTCCTCCTCCTCTTTGCAGAATCATCATCAAATTCATCTTCAATTCCGGGAAAAATAGTTGTTCAGGGGTCTCGATCTCTTTAGATTTCGCAGGAATTGCCGGAGGAGACCTCCTAAGCCCCGTGTTGAGCGTTTTCGCCGCCTCAAATTTAGGAAATTCAACTGTTTTACTAGCTCGGGCTCGGGGGAGGAGGTTGCCCTGTTAGAAGTTGACGACGTCGTGTCAGGCATTACTCGTCTTAGAAAATCGGAGATCGCTTTCTTTTGCGTCTACGTCTGATATCGGCCTCGCGATACTTATGGCGCATCTTAACCCACTCTTCATACGGACGGTGTTTGCTGCCTCTACTACTACGTTTCCGCTCGCGAAGCAAGGAACAACGGCTTCGTTTGTCCCTATGGTAATGGTCGACATGGACGAGGTAATCTTTCGTAACATCATGCACGCTTGGAGATAAGGCTGCCGATCGTTGGCAGAATGGAACTCATTAACGGCACCAGAAATCCCCCGCGCTGAACTATGAGTCTCTTCTTTCCCGAGAGTGACACGTTCCTATCAGCGACCTTGCGAAACGCGGACATGTATTTTTTAAGCTTTGGCATGTTACAACCTAACAATTTTATATTGCCGTTCAGGACGTTCAACACACACTCGCTAATACATTTCACGAGTTCCTTGTTACAGTTGTATATTAGGGCTTTACACAATCTCTGTTCGGCTACATTAAGCACGTGAAGGGCGTGAAAATTCGATCTCACAAGCATCATCGCCTATATCGGAGTAGACCACAGAAGGATATTCTTGCGGAATATGTTGATTGGAAACCGCAGACCGACATTTGTATCTTGTGTCAGAGCCAAGATGAGGTAACCGTGCTGTCGTTGTGTCCCATCCAGGTAGGCTTTATACAAACCAAGACGATCTTCGGAATATGCCTGTTGGGCCTTGTACATAAACAGCTTCTTATCTCTTACTCTTTTCAACGCAACCAGATAACGGGCATTCAGCGAAATATCTCTACATTAGCGTTCCTAATGAAAGAGATTTTGCGTAATCAAAATCACGCTGATATTTTTCTGATGGCTGCCTCTCGTAAACAAGTCACACAATTGCTTAGAATAGACGTCGTTTAACATATCGCCTAGCATCACGAGGCACGGTTTACCGCCACCACCACCACCAAAACTCTCCGGTACGCCTTCGTTATATTTGACGTTTTTGCAGCGAAACTGCTGGCGCTCCGGAACGGCGGTCTTCTCGCTAAGACACCAGATTATGCCGCTAGCGAATTCGCGTCCGGTACAGAGGGCGTCGAGGTTCTGTAGCAGACGTATGCAAAATGATGTTTTGCTCGAACCGCTAGTTCCGCTCATTATAAACGAGAACGGATGCTTGAATATAGGATCATCACTCATGGATGGTCAGGCTATGACTTGATCCTCTCCCACCCTCCCCTATTTATGCCCAAACGGAACGGGCGTATTCTCATCTAATCGCCGCATTTTGTAAAACGAAATTCTGTATATCTTATCTTCGGCTTCTTACGTTTAATCCTCTTCTCGGTGTGTACATTCACCACGGTAGGTTCATCCCCCACGACCCCTCTCAGAATCATGTCCCTGATGGCTTCAAAATTAACCATTCGCGAGGCATTCTAATTCACGGTTGTGTTCATGACTTTCCAGGCGGCTTTTTCGAAAGTCCTGTTCAGATTATCGAGCATCCTCTACGCGTAGTTCGTTGACCAACCTCTCACTAATTCCGAAATGGCTTCTGAGGTCCTCCCTCAACCTGTGCACAGGACGGCCACCTACAGGTGTCATGGTACCAGATGCTGTATAATACAATTTTGACCTTCTGATAACGAGCACATGGTGCTTGAAACATATGGAGGCATATAATAAATTTACTGTAAAAGGAGAATTTGTACATTAAGTTGGATAATTCCTAAGATTAAATTAACGTGGTATTCACCAAACCCAGCCATTACAAAATGTACTGTGTGATATTTAAACTTTCACTTTGTGAGATTCTTGTTATATCATACCAAAATCCTTAGCCCTTAAACTGATGGCAAGTATCTAATTTATAGTCTATGTGGCATTCACCGAACAAATTTCTTAGAATTTCAGTACACTTACGATATTCCAACCAATGTTTGATTGATATTTTGTCCTGCTAAAGCATACTGATGCTAACTGAATTACACAATTCCACATTCACACACCAACTGTAACCTGTACATATGTCGCAGTTACTATTGTGAATGTTAGGCTGTTTTAAATTCACCATGACTGTTGTTATGGTACAAGTAGAAGGTTATCATGAGCCCTAACAGATCCAGTTCCTCACCAGTACTACAGGGAATGTATTTAATCTCCATTAGCTGTATGAATTGATTGATTGATTGATTGATTGATTGTAATTGGTTTCAGGACCTCACAGTTCCGTTGCACCTAGCCCCTTCGCTGTATGACAGTTGTTGTCATTTATTGTCTTCTTATTCCAACTCAGTTGAACTGCATCCACTGTTTTTCACATAGCTGGAAGAAGTGAGGAATTGCATTGTTCTTTTCTGAATGTGAATTTGAATTCCTTTCATTTCCTGTAATTTTTAACAACTCTTCTTCCCATACCATCTGTTTTAGTGCCATCAGTATTGCATGCACAATGAGGTACTGCTGTTTCTCATCGAATGTTACAATTATTATCATTGCTGTACATTAGGATTTTGTAGTGCACATTTTTTTGTAGGAGAAGACATTGTGTTTTAATTTATTGTCAATAGATGATAAATGAACTTCATTAAACAAGCATCACTTTGGCTTTGGAAATTCAAATATGTTTGGCTGAATGGAAATATATAAATTTTTGCCATGTTAGTTACAGTGTCACATATCCGTACACAACAGTTACTGAATTGTGCTTAGCTGTAATTTGGTAACAGTGATATTGATATGAAATAGTATGAATGCAGTGAGAGAACACGGTTGATGCT
>Ga0123354_10011124_pt1 | contig 13885 bp, 9 predicted proteins | sample TergutLab28metaG_2_FD_97872 | JGI IMG/M metagenome (GOLD analysis project Ga0123354, IMG submission 97872) | Labiotermes labralis P4 segment gut microbial communities from Petit-Saut dam, French Guiana - Lab288 P4 | ecosystem: Host-associated > Arthropoda: Insects > Digestive system > Gut ... | reverse complement strand
TGAAACATTTTAAAAATTCGCAACAAATAAACTACTCAACGGATCGTGGTAGTTCTTACGCCGATAGAGAGAGAAACTCTCCAAGTTTTTTTTTTAAACGTATTTCACAGATTCCCAATGTGTCCACCTTTGGTAATACGGCAGACATCTATGCGATAGTCCATCTCGTTCCACACCCACGTCAGCATATCACGGTCGACCAGAGCCACAGCAGCGGTGATACGGTTGCGAAAATCTTGAGATTAGCGGGGAGTGGAGGCACAAAGACAGTGTCCTTCACAAACCCCTAGAAGAAAAAGTCGCACGGGGTTACATCCGGAGACCGGGGTGGCCACCGCATTAACGCGTCATTTTCTTTTCCTGTGCGTCCTATCCACCTTTGTGGCAAGTTTCGATTGAGATACTCTCGCATGTCTTTGTAGTGAGCCGGAGAGCCGTCTTGTTGAAAAATGTAATCATTACTGTCTTCACTCAACTGTGGCATCAGCCAGTTTTCTAACATGTTTCACGGACTTTTGAAAAACCCTGTACATTGTACAAATTTGTTACTACACAACGGGATGGCCTCTGTCAAAAAATAAAACAACAGGCTAAACAGAGGGAAAAAAGTATTCCGAAATGCGCAGAACTGATAAAGAAAAAATGTCATTCCTTTGCAGGTCTGTTTGCCAGTATTGAATTCCGCATCGTATGCAAATACGTAAGTCAGCTTGGTGGTGCAGCAAAACACAGCAGGAAGACGTAATGGAAAAAAGAATTTGCTACGACCTTCAACTCTCTTCACAAGTTCATACTATTCTCTATTCCCGAACATGAACTCAATACACATCACACGCCTGTCGGTACAGATGGAACGCTTCATTATCAACTTGGACAGATCCCACTCGAATACCGTTTTGCAATTGGTTTCTCTACTCAATGGCGCCACATTACACACTAGATATAACCAAACTTTCGAAAGAATACCCCCATGTCACCGTCCACTCACAAATTCTCAGCCCACTTTCCTTCCCAAAACAGAAACAAGTGTCTCACGGTTCAACTTCTGAATCAGCCAACCGATTTTCATAAAATTTCGTACGAAGGTCTGACAATGCAGATCACCACAATGTTGGTTTTACTTTCTAATTTTCTACGATCACAAATAACAAACACAACAGATGGGCGAAAGTAAACATCTCAGAGACAATAGCGACGTCGATTTTCGTGTACTGTAATGCAGTATGATTATAGACAGTGAAATTTAATGTTTGCCATTCCGAAGTGTTTAACACATATATAAATATACAATGCTGTATCAGTCAAACACAGCAAAACTTAAGTATCCTGATTGTATAATATGAACATAAGGACACATGCATTTTATACATATTTTTATCAAGAATGTAAGCGTTTGGGATCCCACCGTGCATTTTAAACATCGCTAAGTAAGGATCTGTATTCTTAGAAGGGCCTGAGGATGATTCTATAATAATCGAAACATGTTACCCTAATACAATACTAAACATAATAAAGTTTTTTATGTTTATTGGACCGTGCATCATCTTGATAGTTGAATAGAGAGACCAACTTGATGTCACTGGCTTTATTATTTCATTATTTACTGCTCAACATGTTTCGGGTGTTAATACATCCATCCTCAGGAGCTTGCGACTTATTTGATGAGTTATTTCATGGGTTATATTGTTCCGGTTCGATGTGTGTTGGTATTAACATAGGAAACATGTTGAGCAGTAAATAATGAAATAATAAAGCAAATGACATCAAGTTGGTCTCTCTTTATTCAATAATAAAGTTTGTTGTGTTTGACTGATACAGCATTGTGTATCTATATAGACAGTCAAAGTTCGTGTAACTTTTGTTAGGATGAAAAACCAAGATGGCGGTCATGCGAAAATTTTCTTTCGCTCCGGTTTGATGGTGATGGCTCATGAACTGCGACGGCCAGGCATGCGAAACCTGTTACGGAGACGTCACACATATGCCTAAGAATTCTGCTTAAAATATTGTTAGTAAGACAACAGCAACAAGAATGACAACGATACGAATCTTCAAGGCTATATCTGAGAAATTAAAAGTACCGTGTACAATAACAGTAAAACACACGTCAATTAAAAATCCATGAAACGGCTAATTAGTCTCTGACAACATATCAGAGAACTACCTTGACTCCTGCATTATGCATCTTTCGTAAATTGTATTTAAATTAGCCCATGACGCCAAACTTCAAGCTTAGGGCACACACCATATTAAAACTTCAGGTTTACGGCGTTGACTACAAAGACTACTGTCTTCTGGACCATGACGTCGTGCACTTTATTAGGCAGGTTAGCGTTCTGAACGAACATACTTCTCTGTGTGATTCCCAATTTTTCATTATTTCCTCCATGCAACTACAGCCATAATATCTCAGTCTATGAATCAAAGCCTTGAAAACCTAACAGCACTGATCTCACAACGGAGATCACCTCAATACAGCATTCTGACTGCTTGTTAGAACTGAGAGAGACCGTGTTTGCTGCACGGTACGAACTGAATCTTCAAATGTAATTCAACACATCGTTGTTTACAAAAGGTTAAAATTCAGCTAAGTCCTGGCTTCACCCACACACAGCACAAACATCAAACATTCCGATTCATGACACACCCACACACCCAAACTGAAAAAGACTACAATTTCCTTACAGACAACGACTGAAGTCAACCCTCTCCCCTTACAGAATGGATGTTGTCACACTCCCCGTAACGATGGCAACATAAAGGCAACACAGAACAAACACGAGGCAGATCGGGACGCGGGGCGTGGTCATATCGGACACTTGTGACGCTCTTCCACGTCATAACGCCTCTGAACTGTTACTATGGTAACAACTTTTCCTCGATCGGCTGTGTTCTACTTGTCATGTGGCACACAGCAGTTCAGTATAGACTGGTCCACACACACAATGTTTCAAATACTACTTCACTACCTCTGTGCTGCAGAATCCTACTTCAGACACCAACAGTAGGCAAACTGCCCGTCTCTTACGGAACCCGGTGGATAATGACCTCTTCCACATTACACCTAGATGACTCGAACTGCTTTCTTTCTTCATGCATTTTTTTACTACAATTTGAAAGTTTATCTCCCTGTCCAATGCGTACTACATGCCCTGCCCATCCGGCCCATTTTGACTCTATCACCTTAACAATATTTGGTAAACTGTACTACTGCCTGTGTACTGTACCACTGCCACCGGGTGGCTACCCAATTGCAGTTAACAAATATATCAAACAGCATAAATTATGAATCACTTCCGACTACCGCCGCTATGTAAATACGATCTGCGCTCTTCTGGGATGTTAAGCAGCGTAGAATAGTAGTTCCATTCCGACGTTTCGGGACAATCTCAAACAGTCCAAAAAAGAAAAAAACCGTCGTTACGGAACTGCCATTCTACGCTACCTTCTTCTTCCATTGGCACTACAGCCTACTGTGGGCTTTGGCCTGTCGAACAATGTCCTTCCATTTTTTCCCATCTGCCACCAACTCTCTCCATCTTCTCATTCCCACCACTTGAAGATCTCTTTCTACTTCCTCTTTCCATCTTTCCCTGGGTCTTCCCCTTCTTCTCGTCCCTTCCAGTTCTTGAGTGAAGATCTTTTTGGGCATCCTATCCTCCTCCATTCTTTCTAAGTGACCTAACCAGCTTATCCTTTGCACTATTATCCATTTTACTATATTTTCTCCTTTGTTCATCGCTTCTAGTTCCCGATTATTCTACGCTAATTGAAATACCAAAATAATGCAGATCTAAAAAATTATGATGATTCAAAATGCGGGGAATAATGCTCCTACGCATGCCACTCAGGCACAAGGGGAAGTGGAGGTACAGCTCCACTCATTTTTAATCTCAGTATTGAACTGGGATCAGTGGTCAGCTTCGTGTTTCGCGAGCTTCAATTCAGGTGAAAGTGGCCCCGGTACTTATTAAATTGGAGGCTGAGTGGGCCCCAGGGCCAGTCCGGACGCTTGAGAGAGGATTCAAATCTGCTGCTCCCGCAAGGAATCGAACTACGATTTACTATGCAGGTGGATCGAAGTCACTGTCAGACCTTCTTGCCGCCACAGCAACCAGACCAATTCTGAGACATATCCAGCCATCTCTGCGATGGGCAAGGCAGACTATTCTCTCCGTGGTCAAGCGGCCAGGGCGTCAGCTGACAATTCTCCTGCAACTACTAGCGCGGTCAAGAATGGGTAGGAATATGTCTCAGTTTCCTTGTCATTGCAACTAAAGACGCAATACAAATATACGACCGAAGTGGCTACGGGATGTAACGCCGTTTAGTCTGGTAGACTGTCACGAACACTTAGGAACCTACTGCCTTCACTTTCAGGACAAAAGATAGTATTAACCACTGCTCTTTCTTCACCGGGGGACCGCGGTAATACAGTGGTTAAGGTGCTGTGCTACAAATCCGAAGTTCGCTGGTTTGATCCCAGCTGGTGTCGGTGGATTTTTCATTGACATAAAATTCTTCCGATCACACTAGGGCCCTGGGGTCGACTCAGCCTCTAACAGAAATGAGTACCAGGAGTATTTCCTGGGGGTAAAGGCGGCCGGTGCGTAATGCTGACAACCTACCACCATCCTATGCCGTTATCACGAAATCTGGAAACCTTAACTTCCTGCAACCCTCTGGGCCCCTCCGGGCCTGTAACGGGACTGACTTACCTTTACCTTTCTTCACCACCAGTGAATTTTATTAGGTGTGCGGGACGAAAGGGAAAGGCAGTCTACAAGGAGCAATTTTAAATTCGTAGCGTTTGTAATTTACTCACTGCCAGGGTATACAGAAGTGGGGAAGGGTTGGATGGGACCTCGCTAATTACATTATCGAGTTAGCACAGGGCAGCAGCAGCGTGTCCACATAATGCACATGGAACAAACTGTAAAACTCAATTTCGCAGACCACCATTCAAATATTGCACATCATTGCTTTGCTACAGTCTCTGAGGTCCCAGAGCAATATTTCATAATAACATTCAACTTTCGTTTTACTGTTTTTGTTCAGATTTCCATGCTACGTAATGAAAGTTGTCAAGCCGCACTACCGCGGAAGATTATGCTGTCATTTCAGACTTTAGATTCTCATGAGAGTCACTACGAAGATTAATGTCTTCTGCGATATCATGTCATTCTGTTGGGCCGGTACGTGGGCACAGACATTTCGGAGAACCGTGCTGCCTCCATCTTCAGGTCAGTATACCATGATCTCTTTAATGTACTCAGCAATTTAGCCATTTAGCTAGATGATTAACCTTTTGACGCCTAATGTCAACTACAGTGGTCGTACCGCACCGCTAACCTCTAAAGATGCATTTTATATATTTATTCAACAAATATAGGTACTGAATACTTTAAACATGGTATATACTCTCCGTTTTTTTCCCTTCAAAATGCAGTTTGTTTCATAATTCTAACGTATTTGGTTCCTGTATTATTCACATTTTATATACAGAATGCGCTAAAATTTAAAAAATAATTCCGGCGCCAAAAGGTTAATTAGATGGCTCAGGCCACAGCATGTTGAACAGGATTCCGCTTCCGCCTGTGACAAGAATTCCTCGCCTCCAAGTCCAGACTAGCTCTGAAATCGAAGCAGTTTCAAATCCAATAGGAGCAGCGAATGGGAAGCCGCAGAGTGAAGTTCTTCACTCATCTTCATACTGCCGATCGAGGTCGGCAGTGACTAGGCTACGGGCCGTTAAAAAAAAAATCGCGATTCTACTGCAGACATGAGGAAGAGAATTTTCTTCTCCAAAACGTCCAGACCGGCTGTGGGCCCATACAGCATCCCACTTAATGGGTAAAGGTAAAGGTAAAGTTTTCCCGTCACAGGCCCGGTGTGCCCAGACGGTGGGTAGAGGTATAGCTCTACTCTTCCATGACCGCGGCACTAGAAGGGGTTGAGTGGTCAGCAGCACGCACCGGCCGCACTTTTCCCCCGGGAAAGAACCTGTACCCACATTACAGGAGGCTGGGTGGGCCACAGGGCCGGTCTGGACGGGCTGGAAAATCTCGTCCCCACCGAGACTCGATCCCGGACCGTCCAGCCCGTAGTCAGTCGCTATACCGACTGAGCTACCCGGCCCATCACTTAATGGGTACCGGGAGTAAAGTGGTCCAGGGGTGAAGCTGACCACTCATTTTCGGCTACTCACAAAGCTAAGAATAAGTGGCGCTCTACCTCCAATTCTTCATGCCTTCACAACGTGCAAAATGGCACCTTTACCTTCAGTCACAAGCATTCCACTGATTTTGTCGCTTTAGTCCAGTCCATTTATTAAGCCGATTTGCTAGTATCAGTCACGTAGTATTCAGCTAAACTAAATACAGAGCTCGGTCTCTTACAAAGCGGGTGTTGGGCAGGGGTGAGCAAATTTTTCAAAAATCAAAGAAACCACCTCAAAATTCTGAGCGCCAGACTGGTGACACGAAGCAAGTTCGATTAGAATGGACCCACACAACACACGCGGACCCGTAAAAATGTAGCGCTCGAGCGAACGGGCAACCAGATTTTGTGCACCCCTTGTATTGGGCGAGGACTGCATTCAACTGCCTCAGCAGAGAGGCGTATGAACGTGTCAAGTTACTCGTAACTCCGGGTGCTACAAAATACATGTAATTCATTGACCAGGTAAGGCAATATTACAAGTGGATATTGGAAGGATACGTTTCCAAACGCATAAGGTGGTTCATGCAATCAACACATTGCACGGCTTTGTTGTGCAACAAGATGAGATCTGAGGAACTAACCCCCCCTCCCCCCCTCCCTCATCGTTACGAACGGAACAGCAGCCACGGTGAAGTCGGTGGCACGTCTGCTTCGATTTCACAAGGTCCCAGCTTCAAATCTTAGCCCAGATATTCCATATTCTGAGATACTCCGTGGTTTTGCTCAGTGCCCCAAACAAATAATGGGATAATCTTAGGAATTAACCTACTTAGTGCACAAATTCGTGTTTTATAAAAAGTTTATTATATGCCTCTACATTTTTCGAGCACTGTTGTGCTCATCATCAGGAGGTCAAAATTATATTATACAGCATCTGGTATCATCACACTGAAACAAGTGAGTGGTCTAAAATTACTAAAATACAATTCTATAAATATGAGCACATAGTAGTAAAATTTATGTGTGAATTTTTCGGGTGTGATTACTGTGTATTACTTACTGTAAACATGCTTTATCATGCAGAGGTTACGTTTATCCAGTTGTTAAACTTATTGAAAATAGACATGGTACCTTTCTAATAAGTTTAACAACTGGATAAATATAACCTCTACATAACATAACATAACGTGTTTATAGAAAGTAATACACAGTAATCACACCCGAAAAATTCACAAATAAATTTTACTACTATGTGCTCATATTTATAAAACTGTATTTTAGTAATTTTAGACCACTCACTTGTTTCAGTGTGATAATACCAGATGCTGTATAATATAATTTTGACCTCATGATGATGAGCACAACAGTGCTCGAAACATGTAGAGGCATGTAATAAACTTATTATAAAACAAGAATTTGTGCATTAGGTTTCTAAGATTATACTGAGATACACGGTCAGCAAAACATAAAACAATAATGGGATAATACCTCATAATAGGCTGAGACCGCTTCCTTCACCTTATAAAGCCTACCGGTCACGTGACGCACCACCAGTTTAACATTCAACAACTGTACGCACTGCCCACACTGTATTTATGTGTTTTGTATTTATCTGAGAACAGATAGCAACTTGTGCCACTTATAGCATAAACTGATTGGTTTTTATAACCGAGATGAAAAGTGTTTACAGCGCGGTACGGACTGGGTCTTTAAATAAAGCAGTCTGCGCTTCGTCTTTAAAGGGTCCTAATTCATCCCTCGCAATTTACCTTATCATCTGACTGCATGCAGCGCCACCAACTGAGAACGCCGATAAATATCGCATAGCTACCGGGTTCGTTGTCCGGGACTGGTACCATCTCCACTACATTCAATCAACACTAGAAATGGCGTGATCAGACTGTAAGCAATTACAGCATAGGTATGTAATTATATGGGTTAGTTACATAATTAATTTAGTTGGAGAGCTAATTAAGTTTTGTTGGCTATACACTTTGGTTAGCGCATTACATCGCAGATCACCACTTCGGAGGGACGAACGCGTCGGCGACGCCACTATCGAATTTAATTAACTTTGTTTAACAAAAGTATTCATTAACTTTTTTGTGTGTTTGGCATTCTACCTGCACATGAGCGGAGTCAGCAGACTCTGCCTGTGGCCCATTCTTCTGGTTGTAGTCGTCGGCCGCTTTTTGTGATTACAGGGAAACATTGAGGTTAAAAGTGATCCACGTTACCACAGTTATGAACAGAACTCTAATAGCAGAATCATATGTCTCTTACTGTATCAGAATCTATCAATCTTACAAATCATAACCGGTTATAATATGTGCGTAAGAAATGTGCAAACTATGCTGAACGAGAAAACGAAATGGACTGTAAATTTACATACTCGTGGTGATTTCACAGAGTCAGGGAAGAAACAAAGGAAGAGATGAAGGGATAAACCGGGAAAGAAAAAGTAAACATAAAACGGGTGGGAGAAGGGGAGAAATAGAGAGAGAAAAAAAAGAATTTATGTAGAGCGAAAGAGAGGAAGGAAGAACGGAAGAAAACCAAGAATAAATTTAGAGGCAACAAATAAAAATACTGAAAGGAATAAATACGATACAACTAATGAACGGAAGGAAGGAAGGGATGGAGAAGAAACAAGGGATTATAGGGAGCACGTGAAAGAGAAAGAAGTGAAGAAATAAGAGGGAAAGTGAAAATACAGAAGAAAGATAAACGGGAAGATAAAGGCAAAGGTAAAGTTTTCCCGTTACAGGCCCGGTGTGGCCCAGAGGGTGGGTAGAGGTATAGCTCTACTCTTCCATAACCGCGGCACTAGAAGGCGGTGAGTGGTCAGCAGCACGCCCCGGCCGCACTTTACATCCGGGAAAGACCCGGTACCCATTGTATAGGAGGCTGGGTGGGCCCCAGGGCCGGTCTCGACGGGCCGAAAATCTCGTCCCCACCGGGATTCGATCCCGGACGGTCCAACCCGTAGTCAGTAGCTAAAATGAGAAGATAGTAACTTGGTTTAAAAGATATTGCTGTGACGATGGCGACAGCACTGGTTCCTTTAACAGGATACATTCTGCACGGTGAACCACTCAAGACGCCTTCCGCCCCAGAAATTAGTTCACTTCCAGCTGGTGAGCGCAGTGACCGTGCGTACATAAATTCTCTCTTAAACTTAATTACCACTCAGCTATAAATAAAGTTCCCGGGCAGCTAACATAAATATCACTTGGATTGCTTCACATTGATCATTTTTTGGATAGGGGTGCTTAATTTACAGTATTCACGTTCGGGAGCGGGGTGAGGTTATTAGAAGAAAGTTTTCTCGTTAATACAATATGCCGCAGTTACACGTCCCTAATTTTTGTTACATAAACCGGAGGGTAACCACAACACAACTGTAAAATAACACATGATTCACCCACATAAATCAAGTAACTGGAGTTCTACAGTTATCCCAAGGGTAGTTCAGTTGGAGATGTTTGTGAGGGAGGTACAGCAAACAGAATTGCAAGAGCAATTGTTCGGTTATTCCAAAATTTCCCAGGCACCGACCCTCTCCCATTCCGTTGTACTTCAAGGCCCTTTTGCCTCGAAATAAATCCTGCCGAAACACTAAATAACGCGCTAAAAATCCACAAAAATTGTCTTTAAGGTCCTCACTGCAGGGGTTGCCATCTTCTGGGGTGTGTCACCCCACCGTCTGGCACACAAGAACCAAAATACGTGGCCCCACCACCCCACAGTACAGCAGTCTTAATAATCACAACAATAACTGAACGCGATACGCCGCTATTTCATGCAGAATATTTCCGTCCTCCACCACCCATTAACATCAACTTCAGAGTATCAAAAATCGCAGCACAAAATTAAAACACTTAATGGGTTTAACACTTCCCCAAGCAAGTGAACATCGTCACCGTTCACAAGGTCATGTCAGATTCAAGTTTTCCGGTGTATAACGCCTTGTACAACACACTGGTACAATTTTACACTCTTCCTGGATTAACGTATTTGGTTCCTGTATTATTCACATTTTATATACAGGTGTGTTAAAATAAAAAAATAATAATAATTCCGCCGCAAAAAGGTTAAACTTTTGGAGCCGGAATTATTTTTTTAATTTTAACACACACTGTATATAAAATGTGAATAATACAGGAACTAAATATGTTAGAATTATGAAACAAACTGCATTTTGAAGAGAAAAAAACTGAAAGTATATACCATGTTTAAAATATTCAGTACCTATATTTGTTGAAGAAATATATAAAATGCAAATTTAGAGGTTAGCGGTGCTGTACGACCCCTATATGGGTCGTTTAGCGTCAAAGGGTCATGTCAGATTCAAGTCTTCCGGTGTATAACGCCTTGTACACTGGTAAAATTTTATACTCTTCCTGGATTACGTAAATTCTACTCTGATAATGCAGGCAGCAAGTCCCTCAGAAAAGCCGGTAACTATTTATCAATCGGTACGGCGTCATATTCCAGATGATTCTGAATTCATCAACCCCAAATATCACAAGGGCACACATGCTGAGTCAATGACGAAGAATACCACCTCCTATTCTCCACTGAATCCCTATCTCTGTGCGGCTGTGTCTTTCAATTCGGATTTGAAACTAATAAACCACGTAGACCCCAGTTGAAATGTGATGGCACACGGTGACACACGGCAGAGGAAGTGAAGGGGAAACTGGCAAATGGAGTGTGTAGCCAGTACTCTTTACACTACCTCGGAACATGGTGTATCCAGCATTACTACCGCTGATGCGCACACCTCGGCTGCCAGTAGTCGACTGAACTGACGTCCCCGCCGATTTAAATGGACTCGTCTGTTTCGCCGAAAGACGAAATCTGGTTTCTGCGCGTGTGCCATCACATTTCAACTGGCCTCTACTAAAATCATCGACTGATTGAGGGAATTGAGTTAAAAGTCTTCCGTAGGTAGGTCCAGAATGACGGCCTAACGCTGCTCAGTGGCATCGGTACATCATAGCCTCGGGGCACAATGAACTCCAAACCATGCAACTAGGACACTGTCTGCACATAACGATATCGGGTCCATGTTATCGGTACGGACAGTACTGGACAAGAAACCAGACCTTGCAGCTAATTAACATTCCAATGCCATACAGCTCACAGTCTAAGCAAGTGACTAAGGCACTGGCTCTCGCACTTCCGCCGTTTCCCTCTATCAGCAAGCATTCCGCGTTATCAAAACCACAGTACTGTGCTCATTTCATGAAACGTACCCACCCACGTAACGTCGGGTCAGGGAAAGAACGAACACACAGTCTCCCCCATTTCTGTGCATCGACGCCAACAATCATTCTCACCAGCTGTCACTTGTATGCTCGTCCTCTCGCGTTCTCCGTTTGCTGTTGGTGTTGACGAAGGAGACTCGTGCAATAAAGTTGAGTAGGGGCAGGCGGTCGACTTTAAACCACAGCGGCCATGTTCATTCCTTACCTCACCCGAGAGCAGTTATGCAACCATCTACCTAACCATCCACCCATCTATTCATATAGTGTGCAAATATATGTGTGTGTGTGTATGGGTACAGACATATATGTAGGTATATGTATACGTGTGTATGTATGTTCGTATATATGTATGTAAGGCAAAGGTAAAGTTATCCCGTTCAGACCTGTAGAGGCCCTTAGGGCTCCAGGAAGTTCGGTCTCCCAAAATTTCTAGACATTCGGCAGACGAAGGCGGTAAGGTTGTCAGCCCTACGCACCGGCCGCATTTACCCCAAGGTAATATCCTTGGTACTCATTCCTCTTAGAGGCTGAGTCGACCCCAGAGTCATAGTGCGGCCAGAAGGATTAAGTCAATGAAAAATCTCAACGGGAATCGAGCCCGCGACCTTCCGGTTTGTAGCGCACTGCCTCAAAGGTACATACATACATACTTTTTTAACGTTTGCCATCCCGAAGTGTTTAAGACATATATAAATATACAATGAAGTATCAGTCAAACACAACAGAACTTTATTGCGTTTATTATTGTATTAGGGCAACATGTTTCGATTCTTATAGAATCATCCTCAGGCCCTCAGCAAGGATCTGTATCTTAGAAGGGCCTGAAGATGATTCTATAAGAATCGAAACATGTTGCCCTAATACAATAATACAATAATAACTGATACATCATTGTATATTTATATACATACATAGATCTAGGCCTACATCCACATCCTTCTATGTACAAGTCGACTCATTCATTTATTTACCAGTACATCAACCTTTTATGTAACTTCTAACATGTCCAGCTTTCTTCACAAGCGCATACATGCCAGTAAACCGCAGTGTTTTTTCTGTTCCTTTTTCACTGCCGCTATTCACATCTGTATTTCTACTACCCCCTTACCACTTGCTCCATACTGTACATATCTATTGGAATAGGTTACAGGAACAATTTTACAATTCATCCTTGTACACCTTGTATATGCTGTCTGTCTAATAAATCTCTTAAAAAAAAATACATGCCAGTCAGACAAACGCACAGCAATGGCAATCAGTCCCATCATTCGCCATTACGATAAACCAACCCGTGCCTCGAATTTCCCCGTTCAGTAGGAAACACAGCTACTGCCTGAGTGGCATATTTAATTAAGCACTGGCGAGAGGGTATCGGCTGTGTTACGGCTAAGTGAAAGACCTCAGATAGGAGGATCAAACCCACAACCGCCGGCTCGCTGTCTACAAATTAACCCTCGCGGTAAATTCCACCTGAAATAGCACAGTTATCACCCTACTGCACCCTCTTTGTACAGTACGTAATCGCGTTTTGTGGTCCAGAACACAGCCTCCACGTGACAGCAACTGGTGTGTCGTCAGAGCCACAGCACCTGCTGTTAGAACTGACAGCGACATGTGATGCATACGAAGAACTTAGGCAGAAACTGCATGTAGGTCATCGTGTGCAAAACAGACTAGATCCAACAGCTCTTTCTACAGCACCATTTATTTCATGTTGTCATTTCTTGACACAATTCCTTCTTCCTACCTCACACTTGTTTCTTCGCTTTGTACCTACTTATTTATGTTTTAATTCCCAAAAAGAGCAAGAAATTTTTCTCTTCTCTACAGCGGTCGATCTCCTATCAAGAGTACATCGGCGGCTCGTTCACAGGGCATAAAGTTCATCACTTCCATGTACTGCCTCTTGTCCCCTATACACCATGAGCTGGTGCCGAAGTATGAAACAGCCAACTTCACGAATACCTTGCCTACTCATTTTCCGTTTCTGTTCCTATTCACATTCGTATTCCTTGCATCTCTCCAGCTCGATTCTTCACTTTATTTCCTTTTCTTCTTACTATCTGCTTTTCTTCCCCTTTCTCATTTCGTTTTCATTTGTATTTCTCTCTCTTTCTGTTTACATGTTTATTTTAATATCTTCGGCTTTACCTTACCAAATATGATTCCAGAGACTACACTACGTGCTGGACGGTCCGGGCTTCGAATTCCGGTAGCACAAAGAGATTGCCCCCCCCCCCCAAAGGTACCGACCGGCTTTGCGGCCCAGCCAGTGTTTTTTTTCCTGAGTCCCGGGTTTCTTTCCCTGGGGGTGAGATATTGACCACTTCCCTCCATCTAGCGTCGAGGTTAAGAAAAAGCTGTGTAAACCGTCTGTCCCCATATTAGCCTTCACGAAGTCGAAAAGTGAAACTTTACCTTTCGACTTTTAATTACGATTCCACAAATGT
>Ga0123354_10011123_pt1 | contig 13885 bp, 7 predicted proteins | sample TergutLab28metaG_2_FD_97872 | JGI IMG/M metagenome (GOLD analysis project Ga0123354, IMG submission 97872) | Labiotermes labralis P4 segment gut microbial communities from Petit-Saut dam, French Guiana - Lab288 P4 | ecosystem: Host-associated > Arthropoda: Insects > Digestive system > Gut ... | reverse complement strand
GTGTGTGGGGTGTGTGTGGGTGGGTGTGTGTGTGTGTGTGGGGTGTGTGTGTGTGTGTGTGTGTGTGGGGGGTGTGTGTGTGGGGGTGTGTGTGTGTGGGTGTGGGTGTGTGGTGTGTGTGGGTGTGTGGTGTGTGTGTGTGTGTGTGTGTGTGTTAAAGTGCATTTTCATGATTCAAAATCCACTTTTCCGATCAAAGATTTGTTTCATGTTGTCGCGGCCGTATGCTGTGCCCCACCATCTCGACACTTGAAATTAAACGCTCGGCTGACTCCATTCTGACGGTAGAATGTAAAAGCACATATATTTTTTGACGTCCCAGTTGTTACATAGGCTGCTTCTTTGTCGGTGAGACTTCAGAACTTACTTCTGAAGCTTTCGGAATTTTGATTTTTTATCTTACTGGAAGATAAACTCACAACAATAGTGATTATTTCCAATAAAATTGAGTAATTTGTTCAGTTTCATTCAAATACGCACACCTTGATTTCTAAAATAAAACAAAACTGCGCCCGCAGGGTATTTACGGAATATGCAAACCGAACTGAATCCCAAAAACTTTGCGCCACTAAACTGTTGAATCATGTAGTCATGTGATCGAGCACTCACCAGTTCATCGACGTTGTGGGCACACACACACTTGAGTCCTATTATTCAACTGTCGAACATTCCACACACAATTCAAGCATGAAGCTTCAGAGACAGATTAAAATCTATGTCGAAATCACTTCCTTTCGAAATTCGTTTAGTTCATGCTTATCAGTCGCATTACACATTTCCTGTAAACGTGTTTTCTGAGGTGAAATATTTAATTTTACTTACAGTAACAACTGTCTCTTAATTTTTAAGTATCTATTTTTTAAAATGTCTCTTTACCATACAATTAAATAAAACCAAATACTAATGGAAATGGGCCCGAAAAGAAACAGGCTTTCCATTTTTGAAGGAAATTCCTTTATTTTCTTAACAGCACAATATTTTATCTTTCCAACACAAGAAAAACCATAAACTGCGTTTAGAGAATTAAGAAATTAGAGAATGCTAGTATTTTGACCTTACACTAAAAAATATGAGTATAATTTATAATTGACTACAAACTTTCAATGTGTTAACACATCCCCTTACCTGTCACGTCTTCTATAAAAACATTCTTTAAAGTCTTCTATTACATAAATCCCGGCACTACATTTTAGGATAATCTGTGCAAATTGCTATGTCATATAAGAAACACTTCTTTATTTGCAATATCTCTTCTACTGCATCTCATCTTTCTAATATTACTTTACTTTCTTCGATTACATAACTTTTGCTTTATATTTTAGGCAAATCTGTGAACGATTAACTGTTATATCAAGCACAAAATTTTTCCTTTTCAAACGCCGTCCTATTACCTTTAAATATCAGTTTACCTATTTTATTACATAAATCTTCAAGTTATATTTTACGTACATTTGTTAATGATCTGTTGCTATATCAAGCAAGAACCATTTCTTTTTTTAAATCTGTCACGTCACATTTGAAATTTCATACAATCCCTTTCAATTTTTTTATTACATAACTCTTTGCATTATACTTTACGTAAGTTTGTGAATGACCCACTGCTATGTCAAGCAAGCATCATTCCGTTTACATATCTGTCATCTCACATTTAAAATTGTACACAATTACTTTTATTTCTAATATGACACAAATCTTCTCGTAAATTTCACGTCATAAAAATAAACTACACAGATAGAGAGTTTACGTAACAGGTAGGGGATCAAACACCTGATTCCTCTGGGCCGATCATTCAAATGGCTCCCTGTTGCACTTGGAACGTCATTCATAATTTTTCTTTAGGTCATTCATAACTTTTTTCTAAGAAACTTTTCTTTTTGACTCCGATACAAGTTACTCTTCCAATTACCAGGAAAAAAAGGGCTTAAAATGTACTCTGCATATGACCTTAAGGAACTTTTGTCTGTCGAGTAACATAAGGGTTGCCTCATGTAAGTAGGTTTATTTCACAAATACTTGACAAATTGGACAAGACCATAAATTTTCTCTAGTCCCAAAGTTTGAGAATATCTTCTTCCTACTTTCACAGATAAAGGTCGTTGCTGATGACAAAACGCATACTGGCACTCAAATTTTTATCTTCCCGCTTCTCATCTCAGGGGCTTCTGAACTGGGAATTATTACATCAAACGTAGCCACTGATTTGGTATCTCTCGTGTTTCAGAGGTTCCGCTATAAAATTTCTGTCGAGAAATCGGGTACATCTTTTCACTTTTCCCAGTTTGCCTCATTCAAGCCAGATAAATAGGCAAAGAATTAATTTTTTTCACACAGTTTAAAACTCTCTAAGTATTCAGTGCCATATGAACCATGCGGCTCAAAAATGACCGTTAAATAACTAAAAAAAAAACAATAAAAGCAGACGTGCCGAGGTGAGATAACTTGAAATGCCAACTTGATACAACAAGGTAATTTTATTGATGTATTCTTAGCTCGACATGTTTCCGGTACATACGATCATCATCAGCAGCATTGGATGTTGAGTTGCAGCATATGGTTTTCTGCACCGAGTTTTTGGATGGGTGGTGGTCTTAAGAGCCGCTACGTAGGTCGTGTGTGCGGTGCGGACGGTGCCGCGCTACTCGTACGGCACCATCCGCATCATAAACACGACCTACGCAGCGGCTCTCAAGACCACCACCCATCCAAAAACTCGGTGCAGAAAACCGTATGCTGAAACTCAACAGCTAATACTCCTGATGATTGGCGTGTGTACCCGAAACATGTCGAGCTAAGAATACATTAATAAAATTACCTTGTTGCATCAAGTTGGCATTTCAAGTTATTTAATGAGGAAGATGCACTGTCAAACAACCCTCAAGTGCCAAGGTGAGATTTGACGTTATCATAACTGGCAGTAGGAAGATCGCTGTCAGCTAAGATGTGACACCATTTTGTTCGGTAGAAGCAGTCTATCGACGTTTCAGAGAACCCGCTGTTTCCATTATCTGCTCTACGGTGACATGCCTCTCATTTCGTGTTAAGGGCTGACCGGTTCACATAAAGACTGCCCTGAATCTCGCACGCTTTTTGACTCAAAATTGGTATATCTCAAATAGGTGAAATTTTTAATTTTTATATTAAAACATAAGTTCAAATGCAGCTCAAACCTACGGCACTAAGTTTTTGAAGAACAGTTTAATGAATTGTTAAAAAGATGTGTGCACTGGATCCGTAACTATTATGGAAGTTGCAGCTATTTGTGACTATTTGTGTGGCGATGGCAGGGAAATATCTGCCCCTGTCGCGGATCGAACTCCACCTGTCAGATCAGTATTGTCACTTTACTGGCTGGGTTTCTTGACGTTACAAAGAAACAAAGAGATTGTCAGCACGTCAAAACATTGTGTTCGCAAGCTGCACGAACGGCAGTAATGACACTTTTAGACACGTAATGAGTAAAACTGCAGAAAAACGCAAAATAATGATATGGTGTCCGCAGGAAGTATCACCCCCTCAGTAGCCCTAATATTAAATTACAAAAATCTATGCAGTTACATTTCAAGATTTAGGGTTTCACGCGACGTGATTGTGATTTTTTTTTGGCATGACTGTAGTAAAACCCGAGTTCAGTTTTAATATTTCAGGTGTGACTTTTTTGTGTGGATATTCATTCTCTAAAGCGTTTCCTCCTGAAGACACAAGGAAATGTCAAAGTTCTTAGTAGTTTTGGGAGCACAGTTGTTCCCAATGGGGTCCAAGATAAAGGAGCAGGAACACTGGGTTTATACCCTTATATGTAGCTAGTGACTGGCACATGGTGGAATGAACCGTGACTAAAGGATAAGACAATGAGAAACTGTGTTCGACGCTGGAAAACACACGTACTCCCAAAGTTATCTTTTTGCACATATTACCGGATCTGAAGCGAATTTATTGCAGATAAGAATCTACTTACTCTTGCGAAACTAATAACCTTCCAGCTGAAAATCTAGTAGTAGGAAAGCAGGTTCCTTCCAGAAATGTTTTCTTCTTTTTTGTTGCTACATGAAGAGAATCGAAGTGGGCTCTAACACCCAGTTTACTGCACATTTTGTATTTGATTTGTTGTGAGCAGTGCAGTTTAATTTGCTACATGTCAGGCTTGTCTCTCGTAATTTTCGGGAGAATTACACTAATTCGCATCAACTGTAACACACCTTAGAACAGAAACATGCAGATTAATGCCTGAAGTCCCCTCGTCCCACCGGGTGTTCATTAGGCTTATAACAACTCTAGTCATCATAATCACAAACGTTTGAAATTTACGTTTAGTACAAGGAAACATGTGCGACGTATACACGACAAAAACAATATAATTCGTTGATCGCATATATGACTGTCAGATGAACATGGCCACATCCGAAGATTACTATCATCTCGTTGTGTGAGGTGCTGGAGCTCCGTAACCTCACTGTACAATACAATTACGCAGGAGGGGAAGAAGAATACAAACTGGGTTGGAGGGCTTGAAGACCCGATATAAGTAGGCCCTCTTATAAAGAGGCACATTGTGCTCCCTTTTTCTCTAAAATTTTCTCTCTAGGAAAGAGCCTTATCCAAGTCCTACAGCCTTACAAAAGCCAGTATTAATCTTGGATGAGTTTCCCTAACAACTCTTCGGTCCAACTTACCCGATCCCAGACAGAAATATCTCCTAGCTATGAGACAACATTAAGGCCCTCACAAGCAGGTGCTTTCCTAGAGTGTTGTGGCCAAAATACAGCAACAAACCGTCTAAGTAAGGGGGTGGGTTGGGGTGGTGGGGAGGAAGCTTAGCTTTTCGACTTGTAAGAAGGGAGTGGGAACGTAAATCTCAAGCCGGAAAGAGAAGCTTCTCTAGGTGACATGCACCTGGAAATTAAATTTTCTAGGCCCCCACGTTGCGACTTTTTAAAGTGGCTGTTAATTCCTTCGCACAAAACGAACGTAGCGTCTACTGATACGCTCCGGATGTGTCGCACGGTCTGGATAATTACTGCAAACGAATGTGAAATAACGCACTTTGAAAAGTGGCAAAATTTTTAATTGGAATTGGGAATGTATCAGAATTAACACGCACAACTCAGGAACTATAAACTTCGAAAGAATAATCTTAGTAACCGACCAACTTAATGCACTAATTCTTGTTTTATAATAAGTTTATTATATTCCTCTACATGTTTCGAGCACTACTGTGCTCATCATCTGAGGTCAAATTGTATTATACAGCATCTGGTACCATCACACTCTGTAGGTGGCCGTCCGTTGCACCTGCGCACCGGACGGCCACCTACAGAGTGTGATGATACCAGATGCTGTATAATACAATTTTGACCTCCTGATGATGAGCACAATAGTGCCCGAAACATGTAGAGGAATATAATAAACATATTATAAAACAAGAATTAGTGCATTAAGTTGGTCAATTACTAAGATTATACTGGGATGCACGGTCAGCAAAACATCAAAAAATTCGAAAGAATAGTAAACACTGACGATTAAGAGTTCCGTTCCTCTGGAATAAAACGCTGCGTCATAGGATCAGCGGTTTCGAAGAGATGTTGTGCCTTCATTTTCATTTGCTAAGAGGTCTAAGAAAAATGTCCAATAATAATTGCCACAATAACGTGAAATATACAGGAACTGCAAATGACTCGGTAGTTGTATAACTTCGTATTAGCATATAGCGGGGCAAAGAATAAAAGCTAGTAAGTACAGTCTTAGCTGTAATGGTAGGTCAAAATGACAAATAACAATTTTTTTGACAAAGAAGTGACTAAGGTAGTAAGTTCGATGCACAATGCAGAGCGAATATTTAAACATAATGGAAATACATACCACAAGAGCAGATAGACAAAGTAAAGGCGAAGCTCATCCTATAACATGCCATGAAGTTCCAGAGGGGGAGTAGAGGTACAATTCTACTCTCTCTTTAACCTCGGCGCTAGATGGGTGGGTGGTCAACACCACGCCCCGGCCGCTTCGCCACCGGGAAAGAGAGCTGGTACCCATTGTACAGGAGGCTTGGTGGGCCCCAGGGCCGGTCTGAACGGGTGCAGAAGATTTCGCCGGTACTCGATCCCCGGACCGTCCAGCCCGTAGTGAGTTGCTATACTGACTGTGCTATCCCGGTCCATGTAGCTAAACAAGAAGAGACATAATTATTTTCAGCGGTTAAATACAATTAAATACAATTTCTATATTCGTGTTGACGTGATAGCAATATTGTGTATTACACGCTTAAAGCTGAAGGCTCTGACAGGGGTACTCAGTTGAGGCAATTTTTCTGTGCAGTACTTATTACGGTTGTTGAATTCAAAGCTTCAGAGCGACCGCTGCAAATATTCGGAAATTTTGTTCAGTTCTCCTGTTCATTCAGTATGTACAATTATCTCCATATCTTCCACTCAGGAGAAACTGCTGGACAGAAAATACGATGCCTTCAAAAAGCCAATATCGCAAATACCTCTTCACCTGGCACACTTTTTAAAGAATGTAATCTCCTTTTATGCCAACTGACAAAAATAATGACCTGAACTCTTCTACAAACGACCCACGCACTGCATCCCCCAGTGCTAAATCTACGAACATTGTCCTACTTCGCTCTCGAAAAATTATGGGTTGCCTTCTCGTATACTGATTCTAATGGTGTCCAAGAAACAGCGAAGTGTAGCGGTACTTGTTATATTGTCAAAGTACAATGTCCGAATTATGGTCATTAAATCGTTTTAAGCTGCACAGCTGTACACTTCTGTTCTCAAATAGGCCCATCTTTAGTTGAATGCCAAGACAGATATCTACCTTATAAAACTTCCTTCGTGTGACTGAGTGAATGAGTCGCACCAGAATTTCCATGGTTACTCACTTGCCATGTCGACCAGATTTCCATTAAACAAATGAAAATCTGAGAAATCTGAGTGAAAGAAGTATTCTGCCTTTTGATGTTTGTGTAACCGTGCATCTCTGATACAACAGTATAAGTAACCAACTAGATGCAACAATAACAATTTATTAATAATTTCAATCAGCTCAACATGTTTCGGGCGATAATTTTTCACCCATCCTCAAGAGCAACAGACTGTGTTTACAGCTTGTGGTATAATGAACCGAAGAAGTTGCCAGCAGGCAACTTCTTCGTACATCATAGCACAGTCTAATGCTCCTGAGGATGGGCGAAATTATAGCCCGAAACATGTTGACCTGATTGAAATTTCTAATAAATTGTTATTGTTGCATCTAGTTGGTTGTTTATACAATTGTATTCTGCGGTTCTTTATTATCTTTAGGCGTTACCAGTACTATACACTTGTCCCGGCTAATTCTGAAAACATTGCAATAAGATTGTTAAAATGATAGTATCTAGCGTCCTCGGCATTATATATGTGACGTTTCTTTCTTCATCCTATTTTATATTCAGAATATCACACAGACTACCTAAATTTATTTCTCTTTGTGCCTCTTACATAACTCCTAAGAAGGTGCACGAGATATCAAGCCTTACACAAGATGTATAAAGTCAAATGTACGAAATGCAAGAAGCTCCTCTCTTCTTCAAAGCCTGCAGAGCGTCTCGGTGCCCACCCTGCCTCCTACCGCGGATCACGTTCCCGGGGTGAAGCGGCCGATACGACTCACTTGCAGGTAGTGCACGGCGCTGCGACTGTACTCCCACTCGCCTTTGTGGCGCGCATAGAAACAACTATACACAGTCTACATACTGCACAGTCATGTGAGACAGAGGAATATAAGGAATGCACAGGGGATTTTGGTGGCAAAACCACATGGGAAATTTTCAGAATTAAGAGGAAGATGGGATACGAGAATTATATTAAGACGGACCTACGTATGTAAGCATGGGAAGGTAAATTGACAGGCTTCATGATATTATCCCGTGGTTGACTTTCATTAGTATGGTGGACTTTAGGGTTCTTATACCACACGGTACATTGCTAAATATTCGCTATGCTGAAAACGCCTTAGAGCGTGGTCTTAGATGTTAAATACATGTTTCATAAAATGTACTAATTTGTATTATGAGCCTTACTGAAAATTTTGTTACGTTCAGTATGTGCTTCAAGTGGTGCTTATTTACTTAGCCTTTACGAATGAAACTTCCATTCCACGTTGAATTCAATATTCTGTGATATGACTCCCGGTGGATTGGTATTTATGTACCAAGATTTCAAAGGCGCTTGTGCTTCCATAGCTAGACTAGTTCTCTTATGACATTAAAGATGCAGTCAGCAAGCTCCTCAAATGATTGGTATCTAATTACAAATTCACATGGCATTAAATCCCATTCCACTGGAACCTTTACGAATGCCACTGCCAGAACCTCAAATTTCGCAAAATAACATTCGCCCGATAATTGCTATTACTAATTAAAATAATATAACCAAGAAAATACATTTTGTCATGAGATGTTTACTTATAATCTACGGGCTGGACGGTCCGGGGATCGAATGCCGGTGAAGGCGAGATTTTCCGCATCTGTCCAGACCGGCTATCGGGTCCAACCAACCTTCTGTACAATGGGTACCGTGTCTTTCCCGCGGGTAAAGAGCGGCCGGGGCGTGACGTTGACCCCTTACCCCCTTATAGTGCCGTGGTCAAGAAAAAGTAGAGCTATACCTCTAATCCCTCTATGGGCCTTACCTCCTGTACAGAGACTCAGTGCCTGTACAAGGTTGACTTTACCTTACCTTTTTTTACTTATAATCCCACATGATTCAGCTTAGCAGCCATCGTCAGGCATAATACCAATAAGGTAGAAAGGTTCTCAAGAACATTACATGTTAAGCAAATATGCCCTTGTGCTTTATGCACTTGTCCGGTTTTCACAACAAACAATGAAGGGCACGCATTGGCAGAACAACATTCAAATCTAAACTGAAATACGTATTGTCCTTGGATATTCTGTTAATGTCGTTATCTGTTACAACGCCACGGTGCTTTAGATAGATTGTGGCATTATCACTGCTGCAGATATGACGGATAAAAGTCATGACCGATTCGCTAAACCATTTTCCTGAAAACACACTAGGCCACGTGATATTTCTCTAGTAGATGCTTTATTGGAAATGTGTTTTCCGTGAAATAAATTTACTGGCAGATCGAAAATGGTCCTAACCTCTACATTTAAATCTATATCCTACTTAATTTTTAGTTGATATGTAATCTTCCTGTGGGCCGGGTAGCTCAGTCGGTATAGCGACTGACGACGGGCTGGACGGTCCGGGATAAAATCCCGATGGGGACGAAATTTTCCGCCCATCCAGACCGGCCCCGGGGCCCACCCAGGCTCCTGTAAAATGGGTACCGGATCTTTCCCGGGGGTAAAGTGCGGCAGGGGCGTGCTGCTGACCACTCACCCCCTCCTAGTGCCGCGGTCATGGAAGAGTAGAGCTATACCTCTACCCACCCTCTGGGTCACACCGGGCCTGTAACGGGATCACTTTACCTTTATGTAATCTTCCAGCATGATCTACAAAACTGAGTTTTCGGACTACTGTAAAGTTTAGTGTGTCTAGAATGTCACACGTACCTTTTGTTACGCGGAATTCTTACAAGGTTCTTGTACAATTTGTTCTACAATTTCAACTTCTCTCTTCATATCTCTCAATGTAAGTGCTCACAACTGTTGATAACGAGTTCACCGACTCAATTATCAACAAACTTGGCAATTACGTTTAAGCAACTACGTACAGGTAGAATAAATCGTGAAATGTTGACGTGTATAAAAATAGCTGGGTCAAACAGAGTCATGAAATGAGTATAAAAGCCGGAGATACGTTTCATTAATATGCAAAGAAAAGATTGTAAAGAAAGTTTATTTTCTGTCTGTTAAATTCCTCTATTCATCTTCCTCTTTTGTTGCTTTTGTGTGTGTTATACGTAGCAAGAAACGGAATGAAGCTGGAGTTTTTTTTTTGACTGATACAATTGTGCGCTGGCGCAATGCGTTCTGTATTCTTGCCTACAGGATGGAACACAAGAATAAAACTCAGAGAAAAAAACTTAAGAAAGTTCTACACACTCATGATTAGCAAAAGAATTAATAATTTGAAAAATTACTAAGTAGGCCTAAAGGACGAGATAAAAAGCGTTACGTCTGTTTTCTTTTTCAAATGAAGCCAACAAGGTGCATACTACTTCTTAGTATATTTATTTCAACTTCTCTACACGTTTTGAGCAACTATGTGCCCATCATCAGGAGAACTTACTGTATCTATGCGACACTGGTATTTTTCGCTCTGTATGGGTGGCTGTCTGGTCTGCTGCAGCAGACCAGACAGCCACCAGTGTCGCACAGATAGAGTAAGTTCTCCTGATGATGGGCACATAGTTGCTCAAAACATGTAGAGAAGTTGAAATAAATATACTAAGAAGTTGTATGCACCTAGCTGGATTCATCTGCAGACCAGACAGCAGCCCATACAGAGCGAAAAATACCAGTGTCGCACAGATACAGTACGTTCTCCTGATGATGGGCACATAGTTGCCCGAAACACGTAGAGAAGTTGAAATAAATATACTAAGAAGTAGTTTGCACCTAGTTGGCTTCATTTGAAAAAGATTATACAGGGATGCACGGTCAACAAAACATAAAAATGTGTTACGTCTGGATGCGCAGGCTACTTCACGACATTTCAGCTACGGAGGATAGAAAGATTTGGATACGGATGATAAAAAGTGTCACGTAGGTACTTTTATGAAGGTGACTGTGTATTGCTCAATGCCGCTTTCCCAGGACTGGTGTATTTGGTAAATGCACCAATAATCCGGAACTGTACAGGGAAGATGTGAATAATTGTTATACGGCTTCCACTACTGTTTCCAAGACTGGTTTATTTGGTAAGTAAAGTCTACCGCATGGCTGATGGAGCGAAACACGTACCCTCTCAAACGAGTGCTGAAAGCATAATTAGTTGCGTTCTCCAGAGCCTTGTAGGTTACTTTGTTTTGTGTCACATTTACTGACACCCGGTGGGAAAGGGACAAGAGGCGAATATTTTTTTTAAAAGTTCACCATTCCCACGACGTGTCAAGTTTCGTAAAGTGACAAATATTTGTCATGTATATAGTCGTAGAATGCGGATGAAAAGTACATTCCCGGGTTTTTTCCTGGAGGAAACTAAGCAAACTAAGGAAAACCTCAAATAGATAACCAGTAAATGTGAAAGAATTTGCATTAAGTAGGGCCACACCAATCCGCTCGGTACTGCGACTGTTTTACGGCAAAGGTTCAGTTGCAGACGACACATCGTGGATTTACAACACAGTGAATACACGGCAGTAGTTGCTGGCTGATTGCAGTCAAAATGGTGTACATGTTCGCAACATTGATGATAATTTCAACACGTAATTATTCTCTGAACGTATTAGCCTCTAAACCGAACTTGTTACCGAATGAAGAAATTATACACATTAAGGACGGCCATGATATATACACAAGTTACAGTTTCAATATACGATTACTCGTGGTTTCTTGTTGACCTGTCGTTTCAACAGATCCACCCTGTATATTCACAAGCCCTGTTTATAGACGCAAAATGAGCATATGCAAATGTGATAATTATGTTACTGCTTTCAATACATAAACGTACTTCGTATTTTGTCAATCTTATGTTTATTGGACCGTGCATCATCTTGATAGTTGAATAAAGAGAGACCAACTTGGTGTCACTTGCTTTATTATTTCATTATTTACTGCTCAACATGTTTCGGATGTTAATACATCCATCCTCACGAGCTTGCGACTTATTTCATGAGTTATTTCATGGGTTGTATTGTTCTGGTTCGATGTGTGTTGGTGTTACGGTGTGGTTTGGCTGGGGTGGTGTGGTGTGGTAACCAGAACAATACAACCCATGAAATAACTCATCAAATAAGTCGCAAGTTCCTGATGATGGATGTATTAACATCCGAAACATGTTGAGCAGTAAATAATGAAATAATAAAGCAAGTGACATCAAGTTGGTCTCTCTTTATTCAAATATTTTGTCCAATATAGCAGTCTATTTTCTCTGACGGTACAATTTTCTGCTGCAATAAAGTTGCGAGATTTTAGGTTCTCACAGCGGTGTCGATAAAGATTCCAGTCTTCTGGGGAATGCAGACTTGTAACACAAATATAATACAGGTATTTATACATGTAAGTTACGTGTACAGATACCAATACTTCGGAGAAGGTTGTTGCCGTCACCTCCAGTTAAGGCTGTCCAAAATTCCCTTCTTAGAATAGCGTGAAGATGGAGGAAACAAGCTTCCCCCCCCCTCCCACAAAAGAACTTATGTATGGATCAATCTACAAGGAGTGAAAACCCAGCAGGCTCTGACTAAATACCCAGAGATAAAGGCATTGAGAAAGTGAAGGTAGAGGTCCATTGTTATTAAATTCGGTATTGGAAATCGTATCGTGACATAATCGGATGACAACAGTCATTAGAGGCCTGAAGTAGCACAACGAAGTTCCACTCCCAGCAGACGTCGAACCCTGATGAAGCAGACTGTCTTCCGTGTGGTTACTGAAAATTTGAATCAGTTGGGGCCCTGTCTCCTACAAAGAGATTCTGGCCACTCCCATTTCCTGTCCTGGTACCCAATTCACAAAGCAGTGGAGCATCAGGAACTTCCGACGATGTGAATCCAAGGTATACGAACTAAATCTCATCAAGTACGCACATGCAGAAGATTTTAAGATCTTAACTCATTTATCGTTAAGCAAATTGCTTCATTTGTACACAGAATTCTATTTGCACAGTATTAGGGACAAGAGAGCACAAAGAAGGGGTTTGGTTCCTTACATCGTTTTCTTTATGGACATGTATACTAAACATACCCCAGCAAAATGACAATGTTCAGTTCTATAGAATACGACACATTATGAAGCGGCTGTGCTCCCGAGGCGAGCACTGTCTTACATAATTTTGATGTAATAAATAAGTCACATTTACAGCAATTTTAATAAACTTAACGAAACACTTTGTTGTACAAGAATACGCTATACGTACATATATGATATTACAAGTGTAATGGATGCCATAATTTTGTGGAATTTTGTAGTTTCATAATTTTTCTGTATCGTAGCTTTACATATGGGACATGCACATACCAGAAAATAACACACTGGTATAAGCTGAGTCTAACAATTGTTACATTGTATAGATGATTGTAAACTGGCTAAGTGACGAGAAGGTTTGTCAATGCCTGACCTAGGCACTCCACCTTCAAGGAAGTCTAAAGGTTGTCACAATGTAGGATACTAGAAACTCGGTCAGGTGATGTAAGGATGTGTTAACATTGAAAAGAACGCATGACTCGAGCAAATCGCCTCTATATAATCCAAAGATTATTTGACTAAAGGGGCTGACTTTTTGGTTTATCGTTGATCGGCGAAGTTTTGGACAATTGATTACTGACGCTACAAAACTTTTATTGAAGAAGAATATTATTTGGAGAAGAATCAGTAACGAATTGGAGGCTGACAAGCTGTTTCAGGTTGCGTACCTCCTGTTAATTGAAGGTAGGTCGCGTTGACTGAATTAATTTTTTGTTGTGCGTCAATTTCGGTAAAAACTATTTGGGAAGTTTACTTTTTTAAATTAACGAAACTTGTTGGAATATATAACGGCGAGACAGCTAGTTTCTTTGCAATCCAAACATAGAGAAAACAGTTGTGTATTATTGGGACCCCTAATGTGCAAATACGGTGTTACCAGTGCGGAGCACCACTGATACTTTATATATATATATATATATACAGAGAGAGAGAGAGAGGCAATCACCATTTTCGGTATGTATATATATATATATATATATATATATATATATATATATATATATACAGATTAGATATTTTATATAT
>Ga0123354_10011121_pt1 | contig 13886 bp, 6 predicted proteins | sample TergutLab28metaG_2_FD_97872 | JGI IMG/M metagenome (GOLD analysis project Ga0123354, IMG submission 97872) | Labiotermes labralis P4 segment gut microbial communities from Petit-Saut dam, French Guiana - Lab288 P4 | ecosystem: Host-associated > Arthropoda: Insects > Digestive system > Gut ... | reverse complement strand
CGTAGCTCCATATACGTGTGATTACTGCTTTGTAGATGATAAAGGTAAATCAGTCCCATTACAGGCCTGGAGTGGCCCAGAGGGTTCCAGGAAGTTAAGGTTCCCAGATTACGTGACAATGGCACAGGATGGTGGTTGGGTTGTCAGCCTTACGCACCGGCCGCCTTTACCCCCAGGAAATACTCCTGGTACTCATTTCTGTTAGAGGCTGAGTCGACCCCAGGGCCACAGTGCGATCGGAAGGATTATGTCAATTGTAGATGAGTAATTTGCTTGCTATAGATAGATGGGATTTTTTCCAGATTAACCAGTTGATCTCTTTTGTTTTTAAGTCGAATTGTTTTCTTTTTATGGCGATGTGTTCTTTCCAATTTAACCTGCAATCGAAGTGCAGTCCGAGGTATTTTATACCTTCCGTTTGAGGTGCATTAACGTGCCCGTGATTACTGCCTCAGAAGATTTGTGGAGAATTCCGTACGTCGGAATATAAATTCTTGCTACGCATAAGACATGCAAGATTTACAGCTGTAAGACCTGTACTACAGTACATAATACCGATGGCTTAGACTCTACAATTCGGATTGTTTTAAAGAAATTTGTAGCCTTCCCCGCGCGGATTTTCATGAAATTCATCAATATCCAACAATATCATGTGCAAACAACTTATATTTATATTACTTCTACTGTGTCGATTTTCATGAAATTCATAATTAAAAAATAAACTTTTATAGATACCATATTCACGGAATTTTACCCAAATCGGCTCAAAAACGTACAAATTAGGCAATATTTCATTGTACCGGCTTTTCACAAGAGTTATAACATCTTAAGAGCGAGCAAGGGGAACCAATGAACTGATTTAAATAAAAATTGGGAGAAAAATGTAGAAAGAGAGGACAAATTTTCATTTAGACCTTTACGTAAAGTGTAGCTTTTACTGTACCAATTTTCACGAAACTCGGGAGAATTAATGGCATATTTTCTTAACCCAGTTCCACCCAAAACTGTACAGAAATACAGAAATTTTGACCAAAAATTTATTTATGTCCTTAAGCAAACGAATTTCACTTCACCGATTTCCACAAAAAGCATGATTTCCCGACGACGTTGTGTAAAAAATTCCATACCGAATTTCATGAAAATCCGACGAATGATTTCGTTGACGACACACTGGGTCAAAGGCGGATTAACGCGATCTCCGCAGAAGGCGTTCTGTCAGACTTCGTAAAGAACGCCTAGAATCCGGGGAAAGAACCGGTACTTAGCTGATTTGTAAAGGTAAACACAAAGGCCACATAGTCTTCCAGAATACCAAAGTACGCATTAGGAATAGTGCCTATACGTAAACGTGTACTTCACGTGGGCACAGTCATCAACTCTGTTGTGTCTGTCAGGGGTGGGGGGACTGTACAACTGCACAAATTATTACGCATGTCCTCACATCACCTGTCATGTACGTTTGGTCTCCCGAGTGCTGACCTCTAGAGATATCCCTAATCACAATACCCGAACCAAAGATTTCCATCACGTTATGGAAATAATTAAATTAATAACGATAACAGCGGGCAGGCAGATTATACTAAACACTGAATTACGTTCCTATCATGAATTTGAATACAAGGGAAATTCAGGGGGGGGAAGTAATTTTAATTAACATAGAATGAAATATTTTATACAAGACTAAAAATATGTCGGATATAAGTAATATCAACGTTTCTGCTTCACATGGCCGTTTTTTTTCCTGTTTTTTGATTAAACGTAAACTTCAAAATAGGATTGCAGGGCTGAAATGGATTAATCTGGATTAATCAGGATTGGAAAAACGTCAAGCTCTTGTAAATATGGTAATGAACATTTATCTCAGTATTTAACCAACTTGATGCACAAAATTTGTTTCACAATAAGTTTTATTTCATGCCTCTACATGTTTCGATGATGAGCACATGTGCTCGAAACATGTATAGGCATGAAATAAAACTTATTGTGAAACAAATTTTGTGCATCAAGTTGGTTAATTACTGAGATAAATATACTGAGATGCACGGTCAGCAAAACGTCAAAAAAAATGGTAATGAACATTCAGGTTGCATACAGTGTGGGGACTTCCTAGACTAGCTGCCAAAGTATCATCCTGTCAAGCAGGATTCTACGCCTAGGAGTTAGCGTAGTGTGTCTTTTTAGCATTCCAAGCACTGCAAGACATTTAACATTTCTGCTCCACTGATATAATATACTAAATATGAAAGAGCTGTGTGATGTGAATTGTGTGAGAACTAGTGACATTTGCAGGACAGTAATAGCTCAGTGTAACTGTACTTGTAAGACGATCAGGACTGTGTGAAAAGTTTGAGTGTTGTTGATGAAGGAAAGTCGTCGACTGTAATGTGCAATAAAGTGTCTTCATTATCGCTGTCTGGAATACAAGAGAAGCTGGATACAACATGTAAATGGAATGCCTCGAAATAGATTACCCAGGGTAATGAAATACTACCCCCCAACTGGCAGAAGGAATCATGGTAGACCTTTGAAGAGACTTCTGGATACGTGAGACCGGAACGGGTCAACAAATGGCCCAACTCCATGAAAAATATATGATGATGATGATTATCGCTGTCTTTGCGTTAATTACATCGTCAAAGGCGGGATATAGCGTTTCCTGCACTTATCTCGTGAACGGCGAGATATTTGTATAAATACACACAAATTTTAATATAAAGTATCTCAATGTTGTCCATTTTAAAATCAACGTAACACGTAGAATGTGCTGGAAGGATATTATTAAAAATTTACAACACAAAATTTTATGTAAATCCATCCGGTGGGACCGGCGTTGTTCCATGCTTACGGACTGACGAGAGGACATAACGAAAGTACGAGTTCTTTTAAATGCTTTACAGAAGCGCCTAAAAATTAAGACAGAAGAGGTATTTGATTGGAACAGAAGATGCTGAAGCTACAGATATTTGAAGGGCTTTATCTTTTAAATAACGGGAAATACCTCTTCAGTAGACTGTATTAAGACGTTACATTTTGAAATGCTGTTTCCACAACATGTCCGGTGTTCACAGCACTAGATTCACCTTATTTCTAAAATGTTATCACATTTTGAAATTGAGCATGAATCCCGTTCTACAAGTGACACGCGCACAAGTGAAGATGCAGTTCGCTTTCAGGCGCGTCCGTACACGTCGCGAAAAGCTCCCATTAGCTTCGTCATGCCTGTCCTTCCGTCTGTCATTATGCGCCAACGCGGCTCCCACTAGATGAATATTCGTTAAATTTTTGTATTGGCGACTTGTGCATGACGATGTGCGGGGGAAAATGTCCAAGTTTGGGTAAAACCCCGACAAAAATATCGGGCACCTTATGTTAATATCTAATTACTCGTACATTTATATTGTTGACTGCAATACGAAATATTTTGCAACTCGAAGGGAGGACATTCACACAGAAACATTCAAATTGTTTATGTTGTTAAAAGATACATGTAGGTTAACAACAATGCAAAAGTAATGTGTTGCTCCGTCTGCACGGCAACAATGATTACGCGAATGATCCACTATGCTGTGTCATACCGACATTACCTGCCTTGATCAGAATTGCAGATGGGCTGTGTGAGAGACGGTCTGGTGGTAGTTGGTGAAATAATTGCTTTTTCGAAGGCTAAAATAATAGCTGCGTTAACATGAATAAAAATGCATCCCTGGATAGAAAAACGTCAGTTAATGAGAGTTGGTAATAAACTGTTGGTTTAACTGAGAACAAAAAAGAAGATTAAGGATTTTAATTCTGGTAATTTACCAGAAATGCTAATGTTCTACTCACAGGATTTATTTACATGTTTTGTATGGAGTTCAGAACAAAGAGGGCTTATTTCCCTATACTGCATTCACTGGCTGGTTTTCGTAACCGAGACTGAGTGTGTTTACAGCGCGGTACGGACTGGGTCTTTAAATAAAATTTAGGCTTGTCTTAATCTTTAATGTGTTTAGCCTTTACAAATAAAATGAATTCACTATGTAATGAGTGCGGTTTTGAAATAAAATGCTCATACTTTAGCTTCGTTATAACTTGTAATCCAAGCTCCATCTAATTTATTACATCAGTACAGGGGTGCTGATAAGTCCTTAGCCCGACCAGGAAAGAAACAAGCTAGTGTTTCTGTCAGAATGGCGTGAATTTCCTTAGGCGCCTTGCCTTGTAGGAAAAAAAATCTTGATAACAGCTCGCGTCTCGATGTTGTTGAAATCGCACTCGTCCCTGACATGCTTCCGAGCTTGTTCCCTTCCTGGTCGGGCTAAGGACTTATCAGCACCCCGAAGTGTGAGAAAAACACATAAAAATTTCGATGCGAGTTATAACGCGATAAACGAGAACCAAAACTGAAGACAAAGTACGAGTATTACCATCACAAGAGATGTCACAGTGGCATAAACATGATCCAGTAGATGCATCATGCCCCTTGGGATTTAAAACGACGAAGTTGGTACTGCACTTCTACTGAAAGCATTGAGGAATGTACCACGACCTTACAGTGTATTTAAGATTTTATATGATTAACGAAATAAACTGTATTCATTCCCCGTAACAGCATTAAATGGCTGCTCTTTTTAATAAATACTTCGACCGTTTTGTGTGTTACATATTAAATACAGAAGCGACGAGCCTTACAGTGTTAAAAAAAAAAAGTGAAGCTGCATCTTGGAGTTGAGATATAACTCCGCGAATTCTTAATCTCAGCACTAGATTACTTTGAGCTGTGAGCTCCATACTGCTGCCTATTCACACCCAAACAAAGGGCCCCCAGACAACTGCCAGATAAGAGGATGCGCTCAGACCTATTCCCATTACACTCCACTATCTCGGTTGATGCACTTCCACCGCGTAAGAAATGGAAGAGTCTGTGAGCAAACTGCCTTCATATACCACTAAGCTTGACTCCTATTGCATGTATTTAACTACATTTCTTAGCCTTATTTCAGTCATAACCTCTCAGTCTGTGGGCCGGGTAGCTCAGTCGGTATAGTGACTGAATACGGGCTGGACGATTCGGGATCGAATTCCAGTGGGGACGAGATTTTCCACCCTCCAGAACGGCCCTGGGGCCCACCCAGCCTCCTGTACAATGGGTACCGGGTCTTTCCAGGGGTTAGAAGCGGCCGGGGCGTGGGGCTGAACTCCCACCCCCATCTAGCGCCGAAAGGTACTAGAAAAGAGTACAGCTGTACCTCTACTCACCCTAAGGGCCTGCGTGGCCTATAAAAAGGGTGAAACCCTACGTACTTCTCAGACTTCATAGCGAAATTTCTGTCATCAGTGAATTTCACAGTCTGATCATTTTTATATGGATGACTGAAAGGAAAATAAACTAAATGAAGAACATGTGCATGCGTTTGTGTTCTGAAACAGCAACCAGTTTATTGGGTTCAGTAAAAATAAAGGTAAATCAGTCCCATCACAGGACCGAGGTGCCCAGAGGGTTCCTGGAAGTTAAGTTTCTCAGATTAAGTGACAATGGCCCAGGATGGTGGTAAGGTTGTCAGCCCTGCGCACCTGCCGCTTTTTACCCCCAAGAAATACTCCTGGTTCTCATTTCTGGTAGAGGTTGAGTCGACCCCAGGGCCATAGTGCGATCGGAAGGATTATGTCAACGAAAAATTCCAGTGACACCATCTGGAATTGAATCAGCGACCTTCCGATTTTTAGCGCAGCACATTAACCACTGTGCCACCGCGGTCCTCTATTGGGTTCAGTACACGACAGTAATGTGATATTTTGCTAACCCTGAAGTAAAGCCGTTAATATGTACAGTACACAAATCCACTGCATAGCGGCACAGCTGTCCTCAGTTCAAAGCGGTGATAAATGAAATAAAATCAATTTTTTTTTTCAACACTCTCGAAACTTACAGAAGAAACACAGCAAAATGGAAACAGCAGCGGCCTCAAGCCGAACTAGTCGCGAAGTGAAAGCGGCGAAGGTTTATCAATCATCATCATCATCATCATAAACATCAAGGATTGGACCCTTTGATCCGTTCCGTCTCCACAGTTACAACTGCTCTCTCCAGCGTTTCTTCGGTCTTCCAATTGCTCTCCTTCCTTGTGGTCTGTAGTGGTATATGATTTCAAAGGGATTCGGTTTTTGTGGCATTCTTTGCAAGTGTTGAAACCAGTTCTGTCCGTATTCATCTATCTTGTCTATTGTGCCTGTAATCTGTAGTTCGCGGCTTATGTAGTCGTTTGTCTTGTGGCCATAAAGGGTGTGGTCTGCCACAGGTCTCAGTAACTTCATTTCTGCTGCTTCAATTCTTCGTCTTTGTGAGGCTGTTGAAGTCCAGTTCTCTGACCCGTATAAAAATGTAGGTAAAACTAGTGTGTTGTATATCAATCATCATCATCATCATCATAAACATCAAGGATTGGACCTTTTGATCCGTTCCGTCTCCACAGTTACAACTGCTCTCTCCAGCATTTCTTCGGTCTTCCAATTGTTCTACTTCCTTATGGTCTGTGGTGGTATGATTTCAAAGGGATTCGGTTTTGTGGCATTCTTTGCAAGTGTTGAAAGCCAGTTCCGTCTGCACTGGTTTCAACACTTGCAAAGAATGCCACAAAACGGAATCCCTTTGAAATCACACTATTTTTTTATTTATCAATAATACCGGCAATGTATGTAAATATAACGCAAGACTCAGGCGCTTTTGTGCAAACAGTGTTGCTGTGTAAAAGTAAGTATTACATAAGCTGAGGATGCGTTTGTAGCCTTAGTTATACAGCATGTAATGCGCATGCACCATACTGTCATCTTTTGCCTATACGGCTATACGATATTTTTTCACATTATCTCACAAAAGGCACGATTCTGAAGAAAAGAAAAGTTATTCAACATAAATGTGCCTTTTGATTTTCTCTACAATTTTGTCTGAAACATTTGTCGTTGGAATACACAAAATGAGCGCGATATCATAAACGTATATTCGTATCCATGTAAAGTTCCCGTTATTTTTGTAAGATTTTAAATAAACTTGAATTTTCTTGACAGATTTTAGAAAAATACTCAACTGTCAACTTTCATGAAAATCCTTTTCGTGGGGGTCGAGTTGTTCCATGTGGATGGACAGACAGGCAGAAGGTCACGCAAGACTAAGCTAGAAGTCGCGATAAAATGGTTAAAGGACGCTAAGACAGAATTTCCAGGTACTTCATTGCTAAGGAAGATAAACGCTTTCTTCTACGGTCTGATCCGCCTGTAGACGTAGTCCTCTTCAGCAATTTCGTTATAACCAACTACCCACAGATCACTTTACAACTTAGCTGTACATAAAGCAACCCGATCGCTAAACAACAGGCTCATGGACGATTTACATGGTGCTTATGAATCCAAAAAAGCAGTGGCGTATCTAGGTTTTTTTGCAACAGGAGGCAAGTAATTATAAAGGCAGCCCCCAAAAAGGAATGTAAAACTTAAGAAACCACATCTTACTGAGTTTCCTTTTATGTTGCCCAAAAATTTATTATTTTTTTAGAGAAAAAATAATTTTTTTTGTATATAAAATATTTATTTTGTCGCTCCGTGCTTTCTGCCGCCTATGTCGATCGTACACCCACCCCCACCGCCAACCCACCCCCACCCTACCCCCACACCATCCCCACCCCGTCTGTAGCTACGCCCCTGCATACTAGTTCAATTTGGATTATGAACGTCCTTAAATTGACAATATTTCACGTCTGAATTGATATAGTTTAATTAAATAAATCAATCAATCAGTGGATTCCATTACGGCGCAATGAAGCACTGATGAATAAGCAATTCTGCCTTCTGCCTGAGGTTCGCTCTGTTCTCTACAGGCGAAAAGACTGTCAGTATGAGATTATAGGTTATCACAGCGGTGTTGCTGAAAACACATCTTGTGTGATCTTGCGTTGTGCAGTTGGGCAAAAAGCTACCCACGTTTACAAGGATCTTGATTCCTTCGAAACGTCGGAAGTATAGCCAGCAACACAACGTAATATCACAGTGGACATCGATATTTACTTTTACAACAGCTTATCGACAAGATATCAACCACCTGAATTTTTTATCGCGTCGTATTGAAGTGTGTGGGCCTGGTAACTCAGTCGGTAAAGCGAGTGATTACGGGCTGGAAGGTTCGGGTTCGAATTCCGGTGAGGACGAGATTTTCCGCCCGTCCCGACCGGCCCTGGGGCCCACCCAACCTCCTGTAAAATGGGTACCGGGTCTTTCCCGGGGGTAAAGTGCAGCCGGGGCGTGCTGCTGACCACTCACCCCCTTCTAGTGCCGTGGTCATGGAAGAGTAGAGCTATACCTCTACCCACCCTCTGGGCCACACCGGGCCTCTAACGGGAACACTTTACCTTTTACCGTAAGGAAGTGTTCTTTATATAAATCTACGGTGTTTCTATTCCTGCCGGACTCATAAGTGCTGGCCAGACGCTCCAGTGAGATTTTATTAAACTTGCTAAAGGTTATTATTACTGCGATCGTTCTTCCAGCTCCTGTCGTCGCCTGTGAAACCTCCCCGAGACGCGACGTACGGCGCATGCTGACAGGGAGTTAGGCGGAGTTTTGGCCCGGCGATTCTCGGTCAAGCAGGAAAAGAAAAAATTTGCGTGATGAAGGTGCTCTAAACTAATGCCAAAACATGCCGCAAAATGCACAACAAATCACTTCAGAAATTTGTTGCGGCAGACTGTCCGTCTTCAGACCTCTCCTTTTTAAATAAACACAAGTTTAAGGACAGAACACATATCTGTGTTAGGTACATAAGGATGGGCCGCTATAGCACAGTCGGTATAGCGACTCGCTACGGGCTGGAACGTTCGGGGATCGAATTCCGATGGGGACGAAATTTTCCGCACCCGTCCAGATCGACCCTGGGGTCCACCCAGCCTCCTATACAATGGGTACTATATCTTCCCCGGGGGCAAAGCGGCCGGGGCGTGGCGTTGACCACCCACCCCATCTAGCGCCGAGGTTAAGGAATGAGTAGGGCTATACTTCTACTCACCCTTTGTGCCTTCGTGGCCTGATCTAGGGCGAACTTTAGCTTTACGTTTTACGTACATACATAAGGGTGTGGGAGTCCTGTACTTACTTACTTACTTACTTACTTACTTACTTACTTACTTACTCCATGGTGCAGAGTCGTTCTTGAGAAGCTAACTGGTTTGCAGCTAGTCAAGAATTTCCCCGCATTTCACGTAACCCGAAGGTTCATCACCACACTCATAAGCGTCCGCCTCCTATCTCTATCCTGGGCCAGCCCAATTCAGTCCATATACCCACATCCCACCTCCTGGAGGTCCATCCTAATATTATCCACCCATCTACGCCTAGGTCTCCCCATTGGTCTCCTTCCCTCCGGTTTCCCCACCAAGACCCTAATACACTCCCTCTCCTCACCCATACGCGCCACATGTCCAGCCCATCTCATTCTTCTCAATTTTATCACCCGCACAGTATTGGGTGAGCAGTACAAATCATTTAGCTCCTCGTTATGCAATCTCCTCCATTCCCCCGTCACCTCGTCCCTCCTAGGTCCAAATATTCTCCTCAACAACATGTTCTGTTCTCAAACACCCTCAGCTTCCTTTCCTCGCGCAAGATCAGTCCTGTACATAGATGAAAATTGTGTTTTAAGAAAAGTAGTATAAAACCTTGGACTCACGTGGATCAGGAAAAGACACAACGGTGCTAAGGTGGGAAATCTTTTAACAATCAGAAATATTTCTAAAAAAAATAATATTCAAAATGAAACTCGTAATCTGAATTATAACATATGTTCTCATACATTGTATGACAATGATATAAATACATTATATCACAATGAACCCGACAACATTTAAGTTCCGAAGTTAATGATTACTTGTAAATTATGCAATTCAACGCATTTCGCGTTGGAGTTACTTCTTAATATAAGTAATGTGCCTGTTAAGTGTAACACGATTTGGACACCCCTTCTGTAGAATTTACGCATTTCCATCTATGGTTAAGAGCCGTGCTTCTGTACATGTAATTGGAAATGCCGGACAGACGAATTCTCCTCCCAAGGTAGCTACATCAAGCACCTCGTGCGCGGGTTACTCCTCTTCCCTCACTGAGTGAAATCACCAGTCCTGTGGGGTTCGGCTGTTGAGTTCACTGAGTGTTCAGAAAATGAGTTGCCTGTTTGAATGCGTCTGTTTTTAATAATATACTGAGAGCATTCCACTTTATTATTATTATTATTATTATTATTATTATCTCCATCATGTCATTTTCTCTTAACTCATGTTGTTTAATGTTCTTTAATTTTTCTTAGAACCAAATATTTTCCCCAGTTTTATGTTGTCAACATCATTCATGTTCTACATTACATATTTTAAAAAACCAGCAAAATGCACTAATTAAAATACAATAAATTATATCACAAAACCCACCATATCGGTGCCGACTCCTACACGTTGCGACATCGAGGTGCCAAATCCTACATGTTTCGGTACCAAGGTGCCATCATTGGGGTGCCGAAACATCGACGAGTTGGCACTTGACACGAAGTGTGTTTCTTATTTTACTGTATTTTAATTAGTGTAATTTTTGGTTTTTAAACATATGTAATTCTCCCCAGTATACTGTTCTCGAACATTCCCATCTACATTTTCTTGTAGGTTGAGATCATGCTGCACATGGATATACAATGGCGGTTACTATTACAGATTACCTTGATTATCACTTAAGCTTTTTTACACATGGTACGGGAATACAAGATATATGTACTTAATAAAGATTCTACCCTACAACTGGGTGGGCCGGGTAGCTCAGTCGGTATAGCGACTGAGCTACGGGCTGGACGGTCCGGGATCTAATCCCGGTGGGGACGAGATTTTCTGCCAGTCCAGACCGGCCCTGGGGCCCACCCAGCCTCCTGTAAAATTGGTACCGGGTCTTTCCCGGGGGTAAAATGCGGCCGGGGCGTGCTGCTGACGACTCACCCACTTCTAGTGCCGCGGTTATGAAAGAGTAGAGCTATACCTCTACCCACCCTCTGGGCCACACCGAACCTGTAACGGAATCACTTTACCTTTACCAACTGGCCATGAAAATCGTGAGGGGATTAGAGGTATAGCTATTCTCCTTCTTTTACCTCGGATCTAGGCTGGGTGGGTGGTCAACTTGAAGACCCGGCCGCTTTACCCCCGAAAAAGAGATCCAATACCCATCGAACAGGAAGCTCGTTGGGCCTACTAGAGACCGATCTGGACGGGTGCAGAAAATTTCGCCCCCACCGGGATTCGTTCCCCGCACCGTCCAGGTCTTAGCGAGTCCCTCCTCCGACTAAGCTGTCCCATATCTACTAGATAGTATGAGATATTCTAACATATTCAATCTATTGTTAAATTATTTTAAATATTTCTAACAGAGGAACTATGCTTAGATTGGAGGATATTAGTAAAATGGACCTTAAAAAATATGATGGGGAAATCATGGAATTGATTGATCTGTCTCAGGATACGGACAAAGAGGGGGCTCTCGTAAATGCCGTATTGGACTCTCGAATTCCATATAATGCGGAGAATTTCTTGACTCTGGGTAGACATTAGCTGCACAGAAAGGACTGCACTCCATGTTAATAATAATAATAATAATAAAATTAAATTGATCGCGTTACAGGCCCGGTGTGGCCCAGAGGGTGGGTACAGTTATAGCTCTACTCTTCCATGACCGCGGCACTATAAGGGGGTGAGTGGTCAGCAGCACGCCCCGGCCGCACTTTACCCCCGGGAAAGACTCGGTACCCATTTTACAGGAGGCTGGTGGACCCCAGGACCGGACTGGACAGGTGGAAAATCTCGTCCCCACCGGGATTCGATCCCGGACCGTTCAGCCCGTAGTCAGTCGCTATATCGACAGAGCTACCCGGCCCACAATATAAGTATAAATATCCTGCTTAAAGGAGATGATGATGATGATGATAATGATAATAATAAAAGGAAACATCCTTGGCAAATCAGTAGGGACTCACACAACCTTAAGTGGAACTGACTGTCAATCTGCAGTCTAAATTCAGCTATTTTACCCTGCGGCCTAATCAAAATGACTCCTCATAGCGGCCGGATAGTGCCTCTTAGAATTCGCTCCAGAATGCTCTCAATTCACAGAACAAGGTTCCAATAGTCATGCTTATATGCCCCCACCCGTCTATTGGATGGCATTAAATTATTAATACAGACGGCAGCAATGAGGGGGGGAAGGGAATTAGGAAAAGTAAAAGAATGGCAATATGAAGAAAGCCTTGCTTACAGCATGGCGTCACTATGGGTGGATAGTTCAGTTCCAGTTATGTTCCTTCACCTATGACCTATCTGAATAAGCATATAATTGTAAAGCTATCAAAATCACAAAGCTGATCATTCAGCAAAGTCATAAAAAACAGTACACTTTTCAATTCCAACATCGAATCACCAAATATATTGATAAAATTAATAGCACATGATGCTTGTCTTTGATTGTGTTAAAACCATAACACACATTGGCTCTTTTCACATACACGTGATGTTGCTTAGCAAGCTTTTAACCCTTCAAACGCCAAGTTAAATCCCATCTGCCATCTGCTAGCATTATTAGGAGCTCACCATATTCTCCACGTTAGCAGGAAAAGGGTTAACGTGACAAGTGGTTATTTCACTTAACAAACTTTCTCTGACAAACGAAGCTTAATACGAAGTTTTCAGATCGAAAATTAGCGGTGAAAAATGACTGTGAAAAAAAAGGTAAATCTGTCCCATTAAAGGCCCGAGGTGCCCAGAGGGTTCCAGGAAATTAAGGCTCCCAAATTACGTGACAACGGCACAGGATGGTGGTACGCACCGGCCGTTTTTTACCCCCAGGAAATACTCCTGGTACTCGTTTCTCTTAGAGGCTACGTCGACCCCAGGGCCATAGTGCGATCGGAATGATTATTTCAATGAAAAATTTCAATGACACCATCTGGGATCGAACCAGTGACCTTCCGATTTGTAGCGCAGCATCTTAACCACTGTGCTACTGCAGGTAAAACGACTGTAGAAACCAAAAAGTTCATTATGATTTGCAGGACGTTCTCTGTGCACTCCTCTTTCATTAACCCTTCAATGCTTGCCTCGGTGCAATGTACGGTCCTTGAATTCCTCACGTCTTGCCGGCCTCTGTGGATTTAAGGGCACTGTAGATTTAAAAACCCTCTGGTCTGGGCGGTAATTTTAATTTAAATCCCAGAGTCAGTGAAGGGTTGTTTAAGTGGGCTCTCAAGTAGAGAAGTCAACATGGTTTGGGCGTTTCATCTTTGTCACAGAGGAAATACATCATATGTCAAGTGAAGAAACGGCAAATGAAAACCACAGGGATATGTACATTGAAATACAAACTCAATTTCAGACGATGTAAAAAATTCTGGAAATAAATTATTTTAAGGGTTAAATATCTTACCATGCCAACAGCCCAACGCCGTGTTCAAAGTCCCAATACCATCCAACCATTACACACACACACACACACACACACACACACACACACACACACACTGGAGGCTTTAATACGGTACAGACTTATACGTCGATGTAAACCGGTCAAATTTTGATCATTTATAACCGGCCAAATCTCAAAGACGGGAACACGAACTCCACCCAGGGAATATAACGCATGGTGGTCACAGGAAACATTAAGTGTCTACCGACTGGATGACAAGAAGGATAATTGTGGTTTGGCCTTTTTGGTTTTATTCTCACAGTCACTTCAATTTTTATACTTTAATATTCACAATCAATTTATTTGTGTCCGGCACTGTTACAAGCTGTATCAACAAAATACACCTCTTTATTATCGTCACGTTTCCCCTTCAACCTGCT
>Ga0123354_10011119_pt1 | contig 13887 bp, 10 predicted proteins | sample TergutLab28metaG_2_FD_97872 | JGI IMG/M metagenome (GOLD analysis project Ga0123354, IMG submission 97872) | Labiotermes labralis P4 segment gut microbial communities from Petit-Saut dam, French Guiana - Lab288 P4 | ecosystem: Host-associated > Arthropoda: Insects > Digestive system > Gut ... | reverse complement strand
TATTTTGTTCCGTTTATTGTCAGTAATCGTTACCTTCTATTCCGAGATTCAAACGGTCATAACTCCGTAGCCGTCCAAAATCGGACACATGTTTATATGAACTTTTTTGTCACAAAGACCTAGGAAATCACCTCCTGCAGTTATGCCCTAAAGTCGTGAAACACCCTGTATATATATATTCTTTTTTGTTCACTTTGGTAGCAGCTGACATACCTACTTTCCTTTTCTTGTCCTAATGTAGCAGCCTTTTACTTTAGACCTTTGCAGGCTAGCAGAAAGGGACGTATCGTCCCAAGGTTATGTCTGTCTTTCCGTGTCTGACCAATATATCAGCGCGTAAACAGTTGAACGATTTTTTTGTAATTCGACACTGGAGCCCCACCGAGAGTTGTTGCGCAGTTCAGGTTTTCAGCTGTATTGATCAGCGGTGAAGCCCTGTTTATGTAATAATATAATTTGTCTCTTCTCCTTACTCCATACACTTCTTACAGGTTGTTTGTTTGATATTGGAGAAGCGCTGAAATTTGTCAGGTCGTTTGATATTAAGCCTCGCTTATTTTTTATTCTACTCGGTACGTGGTGTTGGGGATTTTTCTGGATTTCGATACAGGAAGCTTCCACCAAAACATTTTTGGGCAACTCGCATCTTCAAGCAGGTTGATTCGTAATAAGGCGCAGTGTAGGTTGGACCATAAATGGACCTTTTCGTATGCCCCTAACGTAACGTACGTTGAAATTCGTTATGGGGAATTTTGCTGTACCCAGTCGGGCAATTCAGATTACCATTCGTACAGTCAGACCGTAAACAGATTGAACCTCCCACAAATTTTGTTAAATTTGGGTATGTCATTCCGTGGCTAATTAGCACTTCATTGTTCTCATTTATCAGTAAACGTAATAAACTGGCAGTAACGCCTTTGTGATTACGTACACTACATTATGAAGCAGATCATTTCCAGCAGCGTTCTCGGGTAGTACGACATCTGGTTTCTCTAGGCTACATTGCAGTCATTGCGTGTTGAAGATGAGGACACTGCATTGCCTTCCCCTCTATACGTCGGGATTCAGTTACCCACTGACGCAACCACCCGTCCCAGGAGATCGAAATCCTCAGGTACACGGCTGGGGAAACATCAAAAGTCGCACTTCCCTGTATCTTACACGAAACCGAGACGTTTTCTAACTAACTCCATGGTACAGGTCTTTTCTGGAAAGCTAATGGCCACTTAGATAATCAAGGAATTTATTTCCTAGAACGAGACACGAAAGTTTATTACTTTATTCACGAGAAGTCGCCATTGGTTCCCATCCTGAGCCAATTATGTTTTTGTACCTTATTTCATAAAGATCCTAATTCTTATTGTTGTCCTCCCACCTGCTGAATTTTTGACTTTAATTTTCGCTACCAAATATATGTATTTATTGCGCGCTACATTGCACCCAACACCTGTTTGACGATAGTATTTCGGGTTTCGCGTGGGAGGTGTGAGATAAGTCATGTGAAAAGTCCTTGTGTAGTTAGACAATCGGAATTTGAGCTCGTACCTCCGGAATAGAAGTGACACGTTTTGCCTCGTTAAGTACTAATTGCAGTTACAGTTATAAACTCCTGTTCAGACTATTGACGTGATTGAATATTGTGTTCATAAATATTCACACGTTTAAATTAACAGTCTGTTTCACCACTTGCTTGAGTGAGTGACAGGCGGGAACTTTAATCAAATTCTAACATTTCTGCATATATGAACCCCATTGCTAGTGGCACTTTTGTGCTCTGTTTGGTTGTTCGGTTTTTATTTTACTATTTTACTCACTTACTTACTTACTGCATGGAGTAGAGTCATTCTTGAGAAGCTAACCGGTTTTCAGCTAGTAAAGAAATTTCCCGCATTTTATGGAACCCGAAGGTTCATTCCCTCGTTCCCAAGAGCTCGTTACCTGTCCCTTTCCTGAGTCAGATCGGTCCAACCCATGTCCTCCATCCCCAATTTCTGAAGATCAGTCTTAGTATTATCTACCCATCTACGTCTGGGTCTTTTAAGTGGCCTGTTTCCCTCAGGTCTCCCCACCAAAACCCTCTGCGCACCTTGCCTTTCACTCGTACATGCTACATGCACCGCCAATCTCATTCTCGATTTGATCTCCCGAATAATATTATGTGAGGAGTACATATCAGTAAGCTCTTCATTATGTAGTTTTCTCCACTTCTGTGTTACCTGTTCCCTCCTAGGCCCAAATATTCTCCTCACACCCTATTCTCAAACACTCTCAGTCTCCGTTTCTCCCTCAGTGTGAGCGACCAGGATTCACACCCCTCAACAGGCAATGTTATAGTTCTGTATGTTATTGAAAGTAGTTAACTGTATTTAGCTTTAGTTGATAATTGGGTAAACAGTAAGCTGTTTCGTGAAACAGGCAGCGTAATTCATAATGTGGTCTGCTGAGTTACTGCATCGTAGTAATCCGAGAGGAACTGTAGAAGTATCTTGAATATGATGGTAATATATCTCCGAAAGGTAGTAATAAATTACCGCCAGGCATAGTGCCATTTTTTTTTAAGTTGGTTGTGTTCTTGTAGCACCGTATGCGCAGCTTTGGTCTCGCGGGATTCCAAGTGCGTTTTTCGCATGCTTTCTGTCACCGTATTTTTCTTTGTCTTTATTATTTTCATACCTTTATCTTCTGTAATTCTTTCCCGTCCGTTGTATTTGTCCGTCCTTTTCTCCTTCCTCTTCCGCTTTCTATCCTACTTCTGCTTTACTGTAAAACATTTATAGTGGATGCCACTGAAAAGATATTGTAGCTGTAGGGGGTTGGAACGCGTGTGAATGTGCTGTCGACGCCGCTGACGAATGACGCCAAACTACGGACCCTCAGGACAACCGTTTCCTCCGTAAGTGCAGTTGGACATCGCAAATACACGTATGTCAGTTGGATGCTCTGTAAAATGTACATAACTACACACAGACATACATATAATCATACATGCATAGCCGTAGCTCGTATAATATGAACCGCATATGGTGACTTGGGATATGCAGAAGCGTATGTCCAAAATTTTTTCTTTGTTTTCGTGACGAATATCCAGCAAAATTGTACCGCTTTGTGCACCTTAAACTTGTCAGGTACGTATTGTTCATGTCACGAGTCGTCTGTTGCGTCATCCTCATCCCTTCCTGAGGACAGAGGTAAAGGAAAAGGTAAAGTTGTCCTTGCTGTGACGATATGTATGAGGAGCAGAGGCATAGCCTCACGTGTTCTTAATCTCGGCTCTAGACGGAGGTGTGTGGTCGGTCGGTTTTCCCCTGGGAAAGGACCCCAGTACCAACGGAGTATGAGGCTGGGTGGGCCATAGAGCCGGTCTGGACGTCTTGGAGAAGAGGAATTTCAGCTGAAAACTGAAAGAGCGTTTCTGAGTTTGGAATTACTGTACGGTCAGTTTTCGTTTTAGGAAAAACGAACCAAAAGTTGTTTGGTTTCCAACTCATATTTCTTGGCGCGTTCGCAATATTACGAAAAGCGACTCTTAAATCTCCGTCACGTCTGTCCATCCGCATGGAACAACTCGGCTCTCAATGGAAGAATTTTCATGAAATTTTATGTTTGAGTACTTTTCGAAAACCTGTCGAGAAAGTTCGGGTTTCATTAAAATCTGACAAGAATAATGGGTACTTTACATGAAGACCAATATGTCTTTTTGATCATATCGCGCTCATTTCTTCTTAGAATGAGAAATATTTCAGACAAAAGTTGTAGAGAAAATCAAAACACACATTTTATATTCAATAACTTTTTTTTCCGAAAATCGTGCTGTTTGTGAGATAACTTGGTGAAATATTGTAGAACCGGTCACGCCACAGATGACAGAATGGCGCATGTGCATTGCGTAATGGTTACCTAAGGCTACAAACACACACAATCATATTATGTAAAACGTATTGCTTCTCCATTTCAACAATGGTTGCACGAACGCTCCTCAGTGTTATGTTATGCGTACGTTGCTGTCTTGTTGCTTTTTAAATGAACTTCATAGCACGACAGCACGACTCATAGCTCAATCCACCCTTGGCAGAGCGATCGCACATCGCATCAGGGCTTTTAAGATAATCCATGGCTTAGCGAATGTTGCGGACGGCGTAAATTTGTAATTTTCGACGCCTTTGTCGTCAAACTACCCTGCTATACTTTGCGCGATTCTTTGGCTGTCGAGGCACAATCACTCGGAAATCCATGCAATTACGAATGGAAGTATTACGAGGAGTGCTGTTTGCGGTTGATGTTTTGACAGCCATCGCGAATTAGTGGCTTATGAATGACTTATATCGAATAAAAATCCATTACAGAAGACTGAAAATATACGGCTAACTACGCACGTAATGCAGAGTTCAATTATTTTGTGTACATTGTGAACTTATTATTATTATTATTATTATTATTAGTAGTAGTAGTAGTAGTATTAACTAATGATTTTGGAGTATTTTCCTTTTGGAGGCTTGTCTGATTGGCTGTTCAGAAATTGTGAGCGTGGCTACCGTTTTCTGTTGGAAAATTCGCGGTCGACGGATGTGACCGCCGTATGTGTTGTCGGAAATGGATGTCGGGAACAGGATAACGGGGATACTCTGTACCCAGACAGATATGCCATGTTTGTTGCGCACAGTAGGAAAGCTGTCAGATACAAGTTGTAGGTCGTAAGTAAATATCCCTGTAAATTTATATGTTTCATTCTGCTGATTTTCTAATACGCTAGGTGGTATGTAAAATTGCTTCAGTCCAATTTGGGGCTGTAAATGGACGTTCATTTTTGTTCGATAAGGCACAAAAAATAAACGATTTCGATCGTTTAATTCTAATACCCCGAATACCAGTTTTAATGGAAATATATTGACTATTTTCAAAGATGAAATATAAGGACGGCTAGTTATGGCATCCCCATAAAGCCCTCATTTTATATAATTTACGGAACATGTAATCTGCAAGTGTAATTTCTTATATATATATATTTCGTATATTGTATACTAATCCTGAAAAAAAATACAAGGGGGCTGTTCTCTGTAGAGTGTGTTTGGAAGTGTTTTAGTTGAACTAAGCCGGATTAACGTGGCTGTGCCTCTTAGGCTTACGCCTTTTCCTGACTGCCGCATTTGCGATTTATACGTGCAGAATTGCGACAGAAATGAGACTGTCAAGTAGCAGCGAGTATGTGGAAGTTTTGGCTTCCCGTCACTGTGTGATTTTGGTAGCAGCCGTGTTTGATGTGAAGTTGTCCTTATGTTCACTGTGAAGTCGTGGTGGGAGGGGAAGTACGGAATTAACTTCGGTACCAAATGAAATGAACCTTCGGCATCCGGAAAATGAAAGGGAATTTCTTGTTTATCTGAGGAACTGTTAGCTCCGAAAAAGAGGACCATGTTCTGGTGAGTTATTTGGTTGGCAAATCTGTAGCACAAAAATGAGAAGTTAGGCTGTTTCAGTTCTGCTTGGAGTTCCTTGTCTAGCTGTGGTTTCTGTAAATATTGTCTGTCACGTACAAATGGCCAGTACTACTGCGACTCACGTCTGTAGCACAGGCCATAGCTGGGACCTCCTACTTTACAGCCAAGTTATGGGTTGTAGGCAATAAGTGAAGCAGGAATCAGTTTCCGATTCTAGAGGCGTTTTTCTTGTTAAGTTACTGGGTCAGATGAAAAAGAAAAGAAAAAGAAGAAGAAAAAAAGGAAAGCTTCCACTTACTCGAAAGCCTCTCTTTATTTATTTGACCCATGTGGTCAAGCAGTAACTCACCTGCTCCCTCCGATTTTGTTTAGTGCATTGCAGGAAATACCGTTCTATGTCCTAAGAATCACATCTGTGCTATCTGTTAAACACTGCACTACAAGCCGGAAGGTCGCTGGTTCGATTCCCGATGGTGTCATTGGAATATTTCTTTGACTTAATCCTCCCGGCCGCACTATGGCCCTGGGGTCGACGTAGCCCCTAACGGAAATGAATACCAGGAATATTTCCTGGGGGTAAGGGCGGCCGGTACGTAGGGCTGACAATCTTACCACCTTCATGTGCCGATTGTCTTGAAATCTAGGCGCTTCAAGCTTCTGTATCCCTCAGGGCCTGCTCAGGCCTGTACAGGGATTTCTGTACGTTTGCTCTTACTATGTGATAAGGACGTGTACTGTGCCCCTACTTTCCTATCTGTTGCCATTTAATTTCCCGTTCCTCTGGAGGCTAATGTGAACCGTTTTACTTGGAAATTAGAGAACAGGCTTGGGGTGTAACAGCTTTATGGAGCGACTAAAGAGGACAGGAGAAAAGTGAGTGTTCAAGGCGGTTGTTCTACGTTCTGTGCCGTTGTATAGTCTGGCTGATGGTCACAGTCGTACTAGAAGAACAACTGTCTCCATATTCAGTGGTAAACCCTGAAGAGGGAGACGCTTTGTCCTGCCGAAGGTTTGAGGACAGTCAATAAAAAGACTACACGGCGTCATATCGAATATGTTTGCGGTCGTAATGTTATCAGTCGTCAGAACTTAACTATCATGTCTGTGTGCGAGGATTTAACGTTATCCTGCTAGATGAGCATTTGAATTCTAACGCTTCGTACGTAAATCATAAATATAGTGCGCAGAAGAATAACCATATTTTCTTATTGTCATTAATTTATTCGAACCTGGGTTGTAGGCAGCTGCTGGCGCGATGTCGAGCGATGTCTGCCCTCAAATCATTATTCGTGGTTGACATTGTTTTTCCATACAGTCACGTGCAGACCTCACACGTAATTCGGAGTGGCCATTGCGCAACTCACGCTGAGAATGTTGGCATTATTCCACTCTTTTGTACAATCTGTTTACAGTCTTGTGGCCATTTATATCTCAATTCTTGGCAGTTAATGCCGCTTTATCTTCATCCCCCAATGATTCGATACTTTCCTTTACTTATGTGTTTTAAATTCTCTAAGGAAAAGAGGTGGAAAAGAATTACGTACTTGAATAAGCTGAGCAGCTACACACACATGCGCGCGACGGATTGCTGTGGACTGTGTTTTCTGTTTGTGATATATTCTGATCGCATGTAGATGTAGCATAAAAGTGTCACAGGTTTGCTGTGATTTCAGAAAATATAGCTGTCATTTATAACTTCAGTATTACTGTGGAAATTGTTGGGTGCGTCAAACGTGCATTTTGGTTTCTATCTGCAGGACGCACGGAAGTTATGGTATGTGTTATTCACAATGCTGGTAAAAAGAAACGGCTCGAATGAAATTTCAGTATCTGCTTCTGGGCACGTACGAAAGAATCCAGTGCATTAATACATATATTGGGCAGCTGTTGGGTAGTAAGAGTAGCAGTATTAGTTCGATTAAACGCCCGTCAGCTGCAGTGGTTATGCTTGTAAAAAAACTACTTTCTTAAAATTTCAGGGGATAGTAATAGAAACACGAAGGACAAATATAGTGAAAATTCCACATATCTGAAAATGACGAAGTTGTTGTTAAGAGCTGGAGTTTAGATAGAATTTGCAAGTCCAGTATCTGAACAAACAAAAGAAAAAAGAGAGGGGGGGGCGCAAAAGATAAGGCATTCGGTTGCAGTTAGCGCCATTTGTGGAACCCGGAAGGTCTGTTTCGTTGTTTACAAGAATTGCCACTGTCCTTTATACTTAGCCAGACGAATGTAGACCACGTCCTCCAACCCCCGTTTTTCTAGAATCTGTTTAACGTTTCATTCTCATCTGTGGCTTCCTGTACCAAGCATATTCTTACCTTCAGGTTGGCGAACCACAGTTTTCACCTTAATATTAGGCTAACTTGGACGGGGCAAGTGGCTTGCAAGGAGGAACGAGAAATTTGTATAAAGTGTTTGTTATAAAACCTGAAGGGAACGGACAGCTGGGAAAACATGTGTGTGTCGGTGAGGACGGCTTTAAAATTGGTCTGAGACTGATGCTGTAGAATGGTGCGGACTGGATGCGTTTGGCTGAGGATAGGAGTCAACTGCGCGTCCCCCTGAACACGTTAATGAACCTTAGGTTTCTAAGAATGGAGAGGGAAAGTCTTGCATACATGATGGGCTATTAGCTTTTGAAGTGGTACTGTGCTTCGTGGAATTATTTAATTGTTTTTTGTGGTGGTGGCTAAGGAGCGTTCTTAAAGTGATAATTTTGTCAAAGTAAATTATATTGACGACTTTACTTTTGGCAGCCCTGTTAATTGTAGAAAATTTATTGTACATGGATCATCGTCGACAGTGCGGAATCGTCACATTCATTTGTCTGCAGTTGCTTAATTAAATGAATTTTGTTCGTGTGTGATGTTAATATAGACGCTTTTTGCCACCAAGAGCGGTGATGCAGTCGACCATATGTGTTTATAGTCGTAATTATTTCGTCTGTAATGACGTCAGAAAAAGATTAAGGTAAACTAGAAGCCATATCGTTCGTCAAAAATTCGGTTGGACTATTTTTAAGCAATGTGATCCGAACTGCAGGTATTATGCGTGGCTTCATCTGTCACTTAGCTGTAACCTAAGCATTTTTGATCTTGTCGACCGTCAGCAGCAGTATCATATATGCAACTGGATGGTGATGAAGTGTCCGATGTCTTTCGTGAGACAACGCCCGTGCATTACATGACAAAACGCACTGCAGTAATTTGACGCTTACCGCATTGTGTGGTTTTATGTATTCACGATTATTCTTAAGCTGCATACAAAATTGTGGTCGGCAAACCTTTAGAGAAGAGGTAATTTAGAAGATGAAAGTGTATAAAGGAGGATAATATGAATACATTCATGGCCGGTTTGACCTTGTACATATCCTCGTTGCCGGATACTTCAAGGGTATTTCAATTTTTAAACAGGAGATCTTGCTGCTTTTACTTTTATGCTGTAATTGATGCATCGGGATTAAACTTGGCCTTCTTGCACAAGAATCAACTAGTAATATTTCAGGGTGCCATACTTTTTCATAATAGGTTTCTTTATCAAGTGGTAGAACACAGAAACTAGTATCTAGTGTATATAGTTTTGACTGTGCTTTTAGTGCGCAGAACAAACGGTACATTGCCTTCCACGATAATTCTTTCTCTCCAGCCTGCCACCTGCTGTTTTCTCTAACTTATGGCTACCGAAATTTCCCGAGGGTTTCGTTGTGGGTCCCTTGAACACTCCTTTTGTGTATGCCTCTGCTGTGATGGCACAGAATCATCATCATCACCCTCGTCGTCGTCGTCGTCGTAATCATTGCTGAATCTGCCATGTCTTCTTGCCCCGCGATGCAGTCGTACCAACTTCCTTGTATTTATTCATTAGATTCAATCCTTATGCACCAAAAGAACATAATATTGCTAATGGCACTTATGCTCCGCGATTATATTATTACAGCTATTTTGATACTTTTGACTAGGCTAATTGCCCTTGCAAATCATGTGGAAAGTCCGTTTCTTACTAGGAGGTCAGGATGGCCTAAGAAACTTGAGACTGCCAGAAAGATTTATAGCATCACATTTCTGTACCTGAAAGAGTAGGACACTCAGCCACGCTGGTTCAACGACACGAATATTTCGCCACCAGCCGCGGCAAATTAAACATTGTAACATCCAATCGTGTTCGAAGAGCAGTTTCAAAGAAAGAAGTAACGCCGTGAGAAGAGTGAAAGACCTTCTTGTCTTGGAAGATGTACAGTTGACGGTACAAGCGTACACTTTAATGTCTTATACGCCTAGCAGAAACGCAACGTTTTCCGTGCACCTATTTTCACGAAACTCACAAATCTTAAGATCGTTGCTTGAGAAATTATACCTAATTTCCGCAAAGCAGACTGTAAATTTGGAAAGTACGGATATAAATTTGTTTAAACCCATGAGTAAAATGTGACTGCTACTGAGCATATTTTCACGAACCAGGCAGTTTCTTAACTCCATCATTTTCAAGTCTTCTATGGGACTGTATTTGTGAGTTAATCTGACAATGTCTTCACGCCAGCGGAATTGCTGATATGTCTAATTACAACCTGCAGGGATTCGTCTTTGCAGTAAACAGCCTGATAACTCTGTCCTGCCTTGTGAATGTATTGCCTGGATTTTCGGCATGTGAATTGTAATAGAAATGCTGCCTCATAATATCGCGCTTGAATTAATTTCCCCACAGTCTAGCGTCGCGTTCCTAACTTCTTATACGGTGAATCTGTGGCCATGAACTAATCCCCCACGTATTTCCGTGGTGAATAAGATAGAACGTGATAACCAGGCACCTAACTACATTGTTCAACTGTTTGTTAATAAGTTTATGAAACATTCAACCTAGGATTATAACCCTAATGTTCTGTCGGCGCATTGCATAAGGTGAACTTTCAGTGCACAGATCTTGTGTATCTTTACGACTGCCCGTCGTATGTTCGAAATTAGTGGAAAACTTTATGTTCGATGCTGGGATTTGTATAAACACTGCCAATCAAATTTGCTTTTGATTCGTGTGAGTAGTTTCACCCACATTACATTAAACCTTAATAAGAACTTGCTGAAATACATCTAGTGGCACGATTCTGTCTTTTTTTACATGTAAGGGAATGCAATGTGCTGAAGACCTTGCCTTTCACTCTGCGAAAGACATAGCCGTCAGCTTTATTAGCATATGGCGACGGAGTGGTCCAAAACAGGTAACTGACTTGAAGCTAAATGAAATAAAGTGAGATTTGTAAAACAGGGAGAGTAACAATCAGTATATTTAGTAGTACTGTTATGTATGTTATACTGTATATCCTTTGTTATAATGAGAGCTCCCTTTTCTCTATCTTTTACTTGTCTATCAGAAAGAGATGTCACACGTAAAGTAGTCAGTAAAGCCAACATTATTGACATTTGCTTGTTAGCCAACAGAATGCAACAGTTTTTGTTTGTAATTTTATGGACGTGTTTCGATCTCACGTGTTATCTTCACATACGAATTGTGCTGTTGACTAAGCTACTGTAATTCACGTTAATAACATTCCACATACTGTACACCTACTAAGAACATTTATTAGCACACACATTTACATACGTACCGAAGTAGTGACGGACATTGCAAATTATGTACTTCCAAGCTACCTTTCTGTGAATAGTCAAGTTATTATGTTTTTAGGAATTCTGTTATTGCCGTTACTCTGTGGTCGCCGGACCATTTTTAGTGTAGTTCTTTTTTCGTCCATATAGAAGAGTTAGCTGTAATATTACTGCTTTTCCACTGCAACAATGGTTACGCGAACGCGCCTTAGTGTTAGTTTGTAGTGCATTGCTGGTCTTGTTTATTTAAGATCCATCTGAGGCTAATGTATGGACGTCCCGGGAGTTGATACTGGTTTCATCACCAATGAGGGTACTATAACCATTGCAGTAAACGCGCAGGTCGTTCTGCTGCGAATATGGAAGCAGTAGGTTCTTCTGAACATTGTTAAGTGTCTAGTGCAGTTCACTGCGTCCAATCCCAGAAGTCGCTAAACTTCACCGTGTACTTGAATAAGACATGCGAGTGACCTACCTACCTTTTACGAAAGGCGTGCAGGTCGTTCTACAGAGCGTCGATATAATGCCATTGTACGTCGCCAGATAGAGCGGAAATTAATGCAATTAGATGCTTATTAGATATTATGTGGTTGGAATTGTAAAACCGTATCTAGCCTCTGTGTGGTCACCATTCAGTGTGTAGCAACAGCCCAGCGACAGTAGCTATTTCATTGCTCAGTATCACAGCAGTAAAACTTCTGATAGTGCTATTTTTCATTCTGATGGGGCCTGTTACGTGTTATGTGATATTGGAGAGTCGACTGGAAAAGGATAGGCAGAGCATTAATATGCGTACGTCTTGTGTGATATCCTAAACGAGAGTGGTTGGTGGTGGTGGTGGTGGTGGTGGCGGCGGCGGAGGAGGTGGCGGTGGTGGTGATGATCTAGTAGTAATAATAGTAATAAATATACATGAGACCATAATAATTACAATAGTAATGTGAATAAACATGAAAACAAGGGATACCGAACAGCATTATTGAAATTCGGTGTACTGTACGCAGTTCTAGACCTACAGACTGTTTCAAGATGAAATTCGGATAAAATGTTGTTAGTGTTCCCTTTGTCCTATGAAGACCCAACCTACTTTACTTGCAAAGTAACAGAATAACGTCCTTTCTTTTGTGTGACGCCGTGTTGTTTGGTAAAAATCGAGCAGCGTTTCAGAGCGATGTCAGTGGATATGTGAGGCTGTTATTTCCACATTAGACCATGTCGCATCCTATTCATAAAGTAAAGCAATCCCTGTATAGGCCTGGGCAGGCCCTAGGGCTGCAGGGGTTTGAGGCTGCCAGAATTTCTAGACAGCCGTCACATGAAGATGGAAAGTTTTAGCCTTACGCACCGGCCGCTTTTAACCCCTAAGATATATTCCTGTTACTCATTTCTGTTAGAGGCTGAGTCGATCCCAGGGCCATAGTAAAAAATCCTAGTGACCCTATCGGGAATCGAACCTGCGACTGTCGGGCTTGTAGCGTAGTGCCCCATCCAACTGCACCACCACCCCTCCCCCTCACGTCCTCCTCATATCACATCAGTCACCACAGCGTTAGCTTGGAACTCCTCAAATATGAATGTAAAACATACTTGGTTTATGTCATTAGAGTCTTGTTGGGATGTTAAGGTGCGCTATGCATAGGTCCAGTTGCCATTTCGATATTTGTTAATTCAGAACTGCTGCCAAACTTGCGCTATCCACGTCTGCAATTAGCATGTCGAAAGGCTAATTAATCCGTTTAGGGTTAACCGAAAGGCTAATTAATCCGTTTATGGTTAACCGATCTACATCGGTCTCATGGGGGCACAGGTTGATATTCTACCGTAGTTTCTCGCTGTGTGGCACACATGTGGTTTAGTGTTGTGTATGGACACGTGATGCATTTGTGAAAACTGTTAATAGCGATTGAACCCTGTTCCTGTTGTCTGAAGTACGCAGTTGTTCGTGCTTCATACACCCATAGAATACGTCTGTATTATAACCAGTTAAACCTTTTCGCTCTTCATTTGTTTGCATTTCGCTGCAGAAGTAGTCTCAAGTTTTGTTCTCTTGTAAAATTAAACACAAATCTCGTTACTCCTCGCTAGAAAGTTGTAAATTTTGTTACCAGCGAAGTTTGATATTCAAACTCCATTTGTGATACAATGAAGATTTTATTGGCCAAGAAACTTGTCTAATTATAATAATTTTCACAGGTAGCGTAGAAATAAATGCAACTTTGTAGATTATATGAAATGTATCAACAACCAAGAAATGTAATTTAATTTTGTGATGTATTTTTATTTAGAATATCTTCATCAACATGTTGCGGCCAGTAATCCGGCCGTCCGGAGGGTGATGCCTCTGTTACGAGAATACACGTGTAGTTAAAGGTGTCAGAATACACGTGTAGTTAAAGGTGTCAGAATCACTCCACAGTATTAAAAAATTTAATACTGTAGGGTCAGTCGTAAACAGTCTTCCGATGACCTAAACTCGTGACCAGATGTTCAAGGAGAAGCAGTGAAGAAGAAGAAGAAGAAAAAGACCGGGAAGTGTCATACATTAGTGACTGTTGTACACGGAAATTTGAGACACGTGACAGCTCATTTCAGTGCTGTTATGGTTGCACGGACTCCTCAGAAGTTGATTTGTTTTTAATCTCACGGTTTATTTCGAACTGTAAACCCCAGCAGCGATTGTGATAGCAGTATATACAGACTGATTATGACACAGGGCGATGCGCGCACGCGCGCACACACACACACACACACACACACACACACACACATGCATATTAATTCAGGTATGTGTGTGTAATGTTATTAACTCGAATTCTTTACATTGTAGTATTTGAAATAGAGTCGTTAAGTAAGCT